>ENA-OQLC01001453-OQLC01001453.1-human-gut-metagenome-genome-assembly--contig:-NODE-1453-length-10933-cov-10.366894_pt1 | contig 10933 bp, 9 predicted proteins | sample MGYA00242653_ERZ504807 | MGnify/ENA primary metagenome ERZ504807 (study PRJEB26092, sample SAMD00036381) | human gut metagenome | host: Homo sapiens | study: EMG produced TPA metagenomics assembly of... | reverse complement strand
CGCTGGTGGTTTTCTGGTTCTCTTTTGACATCAAAAGAGAACAATCAGCCTTAATGAAAAAGCGCTCTGCCCCGCGCCACAGGCGCGCGACGCTGGTGCTTTTCTGGTTCTCTTTTGGCACGCAAAAGAGAACGTAGCTTAAAGGAAGAAGAACCTTCCCTCTATCAAAGGAGAACCAAAAATGAAAGTCTTTGATCTACATTGTGACACCCTGAGTGAGCTGCGCTACGCCGAAAAGGCGGGTACGCCCAAGAGCTTTGCGCAGAATGATCTGCACATCGACCTGCAAAAACTGAAAAAGGGCGACTATATGCTGCAGTGCTTCGCCGCCTTTGTCAATCTGGGCGACAAGACCCCCGGTGCCGACCCGCTGGTGACGGCGCTGGAAGAGATCGACGTCTTCAAACGCATCATGGAAAAATACCCGGAGAATATTGCTCCGGTGTATCAACCCTCTGACATCCGAAAAAACGCCGCCGAGGGCAAGATCAGCGGGATGCTCACCATCGAAGAGGGCGGCTGCTGCAAGGGCAGCATCGGCGTGCTGCGCCGGATGTACGAGCTGGGCGTCCGTATGATGACCCTGACCTGGAACCACGAGAACGAGCTTGCCAGCCCCAACGTCGTCCCCGGCGGGGGCCACAGCATCTGGCCCTGCGCCCCCAACACCGAGACGGGCCTGAAGGAGAAGGGCTTCGAGTTCCTGGCCGAGATGGAGCGTCTGCATATCATCGCAGACGTGAGCCACCTGTCCGACAAGGGCTTCTGGGACATTGTGGAGCACTCCACCCGCCCCTTTGCGGCCAGCCACTCCAACTGCCGCGCCCTCGCGCCCCACTGCCGCAACCTCACCGACGAGATGATCCGCGCCCTCGCCAACAAGGGCGGTCTCGTGGGTCTGAACTACTGCAGCGGCTTCCTCGACAACCAGCCCGAAGAAAAGCTCTGCCGCAGCACCACGGCCCTGATGGCAAAGCACGCGGCCCACTTCAAGCAGGTGGGCGGCATTGAGATCATCGGTCTGGGCAGTGACTTCGACGGCATCGGCGGCAAGCTGGAAATGGACGACTGCTCCAAACTCCCGCTGCTGGCCGACGCACTCCGCCGCGAGGGCTTCACCGAGGACGAGGTAGAGGCCATCTTCTACCGCAACGCCCGGCGGTTCTTCGAAGAAAACCTCTAAATAATGTATAAAACGACAGGGAGATTCCAAAATGGATAAAAACATGACGCTGGAAAAGCGTATTGCCGCCGAGCTGTATTCCTATCAGGGCAAGATGAGCGTCTTTGTGGACGATCTGCACGGCCACACGGTCGAAATCGGCGCTGACGAGGAATTTGAGACGGCTTCCACCATCAAGGCCTATATCCTCGCAGCCCTGTATCTGCAGGCCAGCCGGGGCAAAGCCAGCCTCGAGGAAAAAATCACCTACAAGCCCGAGCACTTTGTGGACGGTTCCGGTATGCTCCGGGCGCTGGGCGTGGGCGCAAGTCTGAAAGTTAAAGACGCCGCCACCATGATGATCATCTGCTCCGACAACATCGCTACCAACATGGTCATCGACTATCTGGGGCTGGACACCATCAACGCCTGCATCCGGGAGATGGGCTTTGCCCACACCGTCCTGCACAACCCGCTCCACTTTGATATTTACGACGACCTCGGCACCACGACGCCCCGGGACTACGCCTCGCTGTTTGCGCAGGTGGCAAAGGGAACGCTCATCAGCGCTGAGGCCAGCGCCGAGATGCTGGCCATCTTCCGTCAGCAGCACTACAATACCATGCTGACCCACGACTTTCCGCAGTTCTATCTCGACTGCGAGGAGACCGGCGAGCCGGAGCTCATCTGGGTGGCCAGCAAGAGCGGCAGCATGAATGCCTGCCGCAACGACGGCGGCATCGTCCACACCCCCTACGGCGAGTATGTCATCGTCCTGATGAACAAGGACTTCCACGACATCATCGAGTACAATGACCATCCCTCCATGGTCTACGGCGCCCGGGTGTCCCGGATGATACTCGACCAGATTTTGGCCTGCGAGGGTGAGCTGTACAAGTAAAATTGTGGAAAAAATAGGAATATTAAGGGGAATCATAACAATGGGTATTCAAATCAGCCTGCCGATGATGGCATTTCTGGTGTTCATGACCGGCTTTGCGGGCTTTGTCGATTCGGCAGCGGGCGGCGGCGGACTCATCAGTCTGCCGGCCTATCTCTTCGCGGGGCTGCCGCCTCACTATACTTACGCCACCAACAAATTCAGCGCCGCCTGCGGCACGACGTTCGCCACGGCCAGCTTCTTCAAGAACGGCGCGATGAACCTCAAGGTCGGCATCCTCGCCGCCATCGGCAGCTTTGCGGGCAGTGCCTTGGGCGCACACATCGTCCTGATGCTCAGCGATGAGGTGCTGCAGATGATGATGTTCATCATCCTGCCCATCGCGGCAGTCATCATCCTGTGGCGGCGCAACCTCCCGGACGAGAACCGGGACGACGGCACCTTGAATTTGAAAAAGGCCCTGCTGGCTCTGGCCATCGGCTTTGGCATCGGTCTGTACGACGGCATGGTGGGGCCTGGCACCGGGACCTTTGCCATCATCGCTTTCACCAGCCTGATGGGCTTTGACCTGCGCACCGCCAACGGCAACGCCAAGGTGCTCAACCTCGCCAGCAACTACGCCAGCCTCTTCACCTATCTGAGCGGCGGGCTGGTGGTCTTTCCGGTGGGCATCCCCTGCGCCATCAGCAACATCGTCGGCAACATCATCGGCTCTCACTTTGCCCTGAGAAAGGGTGCAAAGTTCATCCGCCCCATGATGCTCGTGGTGCTGGTGCTTTTGCTGGGCAAGCTCATCACGGATATGCTGTAAGTAAAAACGAAAAGAGGCTGCCGTGCAGATGCACGGCAGCCTCTTCCTATATACTCTTAGTCGATGACCAGCCCGTTATCGAAGAAGGCCAGACCAAACGCACCGGGACCGGCGTGGGTGCCGATGACGCAGCCGATCTGGCGCACCAGCGGCTCGGGAAGGCCGAGATTGTCCACCAGATAGGTCCGGATGGGGTTCACCTCGCGGGTGCTGATGGTGTAACCGGCCAGAGAGGGGAAACGGGGATTGACGCCGCCCAGCTCCTCTATCTTCTTGAAGAGGGCGACGTATGCGCCGGGCAGGCCCCGGGCCTTGCCGGCCATGGCGACTTTGCCCTCCTTGATGGTGATGAGGGGCTTGATGCCCAGCATCCCGCCGGCCACGGCGACGGCGGCGGGCAGACGGCCGCCCTTGCGCAGATACTTCAGGTCGTCGATGGCGGCGATGAGGTGCAGGTGCTCCTTGGCGTGCTCGAGGGTGGCGGCGATCTGGACGGCGGACTTGCCTTCGTCCCGCAGGTGTGCGGCCATACGCACCAGCAGACCCTCGCCGAGGCAGACATTGGTGCTGTCCACGAAGAGGACGTTGTCCACGTTGGCCAGGTCTGCGGCCAGCTTCGCACACTGATAGGTGCCGGACAGCTCATGGGACAGGAAGATGCCCACGACCTCGTCTCCGGCGGCAGCGGCCTCAGCGTAGAACTTTTCGAACAGCTCAGGGCTGGGCTGGCTGGTGGTGGGCAGCTTTTTGCAGCCGGCCATGTGCTCGTAGTACTCGCTGGGGGTCAGGTCCACGCCGTCCCGGATGATGGTGCCGTCCTCGAGGGTGACGTTGAGGGGGATGACGTCCACACCCAGCTGCGCGGCCTCGGCGGGCAGGATGTCGGATGCGGAATCGGTAAGAATGCGTATCATATAGCTCGTACCTCCATGGGTGCGTTCATCGTGTGTCTTTGGTAAAACGACAAATCCACAAAAAAGTCGTACAAAGTATACCAGAACGCCGGGCGGAATGTCAATCTTTTGAGTAAAATTTCTTCGAATGAACGAAAAACTGCTTGCAAAACGGGGCGGCAGTATGGTACAATGTCCGCCGACAGGAGGGTGCGCCGTGAAAAGACTGATAAGGGAAACGGAAAAGCCGTCTTTTCCGGCTCAGTGCCGGGTCCTGGCCGAGGCGGCCGTGCTCTGGGCGCTGCTGGCGGCGGGAGCACAGCTGCTGCTCCCGGCGGAAAAGACAGCTCTGCCCGAGGGCGCGGCCCTCGCGTGGGCTGCGCTGCGCATCTGCCTTGTGATTCCTCTGGCGGAAGAGCTTGCCTTCCGGGGCGGGGCGCTCTATCTTTTGCAGCCGCTGGGCGGCGCGGGGGCTGTGGTGGTGCAGGCGGTGATTTTTGCGGCCCTGCACGGCAGCTGGACGGCCCGGGCCTATGGGCTGGGCATGGGGCTCATCTTCGGCTGGGCGGCCCGGAAAGCGAAGAGCGTATGGCCCGGCAGCGCGTTACATATTATAAATAACTGCCTCGTGTTTGCCGCGCGGCTGGCAGAAAGGGGAATGGGATGACCGATTTTGAGCTGATGGGCGCGGCGCTGGAAGAGGCCCGGAAGGCCGCTGCGCTGGGCGAAGTGCCGGTGGGCGCGGTCGTGGCGAAGGACGGAGAGATCATCTCTGCCGCCCACAACACCCGCGAGACGGAGAAAAACGCCCTCCACCACGCGGAGCTGCTGGCCATCGACGCGGCCTGCAAAAAGCTGGGCGGCTGGCGGCTGTGGCAGTGTGAGCTGTTCGTGACGCTGGAGCCCTGCCCCATGTGCAGCGGCGCCATCATCAACAGCCGCATCAAGCGGGTGGTGTACGGTGCCGCCGACGTCAAGGCGGGCTGCTGCGGCTCGGTGACAGACCTCTTCGCCCAGCCCTTCAACCATCACCCCGTCATCGAGAAGGGACTGCGGGCCGATGAGGCACAGCAGCTTTTGCAGGAATTTTTCGTTTCACTGCGGGCCAGGCGGGCCGCAAAGCCCCGCTGGAAGCCGCCCGTGAACCCCTGAATCTGTGAAAAAAGTGGGAACTGCGTGAAATAATCACCGGTGACCACTTTATTTTTTCGCCCGATTGTGCTATATTATTCAATGGAAACTTGTCGAAACCACACAAATGCCGCCGGGCGCGCCGCAGAGCCGGACTAGACCGGAAAAAGTGAGCAGAGCGCAGCTCCGGCGGGGTGGGGGAAGCTGTTTCCTTTCCCGCCGCAGAGGCTTTGACACGAAGAGGCGCTGCGGCCGAAAATAGTGGACAGGAGGGTTTGACTCTTGTACAACGACGAATTTGAGCTGACATTTGACCTTGCAGACGCCGGGCCGAAGAACGAACAGCGCAGGCCGACCCTGCCCGAGCCGGAAGAAGCGGCTGCGGCCGCACCGCCGGTGCAGGAAACGAGGGAAACGCCGGTCAGCGCTGCGCCGGAGAACACACCGGCACCGGAACGCGAGCCGGGATCTGCGGCAGAGCCTCGGAGCACTGCCCCGGCGGCGAAGGGGCGCACCGTCCTCATCTCGGGCGGCGACCGGGGCATCGGCGCAGCAGCAGCCCGCGCATTCTACGCGGCGGGCTGCCGGGTGGCGGTGTTCTACCACACCAACGCCGAGGCCGCCGCAGCCCTGCAAAAAGAGCTGCCGGGCGTACTGGCCGTCCAGTGTGACGTGGCCAGCCGGGCCAGCTGTGAGCTGGCCTTCCGCGCCGCCGAGCAGGCGCTGGGCCGGGTGGATGTGCTGGTGAGCAACGCGGGCATCGCCCAGCAGAAGCTGTTCACCGACATCACGCCGGAAGAGTGGCAGCGGATGCTGGACGTCAACCTGACCGGTGCGTTCAACCTCTGCCAGCTGGCCCTGCCCGGGATGATACGCCGCAAAGCGGGCCGTATCCTCACCGTGAGCAGCATGTGGGGCCAGACCGGCGGCAGCTGCGAGGTACACTATTCCGCCGCCAAGGCGGGCCTCATCGGCCTGACCAAGGCGCTGGCAAAAGAAGAAGGTCCCAGCGGCATCACCGTGAACTGTGTGGCCCCCGGCGTCATCGACACCGATATGATGGCCTCGTTCACTGCTGAGGACAAAGCGGCGCTGGCCGAAGAGACCCCTGTGGGCCGTCTCGGCACCGCCGAAGAGGTGGCAAAGCTTCTGCTGTACCTCGCCGGAGAAGACGCCGGCTACATCACCGGCCAGGTGTTCGGCGTCAACGGAGGTCTTGTGATTTGAGAAGCTGTTTTCACAGCCATTGCACACCGTCTGGCCATGAAAACAACTTCTATGAAGCAAGACCGAAACTATGAGACAAGTTCACTTGCGGGGCGCTTCCCCCGCAGTGAGAAGGAGAGAGCGAAATGGGCATGACTTTGAAGGAACTGTTGACGAAAGGCGAAGGCGCCCTGTCGGCACAGGAGGCCAAAACTTTGGCCGCACAGTGCAGGATGGATGTGGAAACGCTCTATACGCTCCTTGAAGAGCGCGGCATCAAGATCATCGAGGATGAGGCCGACGCCGATGTGAATCTGGACGTGGACAGCATCATCGCCGAGGTGGAGAACGCCGAGAACAACAGCGACGAGCTGAGTCTGGGCGGCGACGACGAGGAAGAGGCCGCCGAGGAGAACCCCGCCGACCTGAAGGCTGCGATGGATGAGCTGCTGGACGACCCCGTCAAGAACTACCTCAAGCAGATCGGCCAGATCCCTCTGCTGAGCGCGGAGCAGGAAGTTGACCTGAGCAAGCGCATCCACGCCGGCGCCGAGGCTGCCCATATCCTGCAGGCCGACCGCCAGAAGTACAGTGCGCCCGAGTACATCAAAAAGAACAGCGCCCGCTTCTCGTTCGAGGAAGACGAGAACAGCCGCAGCTACACCGAGGACATCGACGAAGAGGGCAGCGAGAAGCCCAGCGTGGACGCCGAGGAAAAGGCTGCGGAGGAAGAGGCCATGGAGGCTGTGGAGAACGGCCCCCTGACCGAGGAGCGCCGTCAGGAGCTGCTGAAGACCCGCCGCGACGGCCTGAACGCCCGCCGCAGCCTGAGCGAAGCGAACCTCCGTCTGGTGGTCTCCATCGCCAAGAAGCACGTGGGCCACAATCTGGCCTTCCTCGACCTCATCCAGGAGGGCAACATCGGCCTCATCAAGGCGGCTGAGAAGTTCGACTGCGACCGCGGCTTCCGCTTCTCCACCTACGCCACCTGGTGGATCCGTCAGGCCATCACCCGCGCCATCGCCGACCAGGCCCGCACCATCCGCATCCCGGTGCACATGGTCGAGACCATCAACCGGATGCGTCAGGCCACCAACCAGCTGGTCTACCAGAACGGCCACGAGCCCACCCCGGAAGAGCTGGCAAAGGCCATGGACATGAGCGTGGAGCGTGTGCGTGAGATCCAGCGGATGGCACAGGAGCCCGCCAGCCTGGAGAGCCCCGTGGGCGAGGAAGAGGATTCCTCTCTGGGCGATTTCGTCGCCGACGAGAACGCCGAGGCTCCCGGCAAGGCTGCTGACCGTGCCATGGTGGCCCAGCAGATCAATCAGGCCCTCAAGAGCCTGACCCCCCGTGAAGAGAAGGTCATCCGTCTCCGCTTTGGTCTGGACGATGGCCGTCCCCGCACGCTGGAAGAGGTGGGCCGCGACTTCGGCGTCACCCGTGAGCGCGTCCGCCAGATCGAGGCAAAGGCGATCCGCAAGCTGCACAGCCGCAAGTGCCTGGCCCTGCTGAACGGCCTGATCGAGTGATAGTTTCAACAATGCAGACGGCTGCCGTGGAAAACGGCAGCCGTTTTTCTGCATCCGGGCAGAAAAACGCAAAATGCCAGATTTTTTTGCAAAAAACGCTTGCAATGCGGCAGAGTTTATGGTATTATAATTGAGCTGTGAGTGTGCTGCTATAGCTCAGTTGGTAGAGCGCATCCTTGGTAAGGATGAGGTCTCCAGTTCGAATCTGGATAGCAGCTCCAGCTCAGAACACCCTGAAGCCATCAAGGCTTCGGGGTGTTTTTTTGTTTGCTCCGGCCCGGCGGGGCAGAGGGGGCAAACGCACGAGGGTGATATTTTAGCCGGGATACATGGACGATAACGCTGTTGGCCTGCACAAAAGGTGCGGGCCAACGGCGTTTTTTGTCATTTTTGCTAAAAAAGTGGAGCAAGATTGTCCAACCGTCATATTGCACAGGCGGTAGGGGGGGGGGTATAATAAATTTTGGCAGAAAAGCCACAAAATACAAAACGGGAGGTAAAAATCATGCGAAGAAAAAAATTGCTCCGGCAAGTCGCGGCGGCGGCCGTGGCCCTGAGCATGGCGGGATCCCTTTCCGCCCCGGCATTTGCGGCCACCTTTGATCTTTCCAACGGCGGCCTTGTGATCACGGCAGATGATAAAAACGGCATCACTGTGAAGCAGGATGGTGTGGATAGCATTATCAGCATCGGCGACAATGAGGAGATCGAGATCAAGGGTACCTATAGCTCCGCTAATGGAGCTACGCAGACCGCTGAGGAGAACCAGCAGGATGAAAACCAGCCTGTGACCCCGGCCAAGGAGAAGACCTCGGAGGAGACCCCGGGGGCAGAGAATGCCCCCGCTGCTGAGAAAAAGCAGGAGCAGAAGGATACCGAAGCTCCGGCTGATCCTGAGCAGAAGACCGAGACCGAAAATAAGGATAACAACAGCGACCCTGCTGACGAGGAAAAGAAGGAGCAGAATGCCCCTGCAAACGGGGAGCTGAATGCTTCCGCTGGCGAGGGGCAGGAGCCCAAAGCAGAGGACGAGGGACAGCCCAAGCCAGAGGCCAAGGCTTCTGCCGAAGCTACTGCCAGCGCCTCTGACGACGCCTCCAATGGCACCCGCAAGGCTCCGGCCCGCAGCAGCGGCGAGGGAGAGCGCACCGGCATCATCCAGATCTTTGCCAACACGCTGGTCAAGCTGAAGCTGAAGGATGTCACCATCGACCAGCCGAGGGCTGCTGGTACGAATGCTCGTGGCATGGCAGCCATTGATATTCAGGGCAGCGGCGATGTGGAGATCACGGTGGAGGGCCAAAACACCCTGAAAGGACATGCAAACGGTGCCGGCATCCAGAAAAGCGATGACGTCAGCACCGGCAAGCTCACCATTACGGCAAAAGACAAAAACCAGACCCTTAACGTGATCGCAGATCGCTATGGTGCTGCCATTGGCGGAAATGGAGATGGCTGGTATGGGAATAACATGAATGGCCAAGGCCATGGCACCAAAAACATTGAGATCAATGGCGGCACGGTGAATACCCAGGGCCGGATCGGCAGCGGATATGGTGGCGGTTCGGCTGAAAATATCGTGATCACAGGTAATGCGGTGGTCAACGCCAATGGCGGCATTGGCGGAGGCAACGGTGATGGCGATAAAAAGGGGAAAACCAGCATTACCATCTCCGGCAATGCTCAGGTGAACGCTACGGATAAGGTAGACCCCGAAATTAGCTATTTGGGAAGCGGTACTGACCTTGCAGTGATCGGCGGCGGTTATGGCGACACAGCCGAGATCACCATCTCCGACAGTGCAGTAGTGAAGGCGAAAGCTGAGAATAGAGAAAGCGATAATGGTAGAGGCTTTGGTACCGGTGCAGTGATCGGCGGCGGCGTAGGCAGCAGCAGCAAAAAGAGCAGCGCCAAGGTCACCATTGAGGGCAATGCTCAGGTAACGGCAGAAAATAGAGCATACGGCGGCAGCGCCGGCATCGGCGGCGGCGCAAATGGCACCGGCGAAGTGATCATTGGCGGCAAAGCACAGGTCAAGGCCACCGGCAGTGCCGAGCATCACGGAAGCTATAATAGTTATGGTGCAGGCGCTGCCATTGGCGATGGCGGAACGACTGCTGGGAGCAGTGGTTCCGTCCAGAACGGCGAGAATAAATTTACCACTGACAAGGGCATCCAGGACGGTGCAAAAGTAGAAATGACCAATATAGGTCATAATGGCCCGAACACGGTGACCCAAACACGTCAGGACAATAAATGGGTGACCAACGGGGAGCAGCCCCCGGAAAAATGCAGCCATTCGAATACCTACGCGGCAGAGAAAGTCTCCCCGACTTGTACGGAAAAGGGCTCTCAGACCTACCGGTGCAGCTCCTGCGGTGAGATTATCAGGGTGGAAGAGGTCGCTCCAAACTCCGGATATTGGTACCATGATCGCCAGACGGTAACAGTCCAGCCCACCTGCACCGAGGATGGCTACAAGGTAACAAAGTGCGGCCGCTGCGGCAAGGAATTGAGCTCGCGCACCAAAACCGCTAATGCTCTGGGCCATCAGTTCGTCGAGACCACCGTTGACCCCACCTGCACGGAAAGCGGCTACACGGTAAGCAAGTGCACCCGCTGCGGCGAGGAGACCGGTGAGCGCACCAACCTCGTTGCCCCTCTGGGCCACGAGTACAAGAACGGCGTCTGCATCCGCTGCGGCGCACCGGAGCCTCAGGAGAACGGCGGCTCGTCCTCTGCGGCCCCCAACTACACCGTGACCGGTGCAGAGACCTACGAGACCTCTGTGGTGGATGGCCGGTACATCATTGCGGTACCCTCTGAGGATGCCGCCCTCAACGCTGTGCTGGGCGACCTGCGGGCCATCAAGGCACAGGGTGCCGATGTGGTGGTGTTCCGCACCCGGAGCCGGGAGTCCAGCCTTGTCATCGACGAGATGCTGGCCATGGGTACCGACGTTACCCCCTTTGTGCTTGCCCACAACGGCGGCGAGGCCCGGCTCACCATCAACGGCGCAGCTCATAACGAGCTGATCCACTGACTTACCCCGGCGGGGCGTACCGCATCGCCCTGCTTCCTCCATATTGCAAAGCCCCCCGGCACGTCCGCATGGTGCCGGGGGGCTTTTTTGCGCAGCAAAAAGAAAACCGGGTGGTAAAAATGACCGGAAATACAAAAAACCACCTGAACCGCAAGGATTCAAGTGGTTTTCTCTCGATGGAGCTGCTATCCAGATTCGAACTGGAGACCTCATCCTTACCAAGGATGCGCTCTACCAACTGAGCTATAGCAGCA
>ENA-OQLC01001448-OQLC01001448.1-human-gut-metagenome-genome-assembly--contig:-NODE-1448-length-10987-cov-6.928598_pt1 | contig 10987 bp, 10 predicted proteins | sample MGYA00242653_ERZ504807 | MGnify/ENA primary metagenome ERZ504807 (study PRJEB26092, sample SAMD00036381) | human gut metagenome | host: Homo sapiens | study: EMG produced TPA metagenomics assembly of... | reverse complement strand
CAGCGTCCGGGCTATCTGGTTTAAGTTGCCGCCGATCCTCCCGTATTCGGCGGTCAGCTTCCCGACAGCGGCAAGCAACTCGTCATTGACGGGGGAAACGGTTATGATGGGGCGTATGGCTGCCCCGGTTATGGCTTGCCGGATAAACTCGGCTTGGCTCATGTTGTAAGCAGAAAGCCTTTCCGCAAACTCGGCGTATTCTTCCTCGGTCATGCGTGTCTTGACTACCCGGCTGCGGTGCGGCGTGTTGTATCGTTTTCGCATGGTAAAACCTCCTTTCTGTGCGTGGTGTCCTCTCACTAATAGGAGAAAAACGGGGTGTGAAGCGGAACTGTTTTTGAAAAATCCGAAAAAATATTTTGAGGGATTTTTAAGCGGCGCAAGCCGCATAAGCAGGGTTTGGGGAAGGCACTCCCCAACAAGATTCCCGCAGGGGCAAAATGAGCGAAAAGCGAATTTTGGTACTGCGGTAGAATCTTGCTCTAAGAAACTGCCGGACTGCCGTTCACTTGCTACTGCCACTTTTTTGGGAAATCGCAACCAACTTTTTCATAAAAAGCTGCCGGATTTCCCTCACTTGCTACTGCCACTTTTTCGGGAAATCTATAACCAGCTTTTTTCATAAAAGGCTGCGGGCTGGCATTTTCCCCCTTACTCCCTACAAACCACAAAAGAGCAGAATGGACGGACTTTCCTGCAAGAACTTTTCCGGCGGCTCGGTCTTTCCCGACAATAAGGCGTTTCGGAAGCTGCGTTTTGCCCGCTGTCTGAAAAAAATGGCAGCCTTTTTTGGCTTCACTGTCTAATACGGAACTTTTGGAAATTTGCCAAAAATGGGCGCAAAAAAAGCAGCAAATCTTTTTCGGATTTACTGCTTCATGTGCCGCTGCGGGACGGCGGTTATTCAGTTTTTCTGGTGGTTCTGTGTAGCAACTGGAAGTTGTAAAATTATTGACTTACTACTGGCTTTCCGTCTTTGTCAAGCAATGGGGTAAAACCTGCCGCATTTCCATTTCTGTGAAAAACATAATTTACACCCGTTTGTGTATCAACCCAAATTTCAACCACATCAATAGTACCTTGCTGATAAATTTTTCTGAAACGCTCCATAAGTATTCCTCCATAAATTTGTTGAGAAAATTTTAGCATATCTTTAATTCATATTCAACGGTCAAGCCGGAACTTGAACAGGCTTTCAATCAGCTTTGTTCTGATGTAGTCCTCCATATCAGAGTTATAATAGCCGTTCATTTTGGAAAAGTAGCGGATATATCCGGCGTAGCGGTCAAGGACAGCTTGTATCGCTATGGGGTCGCCCTCATGTGCCTTTATGATAGTGTCATAGGGGAGAAGTCGGTTACTCATGGGACAACACCTCCATTTCCTCTTTCAGCCGCTTCAAGGCAAGCTGAATATGCCGCCCGATTGTGCTGCGTGTCCAGCCGCTTTGTTCTCCGATTTCTTTCTGTGTCAAGTGCTGGAAGTAATACAAAAAGATTTCCTCCTGCGTCTGTTCCGGCAGTTCGGCAAGAGCCGCCGCAAGGGAACAGCTATCTAAAAGTATCGTCTGCCCTCGGACAGAAAACGGATAAGTTTCGCCATAGTCCGGTACTTGAAAATACTCGTCTGTGGTGCTTAGTGGGACAAACTTTTCTTCGGTCAAATATTCAAGGGAGATTTCCCGTTTCCACCTCGCCGCCAGCATACGGGCAGCGTCAAAGGACGCATGGCGAATAACAATCCGGCAATAGGTATCATGGGTATAGCGGATATGTTCTTGATAGGCTTCGCATTCAGTCATGGAAAATCCCCCTTTCTTCGATTATGGGAAAGGGCGGCAGCATTTTCTGCTGTCGCCCCTTGATTACCCACCAGCAAGGACAGGCGGGGCTGTCAACGGTGGGCGCAGCCCATTCATTTTACTGTTGACTGGCTCGTTTGGGTTTGCTATACATTTTAGCTGCGCATCTCTGCCATGAGTTCTCTAAATTCTATGCAGTCACGAACAAATGCGTATTCTTCTTTGGTGGCTAATTCGTCACAAAGTGTATCTGCCAGTCTACTTGAAAAAAGCGTAGATTCACTATCTTTTGCATTGCGGTATAGCTGACAATCCTGTACATTCCACTCTTTTTTCATAGCAGGCAACATTTTTTTGAGAATGGATAAACACTCGTCTTTGTTTTTCTTATCTATGGCAAGCAGCAAATGGGCATTGTAACGCATCCACTCTGGGAAACAAAATTGACGGGTAATAGTTTTGTACATATCCGCAAAAAATTCTGCGTTGTCGTTGCATTTTTCAAGCAAAGCTATTTCAAGCATATTTATTAAGGCGGTTTGTATATCTGTAACGCCTTTAAGCACTCTGTGCTCCCATATTTTTTCTGCGTCCTCATATTTTTTTTGCTTATGATAAAGAATTGCAAGCTGTTCTTCTCTATCTATCGTTGAGAACGGTAACATATTGATTAGTTCTTCTGCTTTTGAATATTCGCCCCTGTTTCTTGCATAGGAAATCAGCATACTAATTGCTGTATCTCTAATTTCGGGAATTTCATTTACAGACAGCCTTTTATAAAAAGTTTCAAAAGTTTCCCGGTATTGTTCTGGCTCTGGTACACTATAAAGGAATAATGCGCCGTCTAAATACAGCGTAGCGGAGTATAGCAGTTTATCACAAGTAGGATATTCATGTATTTTGTCGATTGCCATTTGAAAAGCTGACATATAGTTTTGCTCTTGAACAATCTCATCAAGTTCATTTACAAAATTTTCAATTTCTATATCTGTTAAATCTTCATTGAATGATAAAAGCGTATTCAAATCAATTTTTAACAGGCGGGCAAGAGCCGGTAAAAGAGTTATATCTGGATATGTGCTGCCAGTTTCCCTTAGTTAAAGATATGAACCCTCTTTATCAGTCTACTTTTCCAATAAATCGGTAGTATATCTCTATTTCCTGTATTCTTTCGTTCTCCTCATTCGTTGTTGCTTCGTGAATAAGGATTTTTTCTATCATTGCATTTAATAACGGTGCTGTCAGTTCCTTTGGTACGGAATACTCCTTGATTAACTCAATCCACTTTTCAGCACCTATCATATCCTGTTCCATTTTACTTAATTCTTCTCTTAGGTTGGTTATCTGCTGTTCAAGTTCTATCTGCTCTTTTTGATATTTCCCCGACAGCATGATGAAGTTTCGTTCCGTTATCTTCTCACAGGCTCTATCTTCATACATTTTTGCAAATAAACGGTCAATCTCATTTTGTCGGTTCTCGGCTTTCTTCAAGGCACTTGCCTTTTTCTTCTTTTCCCGTATTCGCTCTGCATTGCCGACTTTCTGTATTTTGTTCAATACCTTTTCTTCGTCCTGCTGTACTGCCTTAGCCCAATACTGCAATCGTTCCAATACAGCTTGATACAGCACATCATAGCGGATATAGTGCATAGAACAATAACCTTTGCCAAACTGTCCGTAGAAACTACAAGAATAATAACTATACGGTGTTTTATTTGCCTTATTTGTCGCAAACCTCATAGACCAGCCACAATCCGCACACTTGACAAGCCCTGCAAATATCGGCGTTGCCTTTTCCTTTGTCTGTCTACGCCTTGATTTTATCTGCTCCTGCACACGATAGAACACTTCCTTGTCAATAATCGGTTCGTGCGTGTTTTCTACTCGAAACCATTCGCTTTCGGGCTTTCGTACTTTCTTCTTGCTTTTGAAAGAAACGGTTGATTGTCGATTATGAACGCTGTTTCCGATATAGACTTCACTTTTCAATATCGCCTTTACATGAGCAATCGTCCACTCATAACGCTTGCTTTCGGGCTTTCCCTCAAAGATATGAGCAAAAGTACCGTACCTTGTAAAATTCAACCAAGACGCTGTCGGGACTTTTTCTTCTCGCAGTATTTTTGTGATTTTGGCACTACCGTAACCTTGATAGGCTAGAGAGAAGATTTTTTCAACAATCCATTTTGTTTCCTCATCAACCAACAGTTTCCCTTTGATGTCGGGGTGTTTCTTATATCCTAACGGAGCATAAGCCCCATAATACGCACCCTCTGCAAATTTCGTCTTAAAGGCTGATTTCACTTTACGGCTCGTATCTCTTGCCACCCATTCATTGATGATGTTCTTAAATGGTGCAATCTCACTTTCGCCTTTTTCGCTGTCCACACCGTCGTCAATCGCTATGTAACGGACATTATGGCTGGGAAAATACAATTCTGTATATTGTCCTGTCATAATATAATTTCTACCAAGTCGTGATAAGTCTTTTGTTACAACACAGTTGATTTTTCCTGCCTCTATATCCTCAATCATTCTTTGAAAACTCGGTCTGTCAAAATTTGTTCCCGACCAGCCGTCATCAATATATTCATCAATCACATTCAAATGATGTTCTTTTGCATATAGACGCAACATACTTCTTTGTGTGGTAATGCTGGAACTTTCGCCCTGTAATTCATCATCTCGGCTTAACCTAAGATAAAGTGCAGTATTGTAAATCTGTTGTTTCATTGTCAGTTATCCTCCTTTATAACTAACCCGTGTTTACAATACCTGCTTGCAAGTAAAGTATAACACGGGTACTTTTTGTCATTCAATCTATTTCTTACAACTGCACCGATTTTATGCGATTGTCTGCTTTGCTTTTTCCAACATGACATCAGTTAGAAGTTCTTCCATTGTCTTTCCCTTTTCGGAGAAATGCTCTTTTACAACAATCTTTGTCTTTCCTCTGTTGCCAATGCCACACTTGTTATTTTTCTTTTGAATTGTTTTTACAGCATTATCAATAACACATACCCCCTTTCTGTAAAATCTTTCTAAGCAATTCAACGGCTTTTGTCATAGCCCACAGGACTTCCACCTCTGCATAGTTCTTATGTAGCCGTACCCATTGCGTGCGACGCTTTTAACGCTCAAGCTGTGGCTGTACGGGAGTATCATTATCTGACAGCACAGGTCATGGCGATAAAAGAGGACAAATCTTTTACAAGAACACAGATAGGTTGTCGCTCACTTTTGCAGGAGAAAGGTCATGGCGTATCTGTTTCAACGGCTCGCTGTCTGTCAAAGGTATTGAATTGCTTTATTCAGTTGTCAAAGAGCGATTGAAAGAAGAAAATCATCTTTCCTATATATCGCGTTGGAAAAGAGTAAAAGCGTAACCAATATTCAAAACTTTTTTCTTTTCTTGTACCATATAGGGAAAGAAATTGTCATTCTGCTAAGTTGATGATGAAAAGATTTCTTTTCACACCCTAACTACCTATGCAATACCGTTACTGCCAACTATGAAATGAAAGATTTTGTTTGCTCCATATAGGGAACGACAACTACCAAATGTTAAGTTGAGAATGAAAATATTTTCTTCTTTTCACATCAACACTCAACTGCTAATACCTGTTTGAATACAAATTGAAGATACTTTGTCTTCTTTCACATAACACTGTCCACTCATCTTGAATTTCCGACATTTTTTCAAAACTTTTCTTCTTTCACTCCATATAGGGAATGGAAACCTTGATTTGATGACCTATTTTCAAAAAAAGTTAGATTTCCTTTTCTCGTACCATATCTGTACACAAGTTGATGTTTTGTTGCAGATATTTTGAAGAAATTAAAAAATACCGTCATTCTCTTGTGGGACAGCGGTATCTATGCGTTCTTCTATGGTTGATTTTTCTAATTGTAATAAGTGTTTATGCTTATCTTTGAGTTCTGCCTGCTCAATCATATCTTTCAGTATCGTTGTATGATTTTCTCTGTCTAATGCTTGTACCATTTTTATGGTTGGTGCAACCTGTCTTTGTAACCAATGTAATGCCTTTTGTAAAGTATAAGGTTCTGGTTTAGTCGTTAATCGTATCGGCTCTCTATTTTCCCCTATAAACCATGCCCAATCATCATTTGTTTTCCATTGACTTTTCGGTTTATCATCTTCTCTATCAACAAAGCGGACATAATGATTGATGATAGAAAAAGCGGTGCGTTCAGCGTCCCGATAGGTCAGTAAATCTACAACCGCATAATAGGCTCGTTCATTCTTCATGCGTATTTCAAAACGGTTCTTGATTTCTGTATCTTCAACTTCTATGCCATTTTTGACATACTGCTCGTAATTTTTCTGATAGGCACACATATATAACTCACTACTGGTTGAACCGAGATATAAGGTTTCTCCTGTATTCTTTGGTAAATCGCTACCACATTTTTCCGTACCGCTGTAATCTTTCTGCATACGAAAGTAGGAGATACATTCGCCAGCCTTGTATTTTTCCTTTAACTTTGGAATATCTAATATTCCTGCTTTATCATTGATTGCCAAGTCAAGTCGTTTCATCTTACCACCTGCCGTTAAACAATCCAGCATAAAGTCATACCATGAGCGTTCCTGTGCCAATAGATAACTTTCCATTTGCCGACACCCTCTGCCTTTTAGTTCTAATAAAACACCTAAATGCTCTTGCATGGAACACATGATGTTGATGTCGCCTAAAACATATTTGCTTTCATATCCGTATTTTCCAAAATCTTCATAAAGCATATAATCGGCTTTTAGTTGTAATACTTCACGAATAATCTTTAATGCGTCTGTCGTAGGAAAGCGGACACGGAAGTAATCAATCAACAGAAATAGTGGTTCTTGCGGATTGAAACGCTCAATCTGTTTTTCTATCGTTTGTTTTAGTTCAGCAGAGGGAACAACAGTCCCATTCTCTATCTGGTTAAAATATGTACGACTGATACCACAGGCAACAGCAAGTTTTCTTTGTGTTACTCCATATTCTTCACGCTTTTGTCTTAATTCTTCTATAAAGTTTTTATCATTCATTCTTCAATTCCTCCAATCAAAAAAGGCAACTACCATATTTGATAATTGCCTATACTTAAATTTCCGCAAAAGAAAAGACAATCAATTTCTCGTTTGAAATCAACTGTCTTTCCTATGTCTTATTCAATTTTTATGTATTAAATGAGTGCTTTTTAGTTAACACCCTATTAAAAGCGATTTTACCTTGTAAATACAGCGTTTTCCGCTTAGTAGTGTATATTGTTTCTTGTTTTTTGTGCCCCCCTTGTTAGATAACGGGGGCTTACTGTTCACTCCGCCTATTATGCTTTTTCGCTTTACCTTTTAATCCCCAATCATATTATACCTCTAATGCACGAATTAGATTTACCATTTCAATAGCTCCCTGTGCACATTCAGAGCCTTTATTTCCTGCTTTGCTACCAGCTCGTTCTATCGCCTGTTCAATCGTATCTGTCGTAAGAACACCAAACATAACTGGTGTTTCGGTATTTAAACTGATTTGAGCAATTCCTTTTGATACCTCACTACACACATAATCATAATGGCTTGTACTACCTCGAATAACTGCTCCCAAACAAATAATCGCATCATATTTTTTACTTTTTGCCATTTTAGACGCTATCAAAGGTATTTCAAATGCTCCCGGAACCCAAGCTACCTCTATGTCCTTTTCACCAACATTTTCTCTTTTCAAATTATCTAATGCACCTGCTAATAGCTTAGAAGTTATAAACTCATTAAATCTTGCTACAACAATACCGATTTTTATATTTTCTGCTACTAAATTTCCTTCAAAAGTGTTCATTTATTTTTCCTCCATATTCAAAATGTGTCCCATTCGGTCTTTCTTTGTCTTTAGATAAAAACTATCATAAGGATTTGCTTCTATTTCAATCGGTACTCTGCTTGAAATTTTCATTCCATAATCTTCTAACTGATAAACTTTATCAGGATTATTTGTAAGTAAATGCAATGATTTTATTCCCAAATCTCTTAAAATCTGTGCACCGATATAATATTCTCTTAAATCGCCTTGAAATCCTAATGCAAGGTTGGCGTCAAGTGTATCCATACCGTTATCCTGTAAATGATAGGCTTTTAGTTTATTGACAAGCCCGATACCTCGTCCCTCTTGTCGCATATAAAGCAATACACCAGAACCATTTTCTGCAATCATTTTCATTGCTTTATCTAACTGCTGTCCACAATCACAGCGTAAAGAGCCAAAGGCATCTCCTGTTAAGCACTCTGAGTGGACACGACATAGCACATCGTTTCCATTATTCAAATCTCCCATAACCAATGCAACATGATGTTCTCCATTCAATTTATTGATATAACAATGTGCTTTGAAATTCCCATATTTTGTAGGCATTTCTACAACCGAAACACATTCTACAAGCAAATCATATACTTTTCTGTATTCCTGTAATTCTTTAATTGTGAGGGTAGGTATATGGTGTGTTTGAGAAAACTGAATTAAATCAGGTGTTCTCATCATTTTCCCGTTTTCATTCATAATTTCGCAACATAAGCCACATTCTTTTAAGCCAGCCAACCTCAATAGGTCAACCGTTGCTTCTGTATGTCCATTTCTTTCCAAAGCACCTCCGTTCTTTGCAATCAGAGGAAACATGTGCCCCGGTCTACGAAAGTCAAAGGGATTTACATTCTCAGTCACACACATACGAGCCGTTAATCCTCTTTCTTCGGCAGAAATACCTGTTGTAGTATCCTTATAATCAATAGAAACTGTAAAGGCAGTTTCATGGTTATCTGTATTATCTTCAACCATAGGGGAAAGCATGAGCCTGTTAGCCAGACTTTCACTCATAGGCATACAGATTAAGCCTTTTGCATAAGTCGCCATAAAATTAACATTTTCTGTTGTCGCAAATTGTGCCGAACAAATTAAATCCCCCTCATTTTCTCTCTCTTTATCGTCCATAACCAAAACAAGTTTTCCCTCTTGTAACGCCTGCAATGCCTCTTTTATTTTTTGATATTTCATAATTCCTTTATCCTTTCTGCTAAAATCCGTATCGGCATAACAACTCTTTCGACAACTCTGTTTCATTGCTGTTGTCTATGAGTTTCTGCACATATTTCCCTAATATATCATTTTCAAGGTTTACCATATCCCCGACTTGTTTATTCTTGAGAATTGTTTGCTCCAAAGTATGAGGGATAACGGATACCGAAAAATCTGCTTTCGATACTTTTGCGACAGTAAGACTAATACCGTCAATAGCAATCGAACCTTTTTCAACAATTAGATTTAAGATTTCTCTTTGCGTATTGATTTGATACCACACCGCATTTTTGTCTCTACGCACAGACGATATTCTGCCTGTCCCATCAATATGCCCCGTAACAATGTGACCGCCCAACCTGCCATTCATAGGCATAGCTCTTTCTAAATTCACAAGGCTTCCATGTCTTAACAGGCTAAGAGCCGTTCTGTTCCATGTTTCATTCATCACATCAACTGTAAAAGATTGTCGAGTGAAACAAGTAACTGTAAGGCAGATACCATTGACTGCTATGCTGTCGCCTAAATGTATATCCTCTAATATTTTTGAAGCTTTAATGGATAGTTTACAGTTACAAGTATCTTTCTGTATTCTTTCTACTTTACCGATTTCTTCTATTATTCCTGTAAACATGGATAAATCACTTCGCTTTCTATGAAATAATCATTTCCCACTTGAGAAAAAGCATATGGTTTAAGCATAATGGCGTCATTAGGAAAAGCAACACCTTGACCACTTACAGGGCTTTTTGCACTCCCACCAAATATTTTAGGTGCTATATAAATTTGCACCTCATCAACAATCTGTTGCTCAAGAGCACTCCAATTCATTGCACTTCCACCCTCTAAAAGTAGACTGTCTATCTGCATATTTCCTAAACATTGCATTAAATTCATTAAGTCAATATGATTACCTTTTTTCTTCGTATAAATAATTTCACAACCACATTTTCTGTAAAGAGCAATCTTACTTTCATCAATAGAAGAAGTAGCGATATATGTTTTAATGTCATTCGCTGTTTTGATAATTTTTGATGTAATGGGTGTTCTTAAATCTGTATCACATACGATACGAATAGGATTTTCCCCGTTTTCTAATCGGCATGTCAGTAAAGGGTCATCTTGAATAACGGTATTCACTCCTACCATGATCGCAGTAACCTTATGCCTGAATTGATGTACTTGTTTTCTCGCTTTTTCGCCACTTATCCATTTTGATTGATTTGTATAAGTTGCTATTTTCCCGTCCATTGTCATTGCATATTTCATAAAAACATAAGGAATATGCCTTGTAACATATTTTCTAAAAACTTTGATTAACTGTTGACACTCCATTTCTAAAATTCCTATCACAACTTGAATGTTGTTTTCCTCAAGTACCTTTACACCTTTTCCAGACACAATAGGATTACAGTCTAAAGTTCCGACGACTACTCTTGTAATGCCACTTTTAATAATTGCTTCTGTGCAAGGTGGTGTCTTACCATAGTGACAGCATGGTTCAAGTGTTACATAAAGTGTTGCTCCTACAGGTGACTCCCTACAATTTTTTAATGCATTTCTCTCTGCATGCAATCCACCAAAGATTTCATGGTATCCCTGTCCTATAATTCGATTATCTTTTACAATTACTGCCCCAACCATAGGATTAGGATTGACATAGCCAGCACCTTTTTTTGCCAGTTTTATTGCTAATTTCATGTATTCTGTATCGCTCATTTTTACACCTCCAAAAAAATACATGCCTTGAATAAAATCTATCCAAGACATGCAAAAGAGGATTTATGCGATTAAAGAAAATGCTCTGAAACAATATAAAATCATTCCAGAGCACGCAAAAAAAGCATAAACTTACTTTCATCTTCTTTCATCCAGACTATACTGTCGGCTTTGGAATTTCACCAAATCATGCCTTTCGGCTCGTGGGCTATACCACCGGTAGGGAATTACACCCTGCCCTGAAGATAGTTATTCAATTACGGACAATTATAATATCTGATATTATATCTGTCAATAAAAAGTTTTTTTCTCGTTTATCCAAATTGTAGGATTACAATACATGTGTTACAACTGAATAATTAAAAAGCGGAAATACCTTTTCTGTGTTATGCTTTAAGCT
>ENA-OQLC01001438-OQLC01001438.1-human-gut-metagenome-genome-assembly--contig:-NODE-1438-length-11030-cov-6.435132_pt1 | contig 11030 bp, 7 predicted proteins | sample MGYA00242653_ERZ504807 | MGnify/ENA primary metagenome ERZ504807 (study PRJEB26092, sample SAMD00036381) | human gut metagenome | host: Homo sapiens | study: EMG produced TPA metagenomics assembly of... | reverse complement strand
CAATGAAGGGAATGACTTCGTCAACTTTCAGCCCAACCTTACTTTCTTCCTGTGCTCCCCGCCGCTGCATACGATCAGATCATACTGACTCCCGCTTTCTTGTATTTTTTCAGCCGCATCATATCTTTTCTGTGTCGGATAAACAGTCACTTCATATCCGCTCTTCGTAAAAATATCCAAAACATCCGCAAGTTTAGGTTTTAATTTTCCCGTACCGGCATTCGGATTATAGATAAATAACATTTTTTTCATACTGCGTCACCGCCCCTATACTTTGTTATTTCCATCTCGTGAAAAGAGAGGACTGCACACAGATGTACAGCCCTCCTCCTTTTATTCGTTTTATCCATCCACTCTATTTTCTGCCTTTTGCAAAAAATGTTTTTATACCTTCAGCCGCTCGCTGCTCGTCTTCTCCATCTGTCACAACAGTGATCTCTTCCCCATCGGCAAGACTCAGACTCATCATACCCATAATACTTTTTGCATTAATGTGTTTCTCTCCGACCTGAATATAAATCGTACTTGCGTACTGACTTGCTTCCTGAACAAGCAATGCGATCGGACGTCCATCAAAATCTTCTTCCGTCTTTACTACAACAGGTGTCTTAATCATAATAATCCTCCTTGTTTCTGCCTGAGACTCTCTGCCATTTCGCTCAGTTTTCTCAGCCTGTGATTGATCCCCGACTTCCCGACAGGAGGAGTAAGACTCTCTCCCAGTTCTTTTAACGTAGCGTCGGGATGATCCAGCCTTGCATATGCCGCTTCAACCAGATTATCCGGCATATTTTCAAAACCGATCATATCTCTGAGATATGTAATATCCTCGACTTGTTTTACCGCCGCGGACACCGTCTTATTAATATTGGCAGTCTCGCAGTTCACCTTCCTGTTTACGGAATTACGCATCTCTTTCAGAATCCTTACATTCTCCAATTCCATAAGAGCTACATGCGCTTCCATTACATTCAATATATCTACTATCTGAGATCCTTCCTTCAAATAAACAACATAAGACTTTTTTCTGCGTACAATCTTAGCGTCAAGACCAAAACTGCATATAACCGACCTGATCTGCTCGGCAATCTCCGAAATCGTGCATACAATTTCAAAATGGTATGATTTATTCGGATCACTCATAGAGCCTGCCGCCTGAAATACGCCTCGCAGAAATGCTCTTCTGCAGCAGACCTGACGGATTATAAGAGGATTAAATCCGCAAATCGCATCCGTTCCCACCTGCTGTTCTCCGATCATCTTCGTTGCCTGAAGGACTCTGAGCGCATCCTCGTGACTTTTTATCACGACAAGATATGATACACTCTCTCTTTTTACATTTCTCTTTACAGAGATATCAGTTCTTATATTAAATGTTTTTTTTAACAATGTAAAGACTTTTCTTGCAACAACGATATTTTCCGAATGAATCTTAATATGATATCTGTCAAAACTGTCAATCGATACTGTTCCGCACATGCCGATAAACGCAGCTAGTTCTGCGATCCGGCAATGTCTCGCCTGACTGATGTTCTCAGAAAGTTCTTCTCTGACTTTTCCCGAAAAAGACATCGTCTCACTTCCTTTTTGTAATTGTATCTTTCTCAATATCGCGGTGTTCAATACGCACCCCGTAATTTTCCTGTTTTTCCAAAACTTTATACAACGCGTTCGCCAACGTTACGGAACGATGTTTTCCTCCCGTACAGCCGATCGAAATAACAAGCTGGTTTTTACCTTCCAGAATATAGTTCGGAATCAGAAATTCTGTCATGTCCTTTAATTTGTCCAAAAACTGTTCCGCCTTTTCATTTCCCATTACATAATCCTGAACTTCCGGATCATTTCCCGTCTTCTCCCGAAGTCCGTCTATATAATAAGGATTGGGCAAAAAACGCACGTCAAATACGAGATCCGAATCGCTTGGAATCCCATACTTGAAACCAAATGACATAACTGTAATATAAAGATTACAAAAGTTTTGTCCCTTCACAAAAATCTTCTCAAGTTCCAGTTTCAATTCTCTCGTAAGCATCTTACTTGTATCCAATATATAAGTCGCTCTCATCTTCAAGAACATGATCTTTTCTCGTTCTTTTGCAATCCCTGTATCAACACGCCCGGAACCGCTCAACGGATGCTGACGTCTTGTCTCTTTATACCGTTTAATAAGCACATCGTCCTGCGCGTCAAGAAAAAGAATCTCGTACTCGATCTCTTTGACATCCATCTCATCAAGAACATCTTTCAGTCCTCCGAAATCCTGTCCTCCTCTGATATCAATCCCGAGCGCAATCTTTTTCACTTCTTCGTCCGGTTCGCTGAACATCTCCACAAAACGCGGAAGAAGCGGGATCGGCAGATTGTCTACACAAAAATACCCCATATCCTCCAACATTTTAAGCGCTGTCGATTTTCCTGCCCCTGACATTCCCGTCACGATAACAAAACGCATTGTTAAAACTCTCCTATCCTTCTTACTTCCGGTTCTAACCGTACCCCGAACTTCTCTTCCACTCTATCCGCAACATCTTTCATCAACTGCATGACTTCCGCTGCCGTAGCATTTCCTCTGTTGATAACAAATCCGCAGTGTTTTTCAGACACTTGAGCGTCTCCGACTCTATATCCCTGCATACCGGAATCCTGTATCAGTTTTCCCGCAAAATACCCTTCCGGGCGCTTAAACGTACTGCCGGCGCTTCCAAATTCAAGCGGCTGCTTTGTAACGCGTCGTTCCTTTAAATCTTCCATATATGCACGGATCTCCTGCCGATCTCCTTTCTCCAGTTTCAAAACCGCAGACAGAGCCACATAATCATTTTTCGCAATAACACTTGTTCTATATCCCATACCAAGTTCTTCATTCGTCAAATTTAAAACTTCGCCTTCAGACGTAAGCACTTCCGCACTTTCGACGATCTGTTTCATCTCTCCGCCGTATGCTCCCGCATTCATACGAAGCGCGCCGCCGAGCGTTCCCGGAATGCCCGATGCAAATTCCATCCCTGTAAGCGACGCCTCGCACGCAACAGCAGCCGTTTTTGATAAAAGAGCTCCCGCCTGTGCATAAACGCGCTCTCCGTCTGCATACACATCGCTCATCTGCTTAAAGACCTGTACGATCACTCCCCGAAATCCTTTGTCACCTACAAGCAGATTACTCCCGTTTCCCATAATATAATATGGGGTAGAGCACTCCCGGCACACAGCAACGATCCGGCGGATCTCTTCTATCTTCGACGGCTGAATAAAATAATCTGCCGGTCCGCCAATGCGAAATGTCGTATGCATCTTCATCGGTTCGTCTTTTAATACATTACCTTCTCCTGATATTTCACATAATGCTTTATACAACTCCATAAATATCTCCATATTTCTGTTTTTTATATATTAATTATCTTCATTATAATGATACATTATAATTCACGCCTAATGCAAAGTAAAGCGAAACGTCACCGATTACCGCCGCATATCCGATTTTACTGATATTATCGGATTCTCTTCTCCGTTCCTTGTCATTATTATCCGCTCCTTGTCATTATTATCCGATTCTTGCAAATTTCTCCAAAAGAGTGTATACTGATGAGGTATCTATATTTTTGCATGCCATAAAATGGCTTATTTTATTTTTTATTAAAAAGGAGTGAATTTAGAACTGTGGATTCTGGTGACAGTTTTCAACTAATTATACTTATAATTCTTTTAGTGCTTTCAGCATTTTTTTCATCAAGCGAGACAGCGCTCATGTCCGTAAATAAAATACGGCTGCGTTCCCTTGCCGAATCAGGCAACAAGCGGGCCGCCCTGGCTCTTGATATTGTGGAGAATAAAACTTCCAAAATGCTGAGCGCCATTCTGATCGGAAACAATATCGTCAACCTTTCCGCATCGGCAATCGCTACCTCTCTCGCCTATTCATTCGGCGGTTATATGGTCAGCATTGCCACTGCTGTTTTAACGGTTATGATCCTTGTCTTCGGAGAGATTACCCCTAAAAATTACGCTACAATGAACACGGAAAAATTAACTCTAAAATTTATACCGATCATCCGATTCTTTATGATCGTTTTGACTCCGTTTATTTTCATCATCAACCTTTTTTCGCGCGCATTTATGTTTCTGCTCCGTATCGATCCGAACGCAGCTTCAACCGCAATGACAGAGGACGAGCTTCGTACGATCGTCGATGTAAGTCACGAAGACGGAGTAATCGAATCAGACGAAAAAGAGATGATCTACAACGTGTTCGATCTCGGCGATGCCAACGCAAAAGATATTATGGTTCCCCGCGTTCACGTTACATTCGCAGAAGTAAATAATACTTACGAAGAGTTGATCGCCATTTTCCGCGAAGATAAGTTCACACGTCTTCCTGTTTATGAAGATACTCCGGACAATATCGTCGGTATTATTAATATGAAAGATCTTCTGCTCTATAACAAAAAGACAGAGACGTTCAACATTCGTGATATTATGCGCGAGCCGCATTTCACATATGAATACAAAGATATTTCCGAACTTCTTGTGGAAATGCGGGATTCTACTTTTAACATCGCCATTGTCCTTGACGAATATGGCGAAATGGCAGGACTGATCACACTGGAAGATATTCTGGAAGAAATCGTAGGCGAGATTCATGACGAATACGACGAAAAAGAGGACGATATGTTCCGACAGATTTCCGAACAAGAATATATCATCGAAGGATCTATGAATCTGGACGATATAAACGACCGTCTGGAAACGGATCTTGTATCCGAAGATTACGATTCCCTCGGCGGATTTATCATCGAACATCTGGATCGCCTCCCTGAAGTCGGAGATGAAGTATGTACCGATAACGGAATTCGCCTTATCGTGGAGGCGCTTGATAAAAACCGGGTAGAATCTGTTCGTATGTATCTTCCAGAAAAACATGATGCTGACAACAAAAGCGAACTTTCTTCCTCTGAAAGCGCCGCACAGACAGCTTTCACCGAGGAAAAATAATACATCTTATACCTATATCGAATATAAATGAGCATATAAAAATTCCGTATCTCGATCTTACCGATCTTGATACGGAATTTTTATTATGTCTTTCTTTTAAATCTTATTATATCAGCGATAACCAATCACTTGCACAGCATCAGTCTTCTTTCTTTCTAACAGCTGCCATAACAGCGCCTGCTGCCAACGCCAGTCCTGCGATCGGAACGATCGGTGATCCTGCCGTGTCTCCTGTCTGCACTGCTTTATCATCATCCTTCGGATCTTCCTGATTCGGATTTTCCGCTGCTTTTTCAAAGTTCGCTTTCAAAGTCAGCGTTCTGTCAACTTTAAACGTAAACTCCGCTTTATCTGAAACTGCTTTTCCGTCTACCGTCCAGTTCACGAATTTGTATCCTTCTTTTGCCGCTGCCGTTGCAGTTACAACGTCTCCTTCTTTATAGCTGTCTTTTTCCGGATTAAGCTTCACAGTTCCCATCTTCGAATCGTTTACACTGACTGTAATCGTGTACTCTTCTTTTTCCACCGGCGGCGTTACCTCTTTCTTTGTCACTTCAACTTTGATTTCAGCTTTCAGATTCTTCGTATTCGTAACATTTTCAGGAAGTTTTCCAAGTGTTCCGCTTAACGTATATGTCTTTTCCGCTTCACCTTTGTATTCTCCCTTTTCCCATGTCACTTCTACGTCTGCCGTCTCTGCTTTCTCGCCTTCTCCGAAATGTACGGTCACTATCTTCGGAAGGTCTTTCTTAAGATCTTCAAATGTTGTTCCTTCTTCTACCGTCACTTTTTCCGGTTTTTCAACGGATATAACATCTTTTGTCTCAACCGGCGGCGTTACCTCTTTCTTTGTCACTTCAACTTCGATCTCAGCTTTCAGATTCTTCGTATTCGTAACATTTTCAGGAAGTTTTCCAAGTGTTCCGCTTAACGTATATGTCTTTTCCGCTTCACCTTTGTATTCTCCCTTTTCCCATGTCACTTCTACGTCTGCCGTCTCTGCTTTCTCGCCTTCTCCGAAATGTACGGTCACTATCTTCGGAAGGTCTTTCTTAAGATCTTCAAATGTTGTTCCTTCTTCTACCGTTACTTTTTCCGGTTTGTCGATAGATGTAACATCTTTTGTTTCAACCGGCGGCGTTACATTATCTTTTTCAAATTTCGCTGTCAGCGCATAATTTCCCGATACCGTAAATTCGTACTCTGCATCTGTAGAAACCGGAGTTTCTGCATTAGATGAATGATACCATCCTACAAAATGATAATCTTTATCAGGAGTTGCTTTTACCGTTACTTTCGCTCCTTTATCCACCTCAAACGGTTTTCCTGCTTCTGCTCCGACAATCTCGGCTTTTCCGCCTTTTTCTGCATTTACGAAAATTGTATTCTTTCCGGATTCGACAACTTGAATCTCATCGCCTACATTGAATTCAGACACTGCTACCCATCCGTCATTGGACGCTTTCGCAACAAACTTGAATCCATATACAGTCTGCTTATTAAAACGGAATACTTTCTGCGTCTTATCTGCCGCAAATTGTGCGTCTGTGACAACTTTCTTCATTTCTCCGTCTTTCTCTGTCTGAATATATAAGTCTGCCTTTGTTACATATCCGCTTGGCTGATCTTGTCTCGGTGTAAATGCGATCCTGTCGATCTCATAACCTTTGTCAAACTTTGCCTGTGCGAATATCGTATCTACCGTACCCTGACCTGTCGGCGCTCCGTCATGAAGTCTTCCGTTTGTCTCTCCTGCTCCCGCCTGCCACTCTGAGTGCCACTTTGTATCCGCTTTTCCGTCAAACGCCTTTGTAACTTCACCTTCTGTCGCAGAATTGTTGGAATATTCTGAGTCTGTAGTAATAGTCCAATCTTTTTTATTATACTTATCTTCTGTATTCACTGCCGATACAACAACATTGTCGATCTTTCCTGCAAGCGCATTTGTCTTAGATCCGATTCGCTCAATCGGAAGCGCAAACGTAGCGTTTTTAATTCCTTCTTTCTTCACCTGACCGTTATGCACGAATTTTCCGACAGCCGTTCCTACGGATCGACCGTCTGCAAATAATTCTGTCTTTTGCTGTGTAGAAACAATTTTCAGATTGACTTTCTTTCCTACCGGAAGTTCATAATCGAAATAATAATCGTAAAGCTCTCTTGTAAATCCTAATTTTCCGTTTTCCATCACCCGGATATCGTGCGTTCCGTACGCCGGATCTGCCTCAAACAGAATATCTCCCGGTTTGGAAGGCTTGTTCAGTTCAAGATCAAAGGAAATAGCATTGCCGTTTCCAAGCTGCTCGATCGGAGTTGTGACATAACTTTCTTCATCGCCAAGATTCAATACGCCATCTTTGACTTCCGTGCCTTTTCCTTCTTTCAGATCTCGTTTATTCTCTGAACTGTCTTTCATATCAGCGAACTCATATTTCTCATACTCTTCGCCTTTTTTCTCCTCCTGATAATACGGATTCGTATTCGGACCTGTTCCCATCTTCTCTGCAAGAGCTGTCAGCTTTGCCGAAGTTCCTTTTTCCTGTCCTGTTGCCGCCCAGGTTTTCTCTGCGTAGAACGGCATCGCATCGAAGAATCTCCAATACAGATCAGACTCGGAAAGTCCCGAAGCTTTTCTGTCAATGTTGTCGCTCCACAGGGCAAATGCCGCGCCGAGCATCTGATCGTCTCCTGAAGGAACCGCTTTATAAGCTCCGTTTTTCGTTCTTACATTATTTACTTTAAAGTCTTTAAAAATACGGCCTATGTCCAGCAAATCTCCGTAAGCATTTTTTCTTGTGAGACTTCCGTCCGGAACGAGATATCCGTGATCGTCGATCGTATTGATCAGATCATATCCCATATTGTACATATCGATTCCGTCTGCCCAGTCTTTTGACCAAAGATTGATCTGAACGCCATCAATAGCGTCTTTGTTGATCTCTGTCGGCGGATTGTCTTTGATCTGCGTCAAGCCGCCCCACATACGAACGGTATTCGTTTTGTCTACATATGGTATGATCTCGTTGACAAACTCTCTGTATGATTTTGCATCCGCCATAAACTCATCCGCTCCGATGTGAACAACCGTATCTGCATCGAAAGTCGGATTCGTTCCCTTTGTATAATCGTCAAAAATTTCCTTGATCTTCGTAACCGCAGCGTCGTTTGTCAGATCAAAATGATCGATCAGCGGGTTGTTGTTATGAAGCTTATTGCTCACTTTCAATTCCGGCCAGATCTTTGTAAATGACAATGCATGCGCCGGAACGTCGATCTCCGGAACAATATTCATTCCTACCGCGCGTTCGTCTGCGATAAATTTCTTGAACTGTTCTTTTGTAATCGAGTAATCTTTCGCAGTAGGACTTTCTCCTGCTTCGTTTGTCAATCCGGATTCAAGACGAAATGCCTCGTACGCATTAAACGCATTGTTTTCCGTTCCATTTTTTCCGTATTCGCCAAGCCAGATATAGTTATCCGACAAATGCGCCTGAAAATCATTCATCTTATAATAACGCATCGTCCTTGTGATCTCTTTCATCATCTCAAGAGAAACCGGCTTGCGGGCAACGTCTAAAAGAAATCCTCTCGTCTCGTATCTCGGATAGTCGCGCATCGTACCGATACTATATCCGCCGTCTTCACTTCCCTTATACATCTGAAGGATCGTCTGCATACCGTACATATTACCTGTCACAGAGACAGACTGTACGTCGATCCTGTCGGATTTGATATCCATCGTATAACCTTCGTCGCCAAGAAGCTCATCAGGCGCGGCTTTCTTAAAGTTAAAGGCATTTGCCTTTCCTTCGCTGCTCTTGCCTGCTTTTAACTCTTTGCCTGTAAAATCCTTATAATCCGATACAAATTCATCTACAATCGCTTTTAATGAATCATCACTGTATGTTACTTCCGTAAGTGTATCAACCGACACTTTCTGATCGGATTCCGAAAACCACTCCTGTATCTCCGGAATAACCGAAGGTTTCGCATTTTTCGCCTTTGTAGTATCTTTCGTACCTTCTACCGTAAATGCAAGATCTCCGGTATTTTTCACATTTCCTGTTTTTGTCTCAGTTACATTGAAAGAAATCTGCACTTCTTTGTCCGTCATCGGATGAACAACAGGAAGTTTTCCTGTCTCTTTATCCGCCTCTCCGATGATCTGCTCAAAATCAGCTCCGTTCGACTCGATCGTAAATCCGTCCGGTACATTCGGCAGTGTAAATTCATTTACATCTTTTGCAATCTTAGTGCCTTTGATCGAAGCAACAACCTCGTCAAGTGTCTGACCCTGCGGCGTCTCAGACTGATCATTGGAATATGCTCTCACTTCCAGAATACTGATGTTGTTATATCCGTTCTGTCCTTCAATGTCAATCTGAAGATCAAAGTTCGTCATCTTGAAGCTCTTCATATAAACAGGCGTCTCAAAAATGTGCTGTACATTTGTCACATAGCCTGTCTTGCCGCTTTCTGTCGATTTCGCGTTGCTGATCTTAACCGTATGCTCTGTTCCTGCCGCATCTGCATAAACAAGATCAAAGGACTTCACATTAGACGGCATCGGCGCCACGTCTCGAGTATGAAGATCAAAATCCAGCTCTTTTACAAGCGTCACCTTCGGAAATGTTACCGTTACCGTCTGCTTACTTGCTTCCGAATAGTCCGAAGCCCAGCGCGTCTGGTTGTTGCCGTCTTTAATATTAGAAACCGGAAGCGAAGATGCCTCTGTCGTAGACGCTTCCGCCGTAACGCCTGCTGCATTCACATGATTCTTATTCTCTGCCGCTTCGATATCGGACTCCTCTCCGTAAATTTCTATTTCGCTAAGTCCGATATTGCTCCAGAAATCATCCGGTCCTCTATCCGCCTTGTTCACTGTGATCTTAACTGCAGTCACAACTTCCTGCGCGTCCTCTGCCACTGTGATCGTCTGCTCTGACGGCGCATATGTATCTTCATCCGTCTTTTGATAAATATTTTTGTACTCGCCGCTCATCGTCTTCACATCAACTTTCCACTGCTTGATGTTATTCTGATGATTTCCGGCTGCTCCCGTTCTCTCCCAAAACACCTTGATTTCGCTTACTTTCGTCGGCTTTTCAAGTGTCACTTCTATCCACTCGTTTGTCACTTTGTTCTGTGATGTGCCCCAATGCGTACCTTTATTTCCATCAATCGCCTTAGCCGCCGATGTGGAATCAGCCTCTGCTTCGCTTGCCGCAGCTGTACCTTTTAACGCAAGATTTTCTTTTTCCGCTTTCGTATCATTTTCCTCAGCCTGTACCTTTTCAGGCGTAAAGAAAAATCCCGGAACAGCCGCTCCGCTGCTTACGACCATAGCCGCTGCCAACAAACAGCTCACTACTTTCTTTTTCATACACTTTCTCCTTTTTAATCTTTGTTACGGTGATTTAGACATAATCTATGTTTTTCACAAAACACCGAGCATAATCATATTCATTATAACACCTTTACATTTTTCAGGTATATTTTATTTACACAAAATATAATTTTTGTATACTTTTTCTATTTTAAATCATATTTTTTGTGCATTTCGACAATTCAAAAGGGGATTTTCTTTGCTTCCCTTTCGCCATTAAGCTACTCTGATATTTTTTAATGGTGAAAATTGAATAGATAAAAGATCATTGCTTCTAATTAGTAAGTATGTTATGATAATCCCACTTACAGAAATTCTTTCTGTGGAAGCTACCGGCAGCTTCGCCGACCTGAGGAATTCCCTCAAAATTACCCGATACAATACAACAACAGTTTTTGCGTGGATAGCCTTGTAGAACAGTTCTTTTTTTCGTATACTGATTTTTAAGAGAAGGTCTTAAAAAAGAGAAAAAATTTTCTTTTTCAGAGGAAGACTTTTGACGAAAGCAAGCTTAAAAGCAGCAAGTTTGAAAACAGTAAGCTTAAAAGTATTTTCCCGCCTGTACTGCAGGACTTATTCATGCACATGAAAGGAGAGCCTATGGCAGGAAAAGAAAACAGAGAAATTAAAAACAGTGTCTTTGTAGATCTGT
>ENA-OQLC01001429-OQLC01001429.1-human-gut-metagenome-genome-assembly--contig:-NODE-1429-length-11090-cov-4.382820_pt1 | contig 11090 bp, 9 predicted proteins | sample MGYA00242653_ERZ504807 | MGnify/ENA primary metagenome ERZ504807 (study PRJEB26092, sample SAMD00036381) | human gut metagenome | host: Homo sapiens | study: EMG produced TPA metagenomics assembly of... | reverse complement strand
TTTAGCGATAAAACATAAACGGGCAAATTCCGGATCGAATCTGCAGCAGGAGGAAAACAGGGATAAAACAGAAAGAAAACCTTGAATTCGTTTATTCTTTCCTGTACAATAAACCCCTGAAGAAATACCTGCTGTTTATACTGTTCAGAATGTATTCAAAATTCTTATAACTGCAGGAATATAAAATTTTTGTGAAAATATCATGGATTTCTAAAAAACACTTGAAATTCATCGAGAAGTATGTTACAACATTGTTACAAAAACATTAAAACACTTATTTGCGGGATGCAAACTGATACTGCCGGAATCCCATGGCAGTATTTTTCTGTGAAGAGAAAGCAGTAGTTTGTTCTAAAAGGAGGAACATATGATAGATCTGATTGATGTAAGTAAGTCATACGGAAAGGGCCTTCCGGCTGTGAACCATGCGAACTTACATGTGGATAAAGGAGAGTTCGTGTTTGTAGTAGGAAGCAGTGGCTCCGGCAAGTCCACACTGATCAAGCTTTTGATGAAAGAGCTTGACAGCACAAGCGGTCAGTTGATCGTCAGCGGTGAGCGTCTGGAAACAATGAAACACAGCAGAGTTGCCAAGTACCGCAGAAAGCTTGGTGTTGTATTCCAGGATTTCCGTCTGCTGAAAGACAGAAATGTATATGAAAATGTCGCTTTTGCCCAGCGCGTTATCGGAAGACCGGGAAAGGTGATCCGTAAACGTGTTCCTGAGGTGCTTATGGAGGTTGGACTTTCAGGAAAGTACAAATCCTATCCTGATGAGCTTTCCGGCGGAGAACAGCAGAGAGTGGCTCTTGCCAGAGCTCTTGTAAACCGTCCGGACATTCTCCTTGCAGATGAGCCTACCGGAAACCTTGATCCCCAGACTGCTGAGGAGATCATGAATCTTCTGGCAGAGATCAACGAGCGCGGAACAACTGTGCTGGTGGTAACACATAACAAAGAAATTGTAAACTCCATGAAAAAACGTGTTGTTACCATGCATGAGGGCGTCATTGTCAGCGATGAGAAAGAAGGAGGATATCATGAGGCCTAGTACCATATGGTTTACCCTGAAGCAGGGTGTTAAAAATATAAAAAGAAACTGGATGTTTTCCATTGCGTCAATTCTGACAATGGCAGCATGCATCTTTCTTGTAGGTATTTTTTATTCTATTGTAAATAATGTGGATCACATTGCTCATAAAGTAGAGCAGGAAGTGCCGATCACGGTATTTTTTGATGAGGGAACAACTCAGGAACAGATTGATGCGATCGGAGAGCAGATCAGGCAGCGACCGGAAGTGCAGGAAATTGTATTTACTTCTGCAGACGATGCCTGGAACGAGTTTAAAGATCAGTATTTCCAGGGATCTGAGGCAGCAGAGGGATTCCGGGACGACAACCCGCTTGTAAACTCTGCCAACTATGCTGTTTATATGAATCAGATTGAAAAACAGAATGAGCTGTCTGCCTTTATCCAGGGACTGGATCATGTACGTGAGGTAAATCAGTCAGAGGAAGCGGCAAAGACTCTGGGAAGCTTTAACCGTCTGGTATCTTACGCTTCTATGGCGATTATCGCAGTGCTTCTGCTGATCTCTGTTTTCCTGATCAGCAATACGGTTTCCGTTGGTATCTCTGTCCGCAAGGAAGAAATCGGAATTATGAAATATATCGGAGCTACAGATGGGTTTGTCCGGGCGCCCTTTGTAATGGAAGGTATGGTACTTGGAATCGTGGGAGCGGCGATTCCTCTGGTTGCGCTGTATTTCTTATATAACACGGCAGTGGAATATGTACTGACAAAATTCAATGTTCTGACAGGTGTGGTTGCGTTTATTCCGGTAACAGACATTTATATGACGCTTCTTCCTATTGGACTTGCGTTGGGAATCGGAATTGGTCTGATCGGAAGCTTCCTGACAACGAGAAAACATCTTCGTGTATAAGGAAACGCATTCAGGAATATTCAGTATACATAAAAAGTCCGGACAGCATCCGGAAATGAGTTTTGAAAATAAAGAGAAATGAACAAGCGGCATAAGGCTTTGTCTTTCAGAAGAAAGAGAGCATTGTGCCGTTTATTTTTACAGGGGGCGGAGATATCAATGAAAAATAAGGAATATATAAAAGGAATTGCTACAGGAGTTGCACTTTCTCTGGCAGTGGGAGCAGGCGGATATCTGGGATACCGGTCTCAGTATGACGGAGTTCTTTCTGAATCGGAGCATGTGGGAAAGCTGAAGTATCTGGAACATCTGATCGATGAAGAATATTTAGGTGAAGTCGATCAGGAAAAACTTGCAGAGGGGCTTTATACAGGCCTTGTATATGGACTGGGAGATGTGTATTCCAGATATTACACAGCAGAGGAATATCAGCAGGAAAATTCTTCCACTATGGGCGCCTATGTGGGAATTGGTATTGCAATGCAGAAAAATGAAGGAGGGGGCGTCCGGATTGTGGAATGTTACGAAGAAGGTCCGGGAGACAACGCCGGTCTGAAGGCCGGAGATATTATCAGCGGTATTGACGGTACAGACATTACGGAAAAGGATGTCTCAGAGGTTGTGGATATGATACGGGGAAGCGGGAAGGAAAAAGTGGTGCTGACCGTTCACAGACAGAATGTGGAGAATGCCATGGAGGTGACTGTGGAGATCACAGATGTGGAACTCCCCTCTGTATTCAGTGAGATGCTGGAGAATCAGACAGGATATATCAGAATATCTCAGTTTACAGACGTTACTCCGGATCAGTATGAAAAAGCGTTTTCTGATCTGAAAGATCAGGGAATGGAGAAGCTGGTGGTAGATCTCAGAGGAAATCCGGGAGGTCTTCTGACCTCTGTATGTGCAATATTAAACAGTATTCTTCCGGAAGGTCTGATTGTATATACGGAAGATAAATACGGAAACCGCAGCGAGGAAAGATCAGAAGGAAAAACACCGTTGGATATGCCTTTTGCAGTACTGGTAAATGAAAACAGCGCCAGCGCCTCGGAGATTTTTGCCGGAGCGGTACAGGATTATGGAATCGGCACCATTGTGGGTACTGTTACCTATGGAAAAGGCGTGGTTCAGGAGCTTCGCCCCCTTAGTGACGGAAGCGCGGTAAAGCTTACAGTCTCTGATTATTACACTCCGAAGGGAAATTCCATCAATGAGGTGGGAATAAAACCGGACGTGGAGGTAAAGCTGGATCCAGAGCTTCTCAATCAGGAGAAAATCACTCACCAGGAGGATAATCAGCTTCAGGAAGCTCTGAAGGTACTGGAAACAGATAACTGATATTTACCCAAAAGGCTATTACGGAAGGTGCTTTGACCATATTGCTGTAAACGGAGACAGAGGATTGAGGGAGTCTGAAGCGGACTTGTCTGCTATGATATGGAAGTATTGTCAGTTCTTTTCCATTTTTGTTGCACATATCGAACTGTAATGGTATGATAAAACAGAAAGCAGCACCGGAAACTTCGGAGTATACAGAGACAGCCTGGTGTTATGATTAAAAAAATGGAGGGGAAAATATGAGAAAGTATGTGATCACAACAGACAATAATGCAGACCTGCCGGAGAGCTATTACAGAGAACACGGAGTAGGCTGTATGTATCTCAGTTATACAATAGATGGAGTTCATTATACTCATGAGAACTTTATGGATGAACCTGAATTTTACGAAAAAATGCGGGCTGGCTCCATGCCCACCACTGCGCAGGTGAACCCGGAAGAGGCAAAAGAACTGTTTGAACCATATCTGAAAGAGGAAAAGGATATTTTGCATATTGCTTTTTCTTCCGGGCTGAGCGGAACCTGCAACAGCTGCCGGATTGCAGCAGAAGAGCTTATGGAAGAGTATCCGGAGCGAAGGATCATTATTGTAGATTCTCTCAGCGCTTCTCTGGGACAGGGACTTCTGGTGTATATGGCGCAGAAGAAAAAGGAAGAGGGACAGGATCTGGATGCCGTGGCAGAATGGGCGGAGCAGCATAAGCAAAATATCGTTCATCTTTTTACTGTGGATGATCTGAACCATCTGTACAGAGGGGGCCGGGTGTCAAAGACGGCAGCAGTTCTGGGCGGTATGCTGAACATCAAGCCGATCCTGCATGTGGACGAAGAGGGGAAACTGATCCCCATAGGAAAGGTACGGGGCCGCAAAAAATCCCTTCTGGAACTGGCTGACCTGATGGACAAAAAGATCGGAACATATGCTTCTTCCTGTGATACAGTGTTTATCAGTCATGGGGACTGCCTGGAAGAGGCTCAGTATCTGTCAGGTAAAATAAAAGAAAAATATCAGGTAAAGACAGAGATCATCAATTATGTAGGAGCAGTGATCGGCGCTCACTCCGGTCCGGGTACAATGGCGTTGTTCTTTGTTGGTGATGAGAGATAAAAACACCAGGAACCTGTTAGAAACAGCACCACTGAAGTAACAAAAATGTAACAAAATCATAATATTTCGTAAAAAACGCTTGCTTTTTTTTCAATCTTTCCGTAGAATAGAAAAGAAGGGTCGGGGCATCAGAGCCGCCGGCAGGAAACACATTCGAAATTCATCTTGAGAAAGGAAGGATTGAATGAAAACAATAGGAAAAAAATGCGCGGCATTGCTTCTGGCAGCAGTCATGCTGGCTACAACTGTTTTTTGCACAGAAGTTCCGGTAAGTGCGGAAACGCTACAGGCAACAATTGCCAAAAGCAGAGTTACGACTAAAATACAGGAAGCCGGAAGATATTCTATCAGAATCCAGTGGGATATGTCGCGGCTTGCCAGCGGTTATGCTGTTTACAGAAAAGAAAATGGTCAGTCTTACAAAAGAATAGCAACTGTAGGGAAAAATGTTTCCAGCTATCTGGACCAGAACCTTGTATCTGCAACGCAGTACCAGTATGCGGTTCGTGCCTACCGTAAAGAAAATGGAAAAGAAGTCTATAGCCAGTATAATGCTGTTTTAGGAGCTACACGTCCGGAAATGCCTAAAATCCAGGCGCAGGCAAATTCCAGCAGGCAGATCACCGTATCCTGGAACCATGTGCCCAGAGCGGACGGGTATATTGTATATCGAAAGGCATCCGGAGAAAAATGGAAGACAATGATAACTTTATCAAAAGATCAATCTTCTTATGTAGACAAAACGGTGCTGCCGGATACGAAATATGTTTATACAGTTCGTCCATATAAACTGGGCGGAGGCAATGTGAAATACCTTGCATCCTACAAAATCAATAACAAAGTAATAGAAAGTAACCTGGTAGTGACACCGGGAAAAGAGTATCCTGTATATAACTCTGCACAGAAAGAAGTTATGAAAAAAATCCTCTATGGTGTGGAGACCGGTGGAAATGTTTATGGAAATCAGGATTATTCAGATGTAACTCTTCCATATACGAACAGCGGAGCAGAACATGCAATTACAATCGGGGCAGGTCAATGGTATGCAACAGAAGCACAGCGTCTGCTGAAACTGATTCACAGTTCAAGTCCTGCAACATGGAACAAATATGATAAAGATGGTAAACTGTGGAAAGATGTAGTAAATAAAAACTGGAATACATATTCCGACAAAGCATATTTAGGAAGAATCGGAAAAATTATCAGTTCATCGGCAGGAATTAAATGTCAGGATCAGTTAATGTATACTCAAATCGAAGAGATGGAAAAAGAAGTAAGAAGCCTGGGGATTACAGAACCGAAATCAGTAGGAATGTTTATTAATATCCGGCATCAGGGAGGATATGGAGCAGTAACCCGTGTTCTTGCAAAAACCAAAAGACCGGTAAATCTGGACAATATTCTTGCAGCGTTAAGAACTGATACAGGAAATCAGGTTGGCGCTTACAGAAGACGTCAGAATAAGGTGTATACCTGGCTGAATAAATACATGAAATAAAATATTTACGGCAGAGCAATGGTGGGAAAACTGCTTCCTCATTGCTCTGTTTTATTGTATTTTTCTGTAAGGATGCTTGTATTTGTCAAAAAAGAGTGGTATAATCCCGTCTTTGACAGTTGGAAGAGAAAAAAACGGCTACAAATCCAGTAAATATGGGCGGTGTAGCCGTTTTCTGTCTTGTATCGATATGTGCTATATTTCAGTCTTTTTCACAACTTTTGTATTTTTAATAATTGTTCGCATAGAGGTTTTCGTAGTGATCTCGTGATCCGTGCGGAATCCAAAGGTTTGATGCAGCGTATCTGTGAGGTCTGTACGGGTATATGAAGGAATATAGCCACCTGCAGTATTTAAAAGGGTCATCTGCATGGACCTCAGAGTTTGGATGATCTGGTCACAGGTGAACCCCTTTCCGACTTTTTTCTCTAAGAGCCGGTAAACAATCAGGCTGATATAGCAGGTCATGAAATGAGCTTTGATCCGGTCTTCCCGGCGGACAAATGCAGGACGGGAGCCGAGCTCATCTTTCATAATACGGAAGTTCTCTTCAATTTCCCAACGCTGCTGATTGATCCGGATGATCTCGTTTACATCTCCTTCCAGATTGGTCACTACTGCATAAAATCCATCGTACATTGCCTCTTTTTCAATCTGTTCCCGGTCAAGATCATACACTGTTTTTTCGGCGATTTCTCCATCAATAGTAACAGTGGTACGTTTCACAAATCGCATGGGATCATTGGGATTTTTCCCTTTTCTCTTTTTCTCTGGTGAACAGAGGATCTTTTGTGTGCGTTCAATCTGGCCTTCACGGATCTTTCTCTGATAAGCAGCATATTTGGGAGAATAGGTGACGATCAGTGTCTCAACCATGTCCCCTGTTATAAGTGGATATTCCTTGTAGTAAACAGAGCTATAGACCTCTTCGTCCGTTTCGTCCAGTGTACGAAGATCAACAAACTTCTGCGCTCCTATCTTTCGGAACTGCGCAGGATTCATCGCTGCTTTCCTGTCTTCCTCTTTCATTTTTTTCAGGGAGTGAGTGATGACATAAGCTCTGTGGCTGAAACTATTGAACCGGCGGTTATTGAGAGAACCCAGTCCACTGTCCGAACAAAAAATAAATTCGCTGCAGTTGAAGTCCCGGATAATCTTTTGTTCCAATGGTTTTAAGGTGGTCTGCTCGTTTTTGTTTCCGGGGAAAATATCGAAAGACATAGGAATCCCATCTGCATCCATGAACAAACCCATAGTCACGATTGGATTTGGTCGGTGTTCTTTGCTTTTACCGTATTTGCGCAGTTCGTCTTCCTGTTCAATCTCAAAATAGAAATTTGTGCAGTCGTAGTACAGGATTTTTTTGTTCCTGGGATGGACAAAGTTGGAATTCTGGTACAGTTCACTCTGTATAAAATCGGATTCCTCGGCAATAACGGAAAGGGCACGGTAAACATCCTGCAAATGATACTTCGGTGGTTCCAGTAAAGTCTTACAGTATTCATAACTTTCACGTTTACTGGAAGGATGGAGAATACGTGCATAGATCAAATCCGTAAAAACAGCGAGCAGATCATACTGATACTTGTGGCGTCCTTTGATTGAGCGGCAGATTTTATCTAAACGGAGCTCGGTAACAAGAGACTGAAGGAAGAGATACCCGACATTAAAGAGTCGCTGTTCATTTTTCATGATACGAGCTCCTTGGGAAAAATCTACGGACACCTTTCCATTTTTTTGATTGTAGAGTTCCGTTTCTTTCTTAGCCTCGTTTCTAGCCCATTCCATCATCCTCTCCTTATCGTTATCGAACTGTGCGAGGAGATCGTTCATTTTTCCCAGTTTTTTATAGATATGGGATGAAGTTTTTCCATTCTCTTTACGGAAGGATTGATAAATATATACATCCTTGTTGTTTGAACTACCAGTGATATTTATATACATAAAAAACCTCTTTTCTTTTTATTATATCATAACGAGCGCAAACAAGCACTAATAAATTCAAAAGAATTGACAAAAAAAGTGCCTTTTTATAGGCTTCATAAGGTTTTTTTCTATATTCAACTGTCAAACTCCCGGACAAATGCGGAATTTGTACAGACAGCAAAAAAACAGAAATTTTTATAAATATCTTGCATTTATGAAAGGAGTATGTTATACTCAGAGAGCTGTAAAATAATAAATTCGTCTAATCAGATACGAATAGAAAATAATAGAAAGAAATACAGAGAGGTGAAAATCATGCGCGAAGGAATCCATCCGAATTATCATCAGGCAACTGTAACCTGCAACTGTGGAAACACATTTGTAACAGGTTCTACAAAAGAAGATATCCATGTGGAAATCTGCTCTAAATGCCATCCGTTCTACACAGGACAGCAGAAGGCTGCACAGGCTCGCGGACGTATTGATAAGTTCAACAGAAAATACGGCTTAAACAAATAATTGAACAATATGAAAACGTGAGAACAGGTTGAGGTTGGGAAATCTCAACCTGTCTTTGCTTTCAGACAAAAGAGCTTATGACAGATGGAGAATATGAAAATATGAAGTCATCAAATATCGGCGGTCAGGCAGTCATGGAAGGAATCATGATGCGGCATAAGGATAAGTATTCCATTGGTGTCCGCCGTCCCGACGGAGAGATCGAGTTAAAGGTAGAAGATTATAAATGTACGTTTGGCAATGCCAAAATCTGGCGGAAACCTCTGATCCGGGGAGTGGTCAGCTTTGTGGACAGCCTGGTGGTGGGAACAAAATGCCTCATGTACTCTGCGGAAATCGCAGGTGATGAAGAGGATGAGAAAGAGGCTGAAAAAAATGCAGCTCTTTCAGAGGAGGAACGTGCTGCCAAAAAGAAGAAAGAGGACAGACAGTTTAAATGGCTGCTTTATGCAACAGTAGCTTTTTCTATTGTAATATCTGTAGCCGCTTTTATGCTGCTTCCCTATGCTCTTGCCAGTCTTTTAAAGAATGTGGGCGCATCAGAGGTTGTGATAACTGTGGCGGAAGCCTTTGTGAAGCTGGCATTGTTTATGGGGTATATGCTTCTGATACCCAGAATGAAAGATATCCAGAGATCCTTTATGTATCATGGCGCAGAACACAAATGTATCAACTGTATTGAGCACGGACTGCCCCTTACCGTAGAAAATGTTATGAAAAGCTCCCGGCAGCACAAGCGCTGCGGAACCAGTTTTTTATTTCGGGTCATGCTGGTCAGGATTTTCCGGCATTTTATTTTTGTGCTGGTTCCGTTTTACTGGGTGAGACTGCTGGGAAGACTTCTGATGGTGCCGGTTGTAGCAGGAATTTCTTTTGAGATGATCCAGTGGGCAGGCAGAACTGACAATAAGCTTGCGTGTCTTTTAAGCAAACCGGGACTTGCCATGCAGAAGCTTACAACAATAGAACCTACGGAGGATATGGTTGAGGTGGCTATTGCTGCGGTAGAAGCAGTTTTTGACTGGAAAGCGTATCTGAAAGAGGAATTCGGCTGGAAACCGGGAGAAGAAACAAATGAAAACTCTTGAAATGCTGCTGCGGGAAGGAACTGAGATCCTGGAGACAGCAGAAATAGGTGAAGCCAGGCTGGATGCCTGGCTCCTTCTGGAATATATTACAGGAAAAAACAGAGCATACTATTATGCTCATATGGATCAGGAGGCAGAAGAGGACCAGGAAAAAACATATCTTACGCTCTGCCGCAAAAGGGCTGAGCATATCCCTCTTCAGCATCTGACCGGAACAGCCTGCTTTATGGGATATGATTTTTATGTGGATGAGAGAGTGCTTGTGCCAAGGCAGGACACAGAGATTCTGGTGGAAGAGGCGCTGAACCTTCTGAAAAAAACAGAGAAGCCGCGTATTCTTGACATGTGTACGGGTTCCGGGTGTATTCTTTTAAGTATTCTGAAGGAAATCCCGGATGCTGAGGGCGTGGGGTCAGATCTTTCAGAGGCTGCGCTTCAGGTAGCAGAAAAAAATGTGCAGAAGCTGGGATTGGATCAAAGAGCAGTTCTGGTACACAGTGATCTGTTTTCCGGAGAATATTTTTCTGAAACCAGTGGAAAAACACAGGGAGAATATGATATGCTTGTGTCGAATCCACCGTATATCCCAACCCGGGAGATAGAGACTCTGATGGATGAAGTACGGACTCATGATCCATATATGGCTCTGGACGGAAAAGAGGATGGACTGTATTTTTACAGAAAGATCACAGAGGAATGCAGGAAGTACCTGAAGCCCGGCGGCTGGCTTCTCTATGAAATCGGCTGGGATCAGGGCAGAGCCGTAACCGGGATTATGGAAAATGCAGGATTTGAACAGATAACAGTCAAAAAGGATCTTGCGGAACTTGACAGGGTGGTTCTGGGACAGAATCCTCTGACAAAGGTTTCTGCTTAAGAATAAAGCAACAGGAGGAACGGAATGTTTGATAAATTGGAGGATCTTCTGATCCGATTTGATGAGGTTCTCAATGAGCTGGGAGAGCCGGGGGTTACAGATAATCAGGAACGGTTCCAGAAGCTTATGAAGGAACAGAGCGATCTGCAGCCGATCGTGGACGCTTATAAAGAATATAAAGAGAATAAAGAAACTATTCAGGACAGCCTTTCCATGCTGGAAGGGGAAAAAGACGAGGAAATGCGGGAGATGCTCAAGGAAGAGCTTTCTGACGCCAAGAAGCGTGTGGAGGAGCTGGAGCATGAGATCAAAATCCTTCTTCTTCCCAAAGACCCTAATGACAGCAAAAACGTTATTGTGGAGATCCGTGCAGGTGCTGGCGGCGATGAGGCTGCTCTTTTTGCAGCGGAAATTTACCGTATGTATGTAAAATATGCAGAAAGCCTCAGATGGAAAACAGAGATGATGAGTCTCAATGAGAACGGTATCGGCGGATTTAAAGAGGTAACGTTTATGATCCAGGGAAACGGCGCTTATTCCAGGCTGAAATATGAAAGCGGCGTTCACCGGGTACAGCGAGTGCCGGAAACAGAGTCAGGAGGAAGAATCCATACCTCCACCTGTACGGTTGCTATTATGCCTGAGGCGGAGGAAATCGATTTCCATCTGGATATGAACGACTGCAAGTTTGATGTGTTCCGTGCATCCGGAAACGGCGGACAGTGTGTCAATACCACAGACTCTGCGGTACGTCTGACTCATATCCCCACAGGAATCGTAATTTCC
>ENA-OQLC01001410-OQLC01001410.1-human-gut-metagenome-genome-assembly--contig:-NODE-1410-length-11205-cov-3.288192_pt1 | contig 11205 bp, 10 predicted proteins | sample MGYA00242653_ERZ504807 | MGnify/ENA primary metagenome ERZ504807 (study PRJEB26092, sample SAMD00036381) | human gut metagenome | host: Homo sapiens | study: EMG produced TPA metagenomics assembly of... | reverse complement strand
TATCTTAAACGTGTCTGTGACAGACTTAAAGAAAAATTATGAGAATTTAAACGTATCTTTTGAACTCTGGAAGGGTGAATCCGATGCACAGCCTTATATTCCGGCAATGGTGCAGAAGATGAAAGATGACGGTTTTGCCTATGTCAGTGACGGAGCATTGGTTGTCGATGTGAAAGAAGATACCGATACGAAAGAGATCCCGCCGTGTATGATCTTAAAATCAGACGGTGCATCCCTCTATAATACGACCGATCTTGCAACGATCGTATGGCGTGAGGAAGATTATGATCCGGACGAGATTATTTATGTGGTAGATAAGAGACAGGAACTTCATTTCGTACAGGTATTCCGCTGCGCAAGAAAGACCGGTCTGGTGAAACCGGAGACCGAATTAAAATTCTTAGGATTCGGTACGATGAACGGCAAGGACGGAAAGCCGTTTAAGACCAGAGATGGTGGTGTCATGCGTTTAGAGTATCTTGTATCTGAGATTGATAATGAGATGTTAAAGAAGATTACCGAAAACCAGAAGGCAAAAGAGAATCTTGGAATCAGCGAGGAAGAAGCAAAGGAAACTGCAAAAACAGTTGCACTTGCCGCAATCAAATATGGAGATCTTTCTAATCAGGCAAGTAAAGACTATATTTTTGATATCGACAGATTTACTTCTTTTGAGGGAAATACAGGACCATACATTTTGTATACGATCGTTCGTATCAAGTCGATTCTTCACAAATATCATGATTTAGGAAAGAACGCAGATAATTCAGTGATCACGGCAGCACATTCTGAGAGTGAGAAGAATCTGATGTTAGAACTGTCCAAATTTAATGCAGTGATCGAGGGTGCATTTACCGATACGGCACCGCACAAGATCTGTTCCTATATTTATGATCTTGCCAATGCATTCAACAGTTTCTATCATGAGACAAAGATCATGTCTGAGGAAGATGAGACGGTTCAGAAATCGTATATCCGTCTGTTGGAACTGACGAAATCTGTGCTTGAGACCAGCATTGATCTGCTTGGATTCTCTGCACCGGAGCGTATGTAGGAAAAAAGTCTTATTTTCTGTCAGAAGAAAATATGGTATACTGTTTTTGAAAAGCAAAACAAGGAGCAAAACAAGGAGGATTAATATGAAAAAGTTAAGCAAAAAGGTAATTGCGTTTGCACTTGCGGTTGTGATGACTCTGACAGCCGGTGCAGTGGCACCACAGGGAAACGTTGAAGTACAGGCGGCAAGCGGAAGGGTTTATGTGAATCCTTATTCAGCGACTGTTGTGACCTATAAGCCAGGGAAAGATGTAAATACTTTCACAAGTACAATCAGCATTATGGGCTGCAACAAAGCAAAAGAGATCAAAAAATTAAAGAGCAGCAACAAAAATATTAGGGTTGCTGCAAGAGATGGTTATATCCGTGTTGAGTATGGCAAAAAAGAAGCAAAGAGTACGATCACATGTACGGTAAAAGGTGTAAAGTTAAAAACAACATTTACAGTCAAAAAATACACCAATCCATGCAAGACATTTAAAATCGGAAAAACAAACCTGCTTTCAAAATTTAATAAAAATGATGTACTTAGAACGAACAAGGCATTTAAAAAACAAAAATTGGACATCAAACTGAAAAGTGGTTGGAAGATCTCAAGCGTTCATGTGACATCCGGAACAGGAAGTTATAATAACTATAGAGTAAATAAATCCAGTTTCTCTAAGAAGATCACAGTGTCAAACAATTATGGATACATATATGTGTATTGCTATAATGAAAAAACGAAGGTTTCTGAATGTCTGCAGATTAATACATCTACAAGATACTAAGATTGAAAAAAAGAACCGTAAGCCGGATTTGGCTTATGGTTCTTTTTTTTCGAAAATACATTGTTGATATTGTATAAAATAGACAAAAAAATGAAAAAACGTATTGAATTTTAAGTGATAAGTACTATAATAAGGGTAAGCAATAAGAAACTAGCATTTATACATATGGGAGGTGTTATTATGATTAGTTTTTTTATTTGCCTGGCGTTATTAATTGGTGGGTACTTTGTTTATGGTAAGGTAGTGGAGAACACATTCGCACCGGATGACAGAGAGACACCGGCAGTAAGGATCAACGATGGGGTTGACTATGTTGTCATGCCGGAATGGAAGCTCTTTTTGGTGCAGTTGTTAAACATTGCCGGATTAGGACCGATCTTCGGTGCTATGCAGGGTGCTCTCTGGGGACCGGTTGTATTTTTATGGATCACGTTTGGTACCATCTTTGCAGGAGGTGTACATGATTATTTTTCCGGTATGCTTTCCGAACGTAATGATGGTGCTTCCATTTCAGAGGTATGTGGTATTTACCTTGGAAATGTGATGAAGAATGTCATGCGTGTATTCAGTGTTGTACTGCTTGTAATGGTAGGTACCGTTTTCGCAGTAGGACCTGCAGGACTTATCGTTACACTGTTTAAGAACAGTGGTGTGACAGGAATTGTCACAAGCGCAGAGTTCTGGCTGTGGATCATTCTTCTTTATTATTTTATTGCAACATTTATTTCGATTGATAAGATTATCGGACGTATTTACCCGCTGTTTGGTATCTGCCTGATCATAATGGCGGTGGGTGTTATCATTGGTATTTTTACACATTCCGAATATACGATTCCGGAGATCTGGAGTCATTTCGGTAACATGCATCCGGATGGCAAACCGATCTGGAGTTTCATGTTTATCACAGTAGCATGTGGAGCAATCTCAGGATTCCATTCCACACAGTCACCACTTATGGCACGTTGTATGAAGTCTGAGAAACAGGGACATTTCGTATTTTACGGTGCAATGGTTGCTGAGGGCGTTATCGCTCTGATCTGGGCAGCAGCAGGATGTTCTATTTATGAGGTTACAGGTGGTTTAAACACAGGACTCGCAGAGATCCTTTCCGGTGGACAGTCCGCAGCTATTTATGATGTATGTATCAAGACAATGGGAAGCGTTGGTGTAGCACTTGCCATGATCGGTGTTATTGTCTGCCCGATCACATCCGGTGATACCGCATTCAGAAGTGCACGTCTGGTACTGGCAGACTGGTTTAAGATCGATCAGGATAAGATCCAGAAACGTCTGTTACTCTGTGTACCGCTTCTTGCAGTTGGTGCTTTTGTAGGACATCTGGATTATGCGGTTGTATGGAGATATTTCAGCTGGACGAACCAGACACTTGCCATGATCGTATTATGGACGGCAAGCATGTATCTGTTTCGTGAGAAAAAGAATTACTGGATCACGGCTGTACCGGCAACCTTTATGAGTGCCGTATCCATGACTTATTTCTTCTGCGCAGATGAGTGCCTTGGATTCTCGACAGCAGTTGCATATCCGGTGGGAATCATTCTGGCTGTTGTATTCTTGGGAACTTTTATCCACGCAACAAAGAAACCGGCAAAAATGTAATACATGACAGCGATGCTTAACAGGTATAAAAAGTAATACAGGAATGGAGCTGAGGAAGATGTTGAAACCACAGAGACTGGGCAACCTGTCACTGCCCGACATGGAATTGACGGAAGACAAAAAGACATGCAGAAAATTTGGACCATGTGGTGTTGGTAAGAAGGCCATTTATCTGAACAGTTTCTACATAGAAAGAAGATACTATGTTCCGATGAAGTCGGTGAAGCGTATTTTCAAAAGAATTGCGATGAGTAAAGGTGGATTTACCGGTAAAGGTGCATTTGGCACGCTGCCTTATCTCGTGGTTGAATATGATGATGGCAAAGAAAAGCAGTGCAATTTTAAACATGAGGAGGATGTGGACCGCCTGCTTGCTTATGTGGAGGTCAACTTTCCGCAGATACCGTTGCACAGTGAGGTTGCGGAGCAAAAACTCGCGGAGAAGGCAAAGCGGATGGAAGAAAAGCAGCGTATCGGAAATATTTCAGAAACTGCAAAGAAAAATATCCGCTGTCTCGATAATGCAATCAAATATCTTCATAAGGATACAGATCTGTATTTGAATCTGAGTCAGTCAGCTAAGAAGAAAAGAGTTTATGACCGGAGTAATCCGGCATACAAATGGGTTGCACTTGCAATTACACTGATGGGACTTGGAGCTTTTGGGTATGGTATATATTCATTGGCTACACACGCAGGATTTGGAATTTATTTCCTTTTGTTCGGTCTTGCAGCAATCTTTTTGTTTTCCGGTGCTAGTGTACTGCCGACGTCACATAATAACAGAAGCTATATTGAAAAGCAGTTATTAAATGCGGTAGACGAGATGGAACAATATATCAAAACATATCCTGATTTCCCGGTTCCGGCATGTTATGCACATCCGGTTGTACTAAAGAGGATGCAGGATATTTTAAAGGAAGGACGCGCAGAGACGATACCGGCGGCACTTAGAGTGCTGAAAGAGGATTTAAAAGCGTTAAATTCCAGTGTGGTAGTGGAACAGGAGGAATACGATGAAATCGTAGCCATCAAACCGATGTTCCTTGTAATGGATTACAGATAAAAAATAAAAGAAAATACCGGCGGCGAAACGTTAAGAAAAGTCTTACGTTTGGCAGGTCGGTATTTTTATGCATAAAAATAAGCCTGTCTCATAGAATGAATTAAAAGAAAAGGGAGGAGGCATATGGAAAACCTAAAAGTTTTGTTTCCGGTACATATCAGAAAAAAAATAAAAAATAATCTGTGGCTGAATGATCTTGAGGAAATCCGGATCCGGGCAGGACAGCCAATCGAGCTTGCGTATTCCGGGAAAACACGTTATCTGACGGATATGGACGGTGAAATGTGTGCCTGTGTCAGAGAAAGCGTACAGAATGCAAGAGCATGTTACAGAATAACGGGCGCAGATATTGCAGAGATGTTAAGCTATATCAGCGAGTATTCCCTGTATGCATACCAGGAGGAACTAAGGCAGGGATATATTACAATTGAGGGTGGTCACCGGGTTGGAATTGCAGGGGAGATTGCAAAAGACAGGGAAGGTATTACAGGGATCAAATATATTAGTTTTATGAATATCCGTGTGGCACATGAAAAAAAAGGATGTGCAGAAAAAATTCTGCCTTTTCTGAAGGACGGAGAAAGTATTTATAATACACTGCTGGTGTCAAAACCGGGTGCAGGCAAAACAACCTGTCTGCGGGATTGTATCCGCAGTCTCTCAAATGGGAAAGAAGGCTGGGAAGGTATGAAAATCTGTGTGGTGGATGAGAGGTCTGAGATTGCAGCCTGTCATCTTGGAATTCCACAAAATGATATGGGAATACGAACGGATGTTTTATCTGGATGTGGGAAATCAGAGGGAATGATGCTCATGCTGCGCTCCATGTCCCCGCAGATCATAGCGGTGGATGAACTTGGAGGGAAAAAAGATTTTCAGGCAGTCGAACAGGCAGCCTGTTCCGGGGTACGGATTCTTGGAACAGTACATGCGGATACGGTGGAAGAATTATGGGAGAAACCATATCTGAAAAAGTGGATGAAGCGTGGAATTTTTGAACGATTTATTCTGATCCGGCATAACCGGTCCGGCGGGCGGGATTTTCAGGTTTTTAACGGAAAAAGAGAACAGTTATGCTAAAGCTGATAGGTGGTATTCTGGTTGCAGGTTCCGGGGTTGGACTTGCAGTAAACATGATCGCTGAAATCAGGCAGCATCTGCTTAGATTGTATGAAATCCGTCAGCTTCTCATAAATATTTCGGGAGAGGCAGCACTTGCATTACTTCCGATGGAGCATATTTTGAATCAACCGACGCTGACGAACGATGTGGTGTTGCAAAAAGTATGCGGACAGATTGCTGATCGTCTTGCTGCAAAAAAGGTAGAAAGCGGAGGTAAAATCTGGTGGGATATATTTTGGAAAAATCGAAAAGAATTGGGAATCTGTGCGTCTGAACTTGAGATTATTGCGAATGCCGGAAATGCTTTTTTTGGAAGAAATATAAAAGAGAATGAAAGAATGCTTTCTATTTATTTAGAGAGGCTTGATTTTGTGATCGAACAAGAGCGGAAAGATCAGAGAGAAAAGCAGAGAGTGGCCGGGGCGGTCAGTGTAATAGGAGGAATGATGTTAGTGATACTTTTTATATAACGCAAAAATAAAGTGTGTATACGGCAAGCAAGAGAGGGGACTGGATTACGGATGAGTGTTAATTTGATATTTAAAATTGCGGCGGTCGGGATTTTAGTCACGGTCATCAGTCAGGTGCTAAAACATAGCGGAAGAGAGGAACATGCATTTCTGACAAGCCTTGCGGGATTGCTGATTGTCCTCTTTTGGATTGTTCCTTATATTTATGAATTGTTTGAAACAATGCAGTCACTGTTTGCATTATAAGATGTTACAGAATGGGAATGAGGCATGAAATGGATATTTTAAGAATAGCGGTTCTTGGTATCGCAGGAGTACTTCTGGCACTTTTACTGCAGAAAGAAAAAAGTGAATACAGCATGTTTATCAGTATGGCAGTCTGCATCTGCATTTTTATTTATATTATTGGAAAGGTGGAGACTGTCATCAATTTTGCAAAAAAAATGCAGACGTTTGTTGCAGTGGATCAGACGTATATCACACTGATATTAAAAATGGTTGGGATCACCTATGTGGCGGAGTTTGCGATGAATATCTGTAAAGATGCTGGATATGCGGCAGTCGGAAATCAGATCGAACTGTTTGCTAAGCTGTCGATTCTGGTGCTTAGTATTCCGGTTTTGACGGTTTTTTTAGAGACAGTCGGGAGCTTTTTATGAAAAAATGGGGAGGGTGTGTGATATGTATTCTGTTACTCTGTGTGATTGAGACGGTTCCGGTTTTCGCATCTGAAAAAAATACTCAGGATTATTTAGGGAACATGACAGAAGAACTGGATTTTTCGAAGCTGGATCATTTTATGAGACAGGATGCAGAGGATAGTGGGATTACATTTTCAGAACTGGTGAAAGAATTACTGTATCAGGAGAAGCCAGGGGCGCTGTATCAGCAGATCGGACCATGGCTAATGGGGCAATTATGTGAGTCAGTCTGTGAAAACCGCAAAATATTAGTGGAGGTGGTGCTGCTTGCCGTGTGTTTTTCTGTACTTAAAAATTTTGCCGGTGCGTTTGCGTCATCTTATGTATCAGATCTTTGTTTTATCCTTGTATTCTGTGTATTAGCAGTCTTGATGCTGCAGTCATTTCTGACGTTTCGTGAGATTGTGTGCGGTGTATTGGAAAAGAGTGTGGATTTTTTTCAGATTTTTATACCGACATTTAGTATTGCAATGCTTTTTTCGGCGGGAGAAAGCATTGCATCGGGCTTCTATCAGACGGCTTTTCTGATCATATATCTGATCGAGTGGCTGTTTTTAACCATTTTAGTGCCAATGATCCATATTTATATACTGACTGTGCTGATCAATTATTTCTTTGAGGAAGAAAAGTTTGCAAACATGATGGAATTGATTGGAGGACTGATCGGGTGGGCAATCAGATCTGCCGGAATCATTGTACTTGGGCTGAATGTTGTGCAGGGGATCGTTGCACCGGCAAAGGACAGGCTGCTTTATGGGACAGCAGGACGGGCAATGGCAATGATACCCGGAATTGGTAATACAGTGAATGGTGTCAGTGAACTTTTGCTTGGTTCTGGAATTATGATCCGGAACTGTGTTGGGGCAGCCGGGTTGATCGTACTGATTATTTTAGTGGCAGTGCCGATGGTACAGGCAGGCTGTATGGTACTTTTTTATAAAATTGCAGCTGCTGTGGTGGAACCTGTTGCAGATAAGAGAATCGCCGGATGTTTAAAGGGAATGGCACAGGGGGGGATGCTGTACCTGAAATTGATGGGATATTGTGTGATGCTGATTTTTCTGACGATTGCGCTTACGGTTGCTTCCTCCGGGTTTGGCTATTAAGAAAGTGAGAAACAGATGAACGTATTGATCGGGTATATTCAAAAAATTTTTGCCCTTTTTCTGTTGCTTGTGGTTGCAAGACAGCTGATCCCGAATGGAAGATTAAAAAAATATATTTATTTTTTTACGGAACTTGTGCTCATCATTGGTGTCATGCAGCCTTTTTTTTCTTTTTGGGGGGATAATGATGCTTTGCTTGATAAGATCAGGTCTGAAACGTTTACGGAAAATTTAAGTGAGGCTTCAAGAGACATCAGCCGTATGGAGTATTTACGGAATGATTATTACCGCAGAGAATATGAAAATGCGGCAGCGCTGGATGTAAAGGGAACTGCAGAAGGATATTTAGAACAGTTTGGATTTATGGTAAAGCAATCATCGGTGGAACTGACAGAAAATTATGAAGTGAGAAAAATTATACTCACGGTAGCAGAAAAAGAAGCCAGGGACACAGAAGGAATCTTTGTGGAACAGGGAAAAGCGCAGGGCAGCCAGATTGTGCTTGACGAACTGAAGCAGAAACTTGTGCAATATTATGGGGTTAAGGAAGATCGGATACAGATTTCGTATGGTGGTGAAGGATGACGGAGAGGCTGAAAGAATTTTTACAGCAGAAAAAGTGGCGCCAGTTAAAAAAGACGGACTGGATTGCAGCAGCCCTTGTGGGGGTGCTTCTTCTTGTGGTGGCAATGCCTTCCGGTGGAACAGGCATACATCTGGCGGAAAATAAAAAAGAGGACACCGCACAGGAGAAAACGGAACAGAAATACGAAAAAGAGGACTATGCGGAATATTTAGAGCATAAATTAGAACAGGTGTTAGGACAGATGGAAGGAGTGGGGAAAGTTTCTGTCATGGTCACGGTGGCAGATCAGGGGGAAGATATCATAGAAAAGGATAAGACAGAGCATACGTCCACCGTCACAAATACGGACAGCGGGAGTATGGAGATGACGACGGAAAGGGACAGCGGGGAGGAGACGGTATATGAGGAGAGCGGCGGCGAAAAAGCTCCGTATGTCAGTAAAGAAATACTTCCGGAGATCGAGGGGGTGCTTGTGGTGGCAGAAGGGGGAGACAGCCCACGGATCGTTTCCGATATTTCAGATGCCGTAAAGGCATTATTTCAGGTGGAAGCACATAGAATTAAGGTAGTAAAGATGAGTTCGAAGGAGGATGGAACGTGAAAAAGATATTTCAGAAAAACCAGCTGATTATTACAGCACTCGCGTTGATGATTGCGGTGGCGGGATATTTCAGTTACATGAACAATCACATTGATGACGGTACGGCAGCTGAGACGGCGGCAAATGCAGGCACAGAGGCACTGAATGCAGAATATGAGATCTCGGATGAAGATCCACTGGCTGCGGAAGATATTTTTACGGATGAGGGAACCGGGGAGGAACTTGCACTTGTGGATGGAACGGAGACCGCGGATGCAGGAACCGGCGAAGATACATACGATGCGGCAGATGCAGCTGTGACGGACGGTCAGGATGTTGCAGAAAATGCGGCAGATGGCCAGAATGCGGTGGCAGATGTGAGCGCAGAAAACAGTACGGATACTGCAGCAAATGTGGCAGACATGACATCTGCAGATGCTGAGGAGATCGAAAATCCCGGAGAGGCGGTTCTTACAAGTACCGGCACTGCAAATCTTGACTATACAGCAAGAATGAAATTAAACCGCGAACAGATCCGGTCTAAAAATAAAGAAGCGTTATTGGAAATCGTAAACAATACGTCCGTTGCAGATAATTTAAAGCAGGATGCCGTGAACAAGATGGTGGCAATGACAGATATCGCAGAGCGTGAAGCTGCGGCGGAAATGCTCTTAGAGGCAAAAGGATTTTCGGATGTTGTGGTCAGTATCACTGACGATAACTGTGATGTCGTACTGAATATGGGAGAGGTGACTGATGCAAAAAGAGCACAGGTGGAGGATATCGTAAAACGAAAAACCAATATTTCCGCAGACAAGATCGTGATCACACCGATCGTGGTAACAGACGCCGAGTAGGGCGTCTGTTTCTTTGCATTTTACTTGATTTTTTCATGGTTACGGTTTATCCTAGTACGGTAGAAAGAGAGTACATTGTGCGAAATGGATTTTTACATGCGGGAATGGAGACTTTTAATATGAAGAGAGTATTTTTGATCGTACTTGACAGTGTTGGGATCGGGGAAATGCCGGATGCGGCAGATTATGGCGATGCTGGAAGCAATACCATAAGAGCGGTAGCATCCAGTCCGTATTTTTCGATGCCGAACATGAGGAAACTTGGATTTTTTAATATAGACGGAGTGGAGATCGGAGAAAAAGAAAAGAATCCGGCCGGATCTTTCGCGAGAATGACGGAGGTATCGAAAGGAAAAGATACGACGATCGGGCACTGGGAGATTGCGGGCATCATCTCAAACAGTCCGCTGCCGACTTACCCGGATGGATTTCCACAGGAAATTTTAGACGAGTTTACGAAGAGAACCGGAAGAGGAGTGCTCTGCAATAAACCGTATTCCGGGACAGATGTCATCCGCGATTACGGCGAAGAACACATGAAAACGGGAAAACTGATCGTATATACATCTGCAGATTCAGTATTTCAGGTGGCAGCGCACGAGGATGTTGTTCCGGTTGAGACACTTTACGAATACTGTAAGATCGCAAGGGAGATACTGACCGGGGAAAACGGTGTGGGACGCGTGATCGCAAGACCGTTTGTCGGCACGCCGGGCAATTTTACAAGAACGGTACGCCGTCATGATTTTTCCCTGCAGCCACCGAAAGTGACGATGTTAGATCAGTTGTGCGGACATGGATATGATGTGCGTTCCGTGGGCAAGATCATTGATATTTTTGCAGAAAAAGGAATCAAAGAATATGTGCGCACGACCGGAAATGAGGATGGAATCAACAAGACGATCGAGTATATGAAACAGGATTTTGAGGGACTTTGTTTTACAAATCTTGTAGATTATGATATGCTCTACGGGCACCGCAATGATGTGGAAGGCTACGCAAAGGCACTGACTTATTTTGACCGGCAGCTGCCACGGATCCTGTCTGCCATGGAGCCTGAAGATGTTCTGATGATCACAGCAGACCATGGAAATGATCCTACATGGACCGGTACAGACCATACGAGAGAGCAGGTACCGCTGTTAGTTTATTCCCCGTCATTAAAAGGAGATGGAAAACTGGAAGAAGCAGATACCTTTGGTGTTATCGGTGCTACAATTGCAGATAATTTTGATGTGAAAATGCCGGAAGGAACCATTGGACATGGCGCG
>ENA-OQLC01001408-OQLC01001408.1-human-gut-metagenome-genome-assembly--contig:-NODE-1408-length-11227-cov-5.350852_pt1 | contig 11227 bp, 16 predicted proteins | sample MGYA00242653_ERZ504807 | MGnify/ENA primary metagenome ERZ504807 (study PRJEB26092, sample SAMD00036381) | human gut metagenome | host: Homo sapiens | study: EMG produced TPA metagenomics assembly of... | reverse complement strand
CAAATGGCGGGATTGCGTTGGCATGATTGGTTGTTGAGCGTTGGTCAAAATGGTTGTTTTTACAGTAGCGCTAACACCGCCCTGGCGCGCGGCCGCGCCCCGCGCGGGCCGTCGGCGGTGGACGCGGCCGCCACGGCAGTGGCCGCACCGGCGCAGCCGGCGGCCGAGGGGGTCGCAGGGGGACGGGCCGCATCCGTCCCCCTGCGGACGAGCGAGCGTTGTGCGCGCTTTCGACAGCCTGGGGCTCCTTGTGTAGCCCCAGGCTGTCGGAAGGGAGTGCAACGCGAGCGATGCCAAAGGGCCTGCGGGGGTCCAGGGGGAGGCGGCGCCGGAGCGCTCCCCCTGGGCGGGAGCCGGGGGATGGAAAAGCCCGCCGGGTCGGGGCGGGCTCTGGCGAGATCTACTTGCTAGAACGGGATATCCTCGTCGTACAGGCCGACAGCGGGCGTGATATGTAGGCGGCCTGCGTCGGCGCTACTCCTCGGAACCCTCCGGCTTGATGGTCGATAGTTCCATATGCCTGCGAGCCTAGAAGAATATAAGCCAGATCGTACCCAAGAGCAGGGAGACATATCCCACGCCGGCCACGAGGAAGTCTATAAAGGCGAGGGCCGCGGCAGTATCGACCCGGATGCCACAGGGAGCCATGTTCGATGCGAACCCATGCAGGGGATACATGGCACAGATGAGGCATATCGATTTGAGACCTGCCGCCAACAGGAGATTCACCCCCGCCAGTTCCCTCGGATAGAACAAGCCCATCAGGACGGAATCCGCCACCAGCGCCGCCCAAATCAGGAACACGCCGACCTTAAATGCCTTGGTGTCCTCGAGCAATGCCAGGGGCATCATGCAGCCGAAGAAATCGAGCAGCAAGGCCGAGGCGATCAGCTGGACGACCATCACTCCACCGAGTTCTCAGCGGAGTCGGCATCGATATCGGGGTTCGAGAGCAGGCCGTTCAGCAGGGACGGCAGGTCGATTCCCGTGCTGTCCTTCATACCGGATGCGACCTGGTCGACAATCGAGGTGGTCTCCTTTACGAGTTTCTGCGCGTTGCCCGATCCGTACATCTTGATGGAATCGACGGCGGTGAGGGGCTTCGCAACCTGCTCGGCTACCTTGGGCATGATGTCGATGTAGCGGTTGGCGAGCAGGTAGGGGTTATCCATGCCGTTGTACGCCTCGGCTTGGGCCTTGATGCCCGCCGCGACGCCCTCGCCGTGCGCCTTCTCGGCCGCGCCCTCGGACTCGCCCTTCAGACGCGTGGCCTCGGCCTCGGCCTTGGCGCGGGCTTGAATGCCCTCGGCGTCCTTCTGGGCGGAATACAGCTCGGCGTCGGATTGGTTCTGGCGCTCGATGCGGGCGGCTTCGGCCTGCTTCGTGCGCTTGTAGAGGTCGGCTTCGGCTGCCTGCTCAGCTGCATAGCGGTCGGCTTCGGCCTGCTTCTTCACGGTCGCGTTCAGCTCGCGCTCCCTCACGTCCGCCTGGCGCTCGGCGAGCTCGACCTTCTTGGTCTCCTCGGCGATCTCGTCCTCCTGCTGGGCGATATAGAGCTCGCGCTGCTTCTCGGCCGTGACGGTTGCCTTCACCATATCGGCCTCGGCCTTCGCCTTGTCGGCCTGCTTCTTGAGGTCGGCCTGCTTCAAGTCGAGCTGGTTCTGGCGGATGGCGACCTCCTCGGCCGCCTTGATCTGCGCCAACTCGGCCTCCTTCTTGATCTCTGCGGCCTGGTCGGCGCCCATGGAGCGGATGATGCCCTGGGAGTCGGAGAAGTCCTGCACGTTGAAGGTACGCAGCTCGAGGCCGAGGTTGGCGAGATCATCCTTGGAGCCACCGAAGACCTTGGCGTTGAAGCTCTCGCGGTCGCGCATGAGCTCTTTGAGGTCCATCTGGCCGATGACCTCGCGCATCTTGCCCAGCATGACCTCGGTGACCTGGCGGGTCATCTCCTCCTTGTCGAGATTCAAGTAGTTCTTGGACGCGGTCTCAATCAGCTCTGGGGTCTGGCCGATCTGGAAGTTGGCGACCGCGCAGGCGTGGATGAGGATCGCGTCCTGAGTGGGGATTTCGTTCTCGGTGGTCAGCTGCACCTGCACGGCACCAAGGGACAGGGTATCCACGCGCTGAAGGAGCGGGATAACGAACGTGCCCTTGCCGGAGACGCTGCGCATCTGCCCGAATCCAGATACGATCATCAGTTTGTCCGGTGGGCATTTGCGCCAGCAGCTCTCGAACACCATCGCCACGACCAGGAGGCCGACGATGATGGGGAGCAGGTTGAAGATCAAAGATTCGAAGAACATATAGCTTCCTTTCTTCAAGGGCGGCTCTGACAGGGCCGCCCAGTAATAAACAGTTGCTTGTGAGGGGAATTACGCCAATAAATCAATCAGACGTGCGAGCATCACGACAAGCGTGGCGATGCAGGCGAAAACACCGAGAGCGAGCGAGAAGGTCCATGCACCGTGCAGGATATCGACCTGATCGGAGCAGCTCAAGTTATTGAGCCCGCCACCGTATCTCGTCCAGATATTGCGAAGTATATTGATGATGGGCATCTAGCACTCCTGTGAAACTAGAAAGTGTTCGGGTTCAGATTGCTCAGAATCATTCGCTGGAACTGCTCAAGTTCGTGAGCAATTCATGGTTCCAAAACCATGAGAAGTGTGACGAGGCATGCGAGGACGCCACCAAGGAGAACGAGGATCCATGCGCTGTGTATGAACTCGTCCTGCTCGTAAGGGCTCAGGCTATTGAACCCGCCGCCGTATCTCGTCCAGATATTGCGAAGTTTCTCGATAACGTGCATCTATCACTCCTGTGAAACTAGAAGGTGTTCGGGCTCAGAATGCTTCACGATTATTCGCCGCCCGACCTTCGCCCGTGAGAAGAGGCGTTTCTCAGAGCGGCGCCGCCCCGGGGAATGCATCCGATTAAATACACGCAGAGTATGCTTGGGCTAGTTTTCCAAGGCAAGGATGCACGCTCTGATATATGCGCTGGCCGTGAGGTTTGAGGGCAGGATCTCCGGGTGTGCCGCGCGGGCGCTCACGAGTCCGGTCATCAGGTCCTTGTAAACCTCATAGTGGACGAGAGCCGTTCGGCTATAGCGCGTGGCACTCATAGATCGCTTGGGATTGTCCAAAACGGAAAGATCGAGCTCCCCGCCGCTGATTCGGTCGCGAAGTGCATCCTCGACGACACGGCTGACATTGGCGTCCCTCCTGGGGCCGCCTTTCAGTTTGAGCTCGAGAACGCGCCGCTCAAGGATTTCAGCCTCGAGCGGCGAAGTCGAGAAGGTGACCCTCTCTTTTTTGGATCCCGAAGATACCTTGCTGGCAGCGGGAGCCGTCGCAGGTTTGGATTTGCGGACACTCGTGGGGGAAGCGGGCGATGCGGCGACGCTGTCCTGAACAGGCTCTTGCGGGGCGGGTGCCGCAGGACGGGGTGCAGGACGGTTCTGTGCCCCAAAATTAGGCAAGGTAAAGCGAGGGGCATTGCTCATCATGTCGCCAACGAGGTTATCGGGTAGGTTAGAAGCCACAGTTACTCAACTCCTTCGGTTTCACCGGCTGCGGGCTTGAGCTCGCACCAGTTCATGATGTTGCCTACAAGGACGTCATACTCGAAAGCTGCGCCCTTGAGGACGTTCATCTCGTAGATGCTGCGGCCGTTCGCCTGCGCGTCCTGGATGGCGACCGTTATACCGATTCGGCGCTGGAAGACCTTGAGGCCCATTTTGGGGAACTCCTCGACCATCTGGGAGGCAAAGGCCCTCGCGAGCTTGGCGATACCGCGATAGAGCGTAATGAGGACGGCGGGGGCACTAATCCATGCAACATCATAGGAATCGGAAACCGCGCTGAGGAGCTCGAGGGTCTGCTCGACGGCCTCGGTGCCGAGCCTGTCGGCGGTAGTCGGGATGACGAGATGGGTGGCGGCAATGGTGGAGGAAATCGTCGAGAAAGTCATGCCGGGCTGGGTGTCGACAACGACGGCATCGAAGCCGTGCTGGGAGACGGCCGACTCTATTGCGCGCGTCAGGGAGTACTCATTGATCTCGTTACCCTCGAGGTCCCTCTCGTCTGCGACGTTGGCCAGATCAAGATCACCGGGGACGGTCGCCTGCCCGTCCTCGGTGCAAACCACTTGGACGCCCTTGAGGAAGCTAGAACTGCAGCAGGTGCCTTTCGCGACGCAGTCCGACTCGATTCGCCCAAGCGAGCCCTGGGGATCCATGTCCACGGCTAGGACCTTGAGGCCGCGGCGGCGAAGTCCGTCGGCGATTGCATCTGCGGAAGTCGTCTTGCCGACTCCTCCCTTCTGGTTGGTGAACACGATCACGGGGGTGAAATTCGGCATAGTGATTCCTTTCAAATTGAAATTGAAAACATTAGAGCCAGAAAATGCCTAAGAGCGACTGGCGATGCTCATGACCACAAGAGCGATCGGGATGGCGATGAGGCACGCTGCCGCGCCGACAATAAACTGAAGGACGGCGTAGGCGAGCCCGCTTGCAAAAAAGGCTACGAGCGCGACAATCCCCAAGATAAATTTGATGATTGGAATGTAATCAGGATAATAAGACATAGACCCTCCAATGCCCTAATTGGACCGATGGCGGAAACTCCGCATTGAAGGTTGTTATTTAATAATAACAGAATTATGTCATTAATGAACTGCGGAATAGATGAATAAAAGAATTAAAGAAGAAAATAAAAGTGCAACGACGGAATAACCGATTCTGAGAAAACACGATGAAGAGGAAAGCGTAATCAATGAACTAAAGAAGTACGTAACTGTGTCATTACGTAACTGTGTCATTACGTAACTGTGTCATTACGTAACTGTGTCATTACGTAACTGTGTCATTACGTAATATCACTTCATTGCAGTCGCGACTTGCGACCTTTCCTTGGGGGCTTTCCTACAAAGGCCTCCACCCGGAATCGTCCTCATCACCATTGTCGAATAGCTGGAGCACGATCGCAGCGGAAGTAATAAGAAGCAGTAAAGCCAACCCATCTAGCTGGAGAAGGTAGCTCAAGCCGGCGAGTGCAAGAAGTAGTCCAGATGCAAGTAGGATAATAATCCGGGTCATATGCGTACCCGCCAAAGGATTACGGCGCTCACGCGGCATCACCAACGATGATGCTGTAGAGATCGTCATCTGACGCTATCAGCGCGACGATATGGTTTCTCCTCCTGATGACAGTCCTCTTGGAGACGCCCAAGAGCGCGCCGATCCTCTCGCATGTCAGGTTGTCGATATAGGACAGCTGGAAGATAGATCCGAGTCCCGGCTCGCAATCGTCCAGCGCCTCGACGACGACCATTACGAGATTCAATGTCGAATCGATATGCAGGACGCGGTTCCTCATTCGCTCCCTCTCATTCGATCGGGACGGCAGCTGCCTGAGCGCTGTCTCGCACTGGCTTCTGATCGAGGCCAGATGTCTCAGCTCGGACAGAACGCATCTGACGCGCTCCTCTCGAGCGCCGATGCCGCCATCGTCTGAGGAAAGAGACGAGTCATGGTTCTCGCCCTCGATCCCGACGATTGCAGATTGTCCATTACGCTCGGTTCTAATCAACCTTTCCCACGAGTTCCCTTCCATGTCACTTCCCCTTTCGACATTTATCAATCGTTCGTTCAGCAGCTCACAGCGAAGATGTGGCCTGTTTGCGGGCCAGGTCTATCGCGGCCTCCTTGTTGTCGCCGCGATAGACGATTCCGTTCGCATCCACAACCGGATGGACCGGCCCGTCGCCGATGATGAGCCAGGCGCCGTCGGGAGCCCTTCGCAGGTGCTTTTCGCCGCGGCCTGTTCGCTGGCGTGCGGCCTCGACCATCTTCCGGCAGCCTTTGACGCTCGTGTCGAGAAGCCATTTCCGCAGCTGAGGCATGAATTTATCCTCGCAGCCGGCATCTTTGGCCTCGGCCTGCCGGCGAGCCCACGCAGTGCCGATCTCGTCGGCCCCGAAACCGAGATTTCGCAGCTCATCGTAGGGTTGGCGTGCGGCGTCGAGCTTGTTGCGGTTGATCGTTTCGTCGGCGATTTTCCTGAAATCACTTGCGGTATCGATCTGAGAGTCCATTCCGGGATAGACGTCCGGTTGGTTGTTTTGAAAATCCATCCATCCATCCGTCCAATCTTCTGGATAGTCATTACTTATAGGTATATAGGGGGATTCACCTGAAAAAATTGCAGGTGAGGAAGAATCTTCACGTGAAGAAATTTCAGGTGAGGAAGTATTTTCACGTGAAATATCTTCCGGTGAGGAAGTATTTTCAGGTAAAGAAACTTCAGGTGAGGAAGTATTTTCACGTGAAATATTTTCCGGTGAGGAAGTATTTTCAGGTGAAGAAACTTCACGTGAAGAAATTTCAGGTGAAACTTTTGCAGGTGAGGAAGAATCTTCACGTGAAGAAAATTCAGGTGAGATTCGGAAAGAAGACCTTCCGGCGTCCGGATGGTCTGCCTGCCAAGCCTCCCTGGCGCGAACAATTGGCTCTGTGGCTGCAACAAGAGATCTACCGACGGTGTTCATGCCGTGGACATGGGATCCGCGCTCAACGACAAGGCCCATCTCGAGAAGGGAGGCGATGGTCGTGCGGGCAGTGCGCTCGCTCGTGCCGGACCAGTCCGCGAGAACGGCGGCTCCAAAATCGTAGCAACCCTTATCTACCGTGCAGGAGTAGATCAGGGCATATGCCACGAGCTGTGCGGGCCTAAGACCCAAATAGCGCATGAAGCCGTGTATGGCGAACGAAGGACCGTAGCCTTCAGTCTCTGTCTCGAGAATCTTCGACACTATGCGGCCTTTCTCCTTTGCAGCGCCTGGACCGCCAGGGAGAACAACGCCTCTTCGTTGAAGACATTGCACTCCCCTGCCGCCCGCGCGGATTCGATTTCACTTATCAGGGACTCGCGTCCGTAAACGGACAGCATGAAGTTGACGAGCTCACCGGAGCGGAACTGACCACCGCCGACAGACAGGGGAACCGCTAGGTCGAAATAGGCGACAAGCGGCTGTCCGATGGTATCGACCGCATCCAGCGCAACCGCCACCCTGCCTGCGCCCGCCTTAAAGATAGCAACAGGAGACTGAAGGAGTTCGGGAACCGATGCAAGCAGCGAAGGCTCGATGCCGTGCCTGTGTGAGCGATTGGAGATCGTTGTCTCCCGAACGATATGCCGCACGGTGTGGCAGATAGGCAGGTTGGGAATCCCCGCCGCCAAAAGCGCCCTCGGAGTTTCGGGGAGAACGGGCACAGGCGCCTGTCGGTTATAGCCCCGGCCCCTCGCCTTTGCAATTTCGGCGAATCCAGTCCACATTCGGCATGAATTCGCGTATTCGGCTAGATCTTGATTGTTTAGACCCTCTACTTCGATGGTAGAATCAACTTGACCGACGAGGGCGCGATACCGTCCTATGTCGTCGAGATCGTGTTGACGCTGTTCACCTTTCCACATCCGTGAACTCCCTTCTTCTACGGTCTCACGTTTCGGGTGCGGCTGGGGCTCTTCCTTAATTTCCCAGTCGCACTTTTTTTCTGACACCCTAAATTGAACAGTCTTCGAGAAAGATGCGGGAACCATCATGCGGCCCCCTTACGGCCGTCAAGGGCCATGCTCTTTGACATGCTCTCTTGCAGGGACTGCAGAGAGGCGTATTCCTCGTACGGCATCTCATGGCTCGACTCCTTAATGAAAGGCGTCCTGCGCATATAGGCGTCGAGGTCGTCAATGTTGATGTAGATGGTCCGCGATCCACCACGGTTGAACGCGCCGTAGACGGCGGGGATCTCACCAGACTCAATGAGTTCCTGAACTGCATCGACATGGCGATGGATATATTTTGCTGCCGCGGATTTGGAAAGCCATTTGCTACTCGCCCACGGCTCCAACCTCTCTTTGCCGCTCATCATGCGACCTCATTCCTTTTGGAAGTTCGCTCATCAGTAAAGCCAAGCAAATAATCAATCGAACAATCAAACTTCTTTGAAAGCTGCACCAGAATGGGTCCCGGAATTTGAGCGGGGTCTCTTTCCCAACGACCGATGGTGGCGCGCCGTCTTCCAACCAGCTCTCCGAGCTCTTCTTGGGACATGCCCAAACGGTATCGCTCAGACCTTAGATTTGAGATACCAGACATATCAACTCCTGTATGACACTACCCGTATGACCCGTACGACTTATTTATCGTACAAGTCGTACGAGTTGTCAACCATCCCGTAAGACAAAATTGTTAAAAGGGAGGTAGGATGACTAGAAAAAAGAGCCCGCAGGAGATTGAGATCAATCGCCAATTTGGTCAGAATCTCAAGCAGGCCAGAAAACAGCTAAATATCAATCAGACTGTTGCGGCTCGTAGAATTGGCGTTGAGCTTGTCACCTACCAGTCATACGAACAGGGCCGAAGGTTTCCGTCAAACGAGACCTTAGAGGCGATTTGTAATGCGCTGAACGTGCGTCTGTCCGAACTCGTCGACCCCTCATGGCGTGATCTTCATGCTATATCCCCCGCAAAGTCATTGATTGCCCTTACGGAATTGGAAAAGGCTGCGACAAAACCAGCGGAAGTTAACGATGACTCCTTTGAAAGGCTTCGGTCTGCGTGGATTCGTCTAAATGACAACGGGAAAGGTATTGCGCTTTCGCTAATTGAAAGCTTGCTTGAAAACGACCTGTTGTTGAATGATTCTGAGCCGGCCTTTTCAAACGGTGATTCTCACTCCTCCGTGGCCCAATCAGCATAACGATTAAAGATCAGCTGGAGGCAAAATCACCATGCCTAAATTCAAAAATGGCCAAATTGAGAAACAAGGTGCTCAGAGAAAGGAGCACCCATGGGCAACAATCTGAAAACCATTCGCTCCAATAGTGGAAAGACCCAAAAACAAGTAGCTGAAGAGCTCGGTATTTCGCTCTCTGCTTACAGAACGTATGAACAGGGGACAAGACGGCTTACGGATGAGTTTCTGCTCCAGTTGTCCACATATTTTTCTGTTTCAGTGGATTCAATTCTCGGTTCAAAATACTCGGTTTCAATTTCATCGCCTTCATTTCTTGAAGACTCTGCAATGCGATCAATAGTCAATGCTGCAATTTCAGAAATGAATAAGGAGGAGAGACTGCAATTTAGGAAGTTGCTAGAAAGCTATATGGCCCTAAGTTGTGTCGGCAGAGAGCAGCTTATGGATAGCGCTGACACAATGAACCGTTCCGGAAAATACAAGAGGTTTGGCAATATTGCTAAAAGCAACGTCTCAACTAGTTCTCACGGTAGAGCCAAGACCGCCTAAACAATCTAACGGAGCTTTCAACACAAGAGTTCTTTGTCCTGACTGGAAAACAATACGAGGTAGTCATAATGCCTAAAAACAAAATTGGCGTAATTGAGAAAATAGGCGTCGACGCCGATGGCTTAGAGATATTCAGGGTTATGGTCGAGGCCGGCACTCGTAAAAAGCGTGTCACAAAAAGGGTAACGATTCATGGAACCATGAGAGATGCCCAAGCAGCCGCATCCATGCTCTATGTCGAGTTGAATTCCAGCCTTTCCGAACGCGACATTCCTGAGATTACGCTGAATCAATACTTTTATGGCAGGTTTATCCCAGCCCTGGAAAAAGAAGGTAAGACCAACAGCACAATCGACGGATATGTCAAAAACTACCGAAAATGGATCTCCCCGAATCATGGCGAACGAGTCCTCTTGAATCTAGATGAGACTAATGTCCGAAATCTCATCGAGCAATCTGGGACCCCGAGAAACACGCTGCGGACGTACAGGGCGATCTTGAACAGGGCCAAATCGGATGGTTTCATACGCCATAAAATGGATCTAACGGGACTCGATGCCAGGGCAAAGAAACAGAAACGCCCCGCACCATGGTCACCCTTGGAATTAAAGTACGCTGCCGACGCACTCGTGGACGATGAGATGGCATATCTAACCCTGCTGGTCGGCAGTGCGGGCCTTCGCAAAGAAGAGAACCTTGCAATCACGCCAGCCGACGTACAGATATTGAAAATGCCGACTTCCCAGGGCGTAAAAAAGTATGTGCTCCTGAACGTCCATGCGGCCTATACCGACGAGGACGGACTTAAGGTCACCAAAACAGAAGAGTCTAATAGGCACGCTCTGGTTCTTCCAGAGTTTACGGAAAGGTTTCTTTCAGCTCTCGAGGCCACGAAGCCCTCAATCGAGCAAGTTGAGGGATGCTGGCTCATCAGGCACAAAACAAGCTGGCACAAGTCCAGAAAAGCCAAATATAGGATCGAAACCGTCATGGGAAGTCGAAAAGATGCCCAGGCAGTAGCAAGTCGGTTGGCCGCAGAAACGGCAGCAAAGTATAAGTTGGGTTCAAACCCAAAACTGAAGGAAGTTGCCGATGGAATTTGGACTGTCACCGTTTTTAACGGATATGTCGACACCATGGAGAGGACCATCACGCCGGAGGCGTTCATTGGAACCGAGCAAGATGCAACGCGACACGCCCTGGAGCAGTGGAGCAACCGGCGAATTCTTCCATGTGCCGGCGAAACACTGCGAGGCCATTGGGAAACAGCGCTGAGGAAGCATGGCCTGAGGTTTATTCCCGTGAATAACCTGAGACATACCTCAGAGACGCTCATGGCCGCCAGCGGAGTTTCGACTCCGACAATTTCAAGCATGCATGGACATACGCAGTTTAAGACGGATTTCCAGCACTATATCGACCTAAATGTCGAGGCGATCCTTGATGCCGCCGATAAGGTCGACACATTCATGGCTTCAGACATGGCAAGTGGCGGCTTCACTCTCGAATCGCTTATTGAGAAAAAGGACTTCTAGAAGATGTTCAAAAGCCAAACGCGAGTAGTTTCTATACAAGTCAATACAAACTACGCCTGAGGCAATGAGAGGCGATATAGAGCGCCGAATCGATATCTTAGTAACGCAGATGAGTGCCAGACTTTCAGATGGTCTTAAATCGCGTCTGAACGCTTAGCCCATCCAGATCTGCCGAAAAACTGCGACCATCGATTCATCACACTTCCATCTTTTTTGGCGAAAGCAAACGCATCGATCGGTAGATCATAAAGCTCATTTTAAATCTACTGATACAGACGGGACCTATATCTATGCACTAATCAGTGGTGGATAGTGGTGGATAGCCAGAAGAAACCAGTGGATTCTAGAAGGAAAAACCAAAACGAAAGCGGTTTCCCTG
>ENA-OQLC01001406-OQLC01001406.1-human-gut-metagenome-genome-assembly--contig:-NODE-1406-length-11253-cov-4.863547_pt1 | contig 11253 bp, 6 predicted proteins | sample MGYA00242653_ERZ504807 | MGnify/ENA primary metagenome ERZ504807 (study PRJEB26092, sample SAMD00036381) | human gut metagenome | host: Homo sapiens | study: EMG produced TPA metagenomics assembly of... | reverse complement strand
GATAATACACAAAGTATTATCTGCGCTTTTGGCTTAGCAGCTGCCGCACCTCGCTCGCCGTATCGGCACTTAGAATTTTGCGGTGTTGCCCTAAGAAACCAATGAAAAAAGCATATACAGCATCGCGTTGCGAACCGCCGAGAGGCCGCTCGCCATAAACGCAGCTGTATATGCTTTTTACTTTGCCGTACAGATCCTTTGTACGCTATTTAAACGCGATCACGAATTCTGTTTGAAAACTTTATCCAGTGTTCCCATCAGGATGTTCACATCAATCGGTTTTGCAATATGTGCATTCATCCCTGCTTTGAATGCTTTTTGGCGGTCTTCCTCAAAAGCATTGGCTGTCATGGCCACAATGGGAATGTTTGCCTTTTTATTGCTGCTCAATGTACGGATCTCCCGGGTGGCGGTGTATCCGTCCATTTTGGGCATCTGAATATCCATCAGGATTAGATCATACTCATCCTCCGCAGCCTCGTTCATTCTGGCCACAGCATCCGTGCCGTCCTCAACGGCGTCCACTTTCAGTCCGGCTTCCTCCAGAATGGCCGTTGCAATCTCGCGGTTCAGTTCGTTATCCTCGACCAACAGCACCTTTTTGCCCGTATAGTCGCCGTGCTTGGGCAGAAGGGGCTGCCTGCCCGACACCACTTTGTGTGTCAGTGCATCGCGCAGTTCCGACATAAACAGCGGTTTGGAAACAAACGCCGTGACACCAGCCTGCCGGGCCTCGTCCTCAATGCCGGCCCAATCGTAGGCTGTCAATATGATGATCGGCGTGCCGGGTTCGATTACTTTGCGGATCCTGCGCACCGTCTCAATGCCGTTCATATCCGGCATCAGCCAGTCAATAATGTAAACCTTGAACTCCGCACCCTGATTGTGCGCCTCCCTCGCGCGCAGGATAGCTTCCTTGCCGGAGGTCGTCCAGTCGGCTTCCATCTCAATTTCCCGCAGCATTTTGCTTACGCTCATGCAGGTCTGTGCATCATCATCCACAACCAGTGCACGGGCGCCTTTCAGGCCCGGAATCGGCGGATATTTCACCGATTCCGTACAAACCTTGCAGTCCAGGGTGACCGTAAACTCGCTGCCCTTTCCCTGCTCGCTCTTGACGGCGATGGTTCCGCCCATCATATCTACGATGTTTTTCGAGATGGCCATGCCAAGGCCCGTACCCTGAATGCCGCTTCTTGTCGCAGTCTGTTCCCGTGAAAAAGAGTCAAAAACGTGCGCCTGGAAGTCCTTCGACATACCGATACCGTTATCTTTCACGCTGAAAACAAAGGTCGCATACCCACTGCGGGCAGACGGCTTTTCTTCAACGCGGATATTGATGGTACCGCCCGCCGGTGTAAACTTGACAGCGTTGCCCACGATGTTGAGCAGAACCTGATTCAGGCGCAGCTTATCGGTGATAATATCCTCGTGGTGCACATCCTGCGTGTCGATATAAAGGCCAAGCTGCTTGGCGCTGATATTGCCTTGAATGATCGTGCGCAGGTCGTGCAGCACATCGGGCAGGTGGACTTCTGTGTTGTCCAGTTTGACCGTGCCGCTTTCGATACGGCTCATATCCAGAATATCGTTGATCAGACTGAGCAGATGCTGGCCCGATACGCTGATTTTCTTCAGATACTCTTTGACAAGGTCAATGTTATCAATATGCGCCGTGGCAAGGGCCGTAAACCCGATAATGGCATTCATCGGGGTGCGAATATCGTGCGACATACTGTTCAGGAATACCGTCTTGGCCTTATTGGCGTGTTCCGCCGCCGCCAGTGCATCGCGCAGGGCATCCTCCTGCTTTTGCTCCCGCCGCTTTTCCTCGGTAGCGTCGCGGGTAGCAACCAATACGGCTGTTACGTTGCCGTCCGCGTCTTTTCGCTGCGGTGTGATCAGCGTAAGGATCCATTTTCTGTCGACAGTCTGAGACGCAAGAGCCAAAGAGGTGTGACCCTTCAGACGTTCGGCCACTGTCGTCATGTCCGTAAAGGCGAGATACTCCTCGCGGGATGGCTCCGCGATAATTTTCTCGATTTGCTCCTGCTGTACGGATCGTTTCAGTGCAAAGTGCTTCTGCTTCTTGACCGTATCGGACGCGTTCTTGACGATTTCAACGGTGTTTTTCTTCAAGTCCACCAGTGAAATGGACGTATACGCCGTGCCAAGCGCTGTGATGATTCCGGTACGTTTCTGGTGCTGCCGCAGCGCGTCTTTTTCCATTTTGGTCTGCCACAGCAGTGCCATTAAAAAGACCATTACGGCTATGGCCAGATAGGATGCACAGACAATGTTGCGCGTCATGAACACCTGAGATGCCGGGAAAAACACAAAGAGCGTATAGTTCTCGGTATTTTCCCGGCTGCCGTACCAGACGCCCTGATGGCTGTTCAGGCGCACAATGCCATCCTCCGCAGCACCGAAGGTTCCGTTATATAATTCCTGGCATTCCTCTATTGCCTTGTTTACCTGTTTGCTGCTGTTGCTGCTGATGACCCTGCCGTTCTCCGTGATCGTAGCGATGCCGCTAAGCTCCAACGGAAAATCTCTCAACAGGGAATCCACCGTCAAATCCCCAGTATCCTCATTATCCTTCTGTATATAGGTAATCAGGATACCTGGTGCATCCGCGCGTGCCACCGCGGCAAAATCATAGAGTATCCCATTTTCTTCCAGACGGGTCGAGTATGTCTTTTTTGGATAGTCAACGATATTGTGTACATAGGGGCTGTCGATCAGCTTCTCCCACAGCGGCATGGCGTTGCCGCCCTTTGTGGTCTGCATGACAACATTCAGGTTTTCATCTAGTACAAGCGCACCGGTCAGACGCTGTTCCTCTGCAAAAGCGTCCAGGTCCTGCGTGCCGAAACCCTCCTTCAGCGTCATTTCGTTGCCAAGGCTTACCGTTTTATCCAGCAGGCGGACAAGGCTTTTCACGCGGTCGTTGGCCGCATCAGTCTCGTACTGCTCTAAGCGGATCTTTACAAAACCAATCGTTTCATCCAATGTATGACGCAGTGCAATTCGGTTCAGATTCGTGAATGTGATCCAAAGTACAATGCCGAACGCAACTAACACAAGCAAAAACAGTCTTTTTTTGCCGGACTGCTTTTTCTCATTCATCTTCCCTGTTCCCCCCACACAGTTTTCTCTGCATCAAGTCCGAATTTTTCTGCAACGCGGCCAATCGTTCCGTCCTGCTTCATATCTTCCAGAGTTTGGGTCAGCTGCACAGCCAAATCCTCATGGGTGTCCTTTGCGAAGGCAACGCCAAGTTCGGAACTGTAAGGACTCTCTGCCAGCACACGGTAACTGCTTCCATCCAGATTTGTCCACTTGGCTACCAGTGCTTCATGGCCCGCGACGGCATCTACATAGCCTTTGCGCAGTGCCGAAAACATATCCTCTGTCGTCTCAAAGCTGTTGACTTGCTTGACTTCGGGCAGAAAAGAGGAAATTTCGCCGAGAAACAGCGACTCCGCCTTTGTGGTTGCCTGTACGCCGATGCGCTTACCGGCCAGATCGGACAGCGACTGGATATCGCTGCCCGCACGAACAGCCACGACCTGACGGCTGTACATATACGGACCGGCCCATTGGTACTCGGTTTCCCGCCCGTTCATGCTGAAGCATGACCAGATACAGTCGATCGTTCCGTCGCTGAGAAGGTTGTTTTTGTCCGGCCATGAAATCATCCAGAATTCCGGCATATAGCCAAGTCGTGAAAACGCTTCCGTCGCCAGTTCCACGTCGATGCCGGCAAACTGCCCGTTCCTGTCCAGATAGCTGTAAGGGTCAAACACATCAATGCCGACCACAATCGTCTGCGGCGCAGTCTCTGCCGCAGAGTGCGGCTGTGCGGAACAGGCGCACAGACCTGCCATAAAAAGCATAGCCAAAGCCATAAGCAGACCATACACTTTTGCCCTGCCCATTGACGTTTTTCCTGTGTGGTGATGCCTGTTTGAAAAATGGAACATGCGCTTCTCTTCCTTATTATATAGGTTGTATACCGCTTGCCGCCGAACCCTGTCGGACGCAGTAATCCATGAAGTAAACCATATTATAACTTTTCCAAATTGGAATTTTATCATACTACGGACATTATTGCAAGTGCTTTGCCTTGTTTTTGGCTTACAGTTTACCCACATTTATACAATATCCGGCGATAACTCCAAAAGGCAGTTTCAGCTATTGAAAAAATCTGACAGAAGTGCTATAACAAAGGTGGATTAAAGTAAATTGAGAGAGATGACATGTATGTATTCCATCTTCCGTGATTTGGCAATTATTATTCTGAGCGCCAAGTTTTTTGGCCTGGCTGCCCGCAAGTGCAAGGCCCCGCAGGTGGTCGGTGAAATTCTCGCCGGTCTGCTGATTGGGCCCTGTCTGCTCAATCTGGTGCAGATCAACGACACGATCTCCGTTTTTGCTGAAATCGGTGTTGTGCTGCTGATGTTTTCCACAGGACTTGGCACCAACCTGAAAGAACTGATGCGGGCCGGGCCTATTGCCACGCTGATTGCCTGCATCGGTGTGCTTGTACCGTTGATTGGCGGTACGCTGCTCTACAGCGCATTCTACGGCTTTTCGGCAATCGGCAGCCCGGAATTCTTCCGCGCATTGTTTATCGGCACGATTATGACCGCAACCAGCGTGTCCATCACGGTGGCAACGCTGCAGGAGTTGGGCCACTTAAAGAGCTTCCTTGGCACTACCATTGTCAGCGCTGCCGTCATTGATGATGTCATCGGCATTATCGTGCTGACCTGTGTGCTGGGTGCCAGCTCCGGTGAGGGCACCGGCATCGGCGGCGTGCTGCTCCAGACCGCGCTGTTCTTTCTGGTTGCCGTTGGTATCGGCTATGTGTTCCACTGCGCCATGAAGTGGCTGGATTCCCGCAATCCCCATACGCAGCGCATAACGATTGCCAGCCTTGCATTCTGCTTTGCAATGGCCTATATTGCCGAGAAATACTTTGGCATTGCGGATATTACCGGTGCCTACATCGCCGGTATCGTTCTCTGTACGCTGCACGACGCCGCTTATGTGGAGCGCCGGGTCGACATCAGCAACTATGTGATTTTTGCGCCGATTTTCTTTGTCAGCATCGGTTTAAAGACCGACATCAGCGGACTGACGCCGGAGATTCTGCTGTTCAGTGTTTGCTTCGTTCTCGTTGCTCTGCTGGCAAAAATCATCGGCTGCGGACTGGCGGCCAGAGTCTGCCGTTTCAACTGGGGAGACTCTCTTAAAGTCGGTGTCGGCATGATGACCCGCGGTGAGGTCGCCTTGATTGTGGCCCAGAAGGGCCTTGAGGTCGGCGTTGTCGATCCTGTTTATTTTACGGCGGTCATCCTTTTGATCGTGGTTTCCAGCGTCGCCACGCCGCTGGCGCTGAAAGCGCTGTTCACGAAAATGCCCCCTGTCCCCCATCCAAGTGAAGCAAAAAAGTGACCGCTGCATAACCCCTGCCTGTCAGCCAATGCCGGTGCCGGACGACCCATAATGAAAAAAGCCCTGGTAGCAGGCTTAAAAGTGAGAAGCTGTTCATTCCCTACGGAGTGAGCAGCTTCTTTTGTGGCAAAATATGCGAAAATGCGAGATAATACGGCGCAGCAACGGCCTGCCGGTGGGCGCTTTGCATTTATCGCAGCTTATTTTCCCAGCCGACATTTGAAATCTGTATATCCGAACGTCACGATTTTCCGCGTAGTGCCGTCGGGCTTGCGGGCGTAAATACCGGGCAGGGGCATACCGTTGAAGGTATTGTTCTTGCAGGTGGTGTAAATGGCCATATCGCCGAACACCAGCAGATCTCCCACGGCAGGCACAGCGTCAAAGCTGTAATCACCGATGACATCCCCCGCAAGGCAGGTCGGCCCGGCCAACCGCACAGTGCAGGGCTTTTCGCCGGGTTCCCCTGCCCCCAGCAGCGGCGGGCGGTAGGGCATCTCGATCACATCCGGTGTATGGCAGGCGGCGCTGGCATCCAAGATGGCAACCGTCGTATCGCCGTTTTGCACCACGTCCAGCACGCGGGTCAAGAGATACCCTGCGTTCAGGGCGCAGGCCTCGCCGGGTTCCAGATAAACCGTCACGCCCCAGTCATTCCGGGCGCGGCGGATACATTTTTCCAAAGTGGCCATGTCGTAGCCGGGGCGGGTGATGTGATGCCCGCCTCCGAAGTTCAGCCACTTTATTTTTGGCAGCAAATCGCCGAATTTCTCTGCCACTGCGTCCAGCGTCACGGCCAGCGCATCGGCGTCCTGCTCACATAAAGTGTGAAAGTGCAGGCCGTCCAACAGCCCGGGCAGGGCAGAATTTTCTGCCGCTGCCGCGTCCCACTGGGCGCGGGTCGTGCCCAAACGGCTGCCGGGGGCGCAGGGGTCGTAAATCGCGTGGTCGTCCTGGGTCGAGCACTCGGGATTGATGCGCAGTCCCACACTTTTGCCCGCCGCCTTGGCCGCGGGACCAAATTTTGCCAGCTGCGCGGGCGAGTTGAAGACGATATGGTCGGCGTACCGCAGCAGCTCGTCCATTTCATCTGCGCGGTAGGCCGCGCAGAAAACGTGCACTTCTTTGCCGGGCATTTCCTCCGCGCCGAGCCGCGCCTCAAACAGGCCGCTGGCCTCGGTGCCCGCGAGGTGCGGCGCCAGCAGCGGGTACAAATCGTAGTTGCTGAACGCCTTTTGCGCCAGCAGCACCTTGCACCCGGTACGACGGGCCAGCCCGCCCAGAATCTCCGCGTTGCGGGTCAGGGCAGCTTCATCCAGCAGGTAACAGGGCGTGGGCAGGGCGGAAAATTCCGGCGGCACTGCGCCGTCGATGGCCGCAAACGGCGGCCGTGTGTCGCGCTGCGCCATCAGTCCACGAGAACCGGGTCATGGTTCTCGCTGCGGGGCAGGCCATACTTGTCCAGCGCGTCGAGGAACGGGTCGGGGTTGAACTCCTCCACCGTGTAGACGCCGGGCTTGGTCCACTCGCCGGTCAGCATCATCAGTGCACCGCACATCGCGGGCACACCGGTGGTGTAGCTGATGGCCTGACTGCCGACCTCGCGGTAGCACTCCTGATGGTCGCACACATTATAAATGTAGTAGGTCTTGTCCTTGCCGTCCTTTTTGCCGGTGAAGATGCAGCCGATGTTCGTCTTGCCCTTGGTGCGGGGACCGAGGCTGGCGGGGTCGGGCAGCAGCGCTTTCAGGAACTGGATGGGCACGATCTCCTGACCGTTGTAATTGATGGGCGTGGTGGAGAGCATGCCCACGTCCTCCAGGCAGCGCATGTGGTCAAGGTAGCTCTGTCCGAAGGTCATGAAGAAGCGGATGCGTTTGACATCGGGCAGGTTCTTGCCAAGAGACTCAATTTCCTCATGATGCAGCAGGTACATATCCTTCTGACCGACCTGGTCAAAGTTGTACTCGCGCTTGATGCTCATGGGCGGGATCTCGACCCACTTGCCGTTCTCCATATAGCTGCCGGGGGCGGAGACCTCGCGCAGGTTGATCTCGGGGTTGAAGTTGGTGGCGAACGCATAGCCGTGATCGCCGCCGTTGCAGTCGAGGATGTCGATGGTGTCGATAGAGTCGAACTCATGCTTGGCGGCGTAGGCGCAGTAGGCCTGGGTCACGCCCGGGTCAAAGCCGCAGCCCAGCAGCGCGGTCAGGCCGGCGTCCTCAAACTTTTTCTTGTACGCCCACTGCCAGCTGTAGTCAAAGTAAGCGGAGAAGCCGGCCTCCTTGCAGCGCTTCTCGTAGATGGCACGCCACGCGGGGTCGTCGGTGTTTTCCGGCTCGTAGTTGGCAGTGTCCATATAGTTTACGCCGCAGGCCAGGCAGGCGTCCATGATGGTCAGATCCTGATACGGCAGGGCGATATTCATGACGAGGTCGGGCTTGTAGCTGTTGATGAGGTCGCACAGCTGCTGGACGTCGTCGGCATCGACCTGCGCGGTGGTGATTTTGGTCCGGGTGGTGGGGGCCAGCTTGGCGGCCAGCGCGTCGCACTTGGATTTGGTGCGGCTGGCGATGCACAGCTCAGTAAAGACGTCGCTGACCTGGCAGCACTTGGAGATGGCGACGCTTGCCACGCCGCCGCAGCCGATAACAAGAACTTTGCTCATGATGGAACTCCTTTGTATTTCTTTATTGTATGATGTGTATGGATGTTTTGTAGGGGTGAACATTGTTCGCCCGTGCCTGTTTGTGGCAGCGGCAGCTTTCCCGGTCGGATATGGAATCCGCCCCTACATCCTCTCCCCCGATAAGGTTGAGAATGTAGGGAGGGGTCTTGACCCCTCCGCGGGGTGTCGAGGACGCCGCTCCCTACAGGGATGGCTGCTTACTTTTCCAGTGCCAGCAGCAATTCCCGCAGCACCTTGCAGGCCGTGGCCGTGGAAACGCCGCTCTGGTCGAGCATGGGTGCCAGCTCGTTCACGTCCGCGCCAATGATGTTCGCTTTCGTCACGGTGCGGATGGCCCCAAGCAGCTGCAAAAAGCTGACGCCGCCCGCCTCGGGCGTGCCCGTGCCGGGGAAGGCCGACGGGTCGAGGCAGTCCAAATCAATGGTCAGATAGACAGGCACATCGGTCTGGCACAGCCAGTCGGTCAGCTCGGTCAGGCCGGTAAAGTCGAACTTGTGCATATCGGTGTGCCGCGCGGCGAACTGAAATTCCTCCCGGTCACCGCTGCGGATACAGAACTGGTGGATGCGCCCGTCGCCGACCAAATCATGGCAGCGGCGCAGCACGCAGGCGTGGCTCAGCTGCGCGCCGAGGTAATCGTCCCGCAGATCGGCGTGGGCGTCAAAATGTACGATATGCAAATCGGGATATTTGCGCACCGCCGCGCGCACCGCGCCCAACGTGACAAGGTGCTCGCCGCCCAGCAGCAGCGGCAGCTTTCCGTCGCGCAGAATTTCCGCCGCGCGGGACTCGATGTCTACAAGGGCACTCTCGCTGGAACCAAAGCACAGCTCCAGGTCGCCGCTGTCAAACACATTCCCATCGGTCAGGTCCTTGTCCTGATAGGGACTGTAAGTTTCCAGACCGTAGCTTTCGTGGCGCATGGCCGCGGGGCCAAAGCGCGCACCGGGGCGGTAGCTTGTGGTGGAATCAAACGGCGCACCGTACAAAACGATACTGGCCGTGCGGTAGCTGCTGTCGCAGCCGATGAAATTCTCTACATTGCGGTGCAGCATCAGCAATCCTCCACTTCCCGCAGCATTTCCTCAAGGAAAGCGGGCAGATAAAACGCCCCGACGTGCAGCCGGGAGGTGTAATAGCGGGTGCGCATGTTCAGCGCGTTCCACGCATCGGCGTCCATATCGTTGATGGGATGATATTTTTTGCTGGCAAAGCCGAACAGCCAGTACCCCGCCGCAAAGGTCGGGATGTGCGCCTGATACACCTTGCTGATGGGAAAGGTGCTGGCAATGCGCTGGTGGCTGCGCTGCATGGCGGTGGCGTCCTCGGCGTAGAACGGGCTGCCCTGCTGGTTGACCATAATGCCGTCCGCGCGCAGGGCATTGAAGCAGCTGCCGTAAAATTCGCGGGTGAACAGCCCCTCCGACGGGCCGAACGGATCGGAGGAATCCACAATGATAAGGTCGTACTCGTCCTCACACTTGCGGATGAATTTCAGCGCATTTTCGTAATAAATATGTACGCGGCGGTCATCCATGCGGCAGGCGTTGCCGGGCAGGTAGGCGCGGCAGGCCTCGATGACCTGCGGGTCCATCTCCACAAGGTCAATGCTTTCCACACGGTCATAGCGGGTCAGCTCCCGCACAACGCCGCCGTCGCCCGCACCGATGACGAGAATATCCTTGGCGTTTTTGTGTACCGACATCGGCACGTGGGTGATCATCTCGTCGTAGATGAACTCGTCGCGCTCGGTCAGCATGACGTTGCCGTCCAGCGTCAGCACACGGCCAAACTCCGGTGTTTCAAAAATGTCGATGCGCTGATAGTCGCTCTGCTTGGAGTAAAGCTGGCGGTTGACCCGGATGCTGTGCTTGACATCGGGGGTGTGAAACTCCGAAAACCACATTTCCATTGTAAAACCTCCCTGTCAGGCCAGCACGTTCAGGCGCAGAATGTCGGGATCTTCCGGTCCGGTCATGCTGCAGCCCTTGGCCTTGGCGTACTCGATATAGTCTAAAATTTCAGCGGTGATGCGCTCGCCCGGGGCCAGAATCGGGATGCCCGGTGGGTAGCACATGACGAATTCGCTGCATACCATACCCTCGGTCTCGCGCAGGGGCAGGCTCTTCTTGGGGGCGTAGAACGCCTCCTGCGGGCTGGCGGCGACCTCGGGGTCAATGTACTCCTGGCTCAACAGGCCCGCACCGTCGGTGTGGTAGCGGCGTTTGATTTCGGCCAGTGCGCTGACAAGGCGCTCGACCTCCTGCGGGCGGTCACCGATGGAGAGATAAGCCAGTATATTGCCGATGTCGCCAAACTCGATCTGAATGTCGTACTCGTCGCGCAGGATGTCATAGACCTCAATGCCCGCAAGACCGATGTCCAGCGTGTGGACGCTGAGTTTTGTTGTATCAAAGTCAAAAACGGAGTTTCCGTTGCAAAGCTCCTTGCCGAAGGCGTAGTACCCGCCCACGGCGTTGATCTCCTCGCGGGCGTACTCGGCCATATCGGCCACCTGATGGAACACCTGCCGCCCGCGCAATGCAAGATTGCGGCGGGAAATATCAAGGCTCGACATCAGCAGGTAACTGCCGGACGTCGTTTGGGTCAGGTTGATGATCTGCCGCACATAGCCCGCGTGGACATTGGGGCCGGTCAGCAGCAGACTGGACTGGGTCAGGCTGCCGCCGCTCTTGTGCATCGAGACGGAGGCCATATCTGCGCCCGCCGCCATGGCAGAGACAGGCAGCCCGCCGCCAAAATAGAAGTGTGTGCCGTGGGCTTCGTCGGCCAGGCAGAGCATCCCGGCGTCGTGGGCCATCCGCACAATGGCGCGCAGGTCGCTGCAAATGCCGTAGTAGGTGGGGTTGTTCACCAGCACGGCCACGGCGTTGGGGTGCTCGGCAATGGCCTTGGCCACCTGCTCCCGCTTCATGCCCAGACTGATTCCGAGGCGGTTGTCCACCTCCGGGTTGACGTAGACCGGCACCGCGCCGCAGAGCACCAGCGCGTTCAGCACGCTGCGGTGCACGTTGCGCGGCAGAATGATCTCATCCCCGCGCTTGCAGGCGGTCAGCACCATGCTTTGTACCGAGCTGGTC
>ENA-OQLC01001405-OQLC01001405.1-human-gut-metagenome-genome-assembly--contig:-NODE-1405-length-11259-cov-4.088177_pt1 | contig 11259 bp, 10 predicted proteins | sample MGYA00242653_ERZ504807 | MGnify/ENA primary metagenome ERZ504807 (study PRJEB26092, sample SAMD00036381) | human gut metagenome | host: Homo sapiens | study: EMG produced TPA metagenomics assembly of... | reverse complement strand
CTGAAACCGTCTTGCGGTAGGAGGTTTAAACCAATCCACAGCACCTTGTCTATTGTAGCATTTTGTCCTTGGAGAGGGACTCTAATAACTACTACTTTATAATACGAGGAGGTTTTGCATAATGCCATCTGTCTACAAATTCCCCTACGACAGGCCATAGAAAAGGCAGTGTCGGAAATCGGGGTGCTGAACGCCGGGAAAAAACGAGACGAAATTTTGGAGATGGTGGGGCCGTACTTCTCCCGGCTGGAAAAGCATTTGGGACAGATGAAGAAGTACCAAGCCACCATCGACTATCTAACGCAGGAGAACGAGGGCCTGAAAGAAAAGGCCAACAGCGAAAAGAGCATACAGAAGCAGATGGAAGTGCTTATGCTAAAAAAGGAAAACGAACAACTCCGGCGGTTTGTCCAGCGCATACCCCCGGAGGTCAGGCAGGCGCTGAAAGAACAGCAGCAGGGCCCGCGGCGGGATAAAGACCGCCAGCGGTAACTTGTTCTTGAGAAACACGGAGGTACATTTGGGAAGAAGAAAAAAGCTGATCAATAACTCCGACATTCCCCAGCACCAGATCGAAGCAATAGCCCGCTGCATCCTGCCGGACATTCTGGCCTTCTATGAGAGCAAGGAAGGGCAGCGGGAGTTTTCTGAATGGAAGAAGCAGAGAGAAATGGAGAAGCAAGCGGCAAAAACAGAATAAGGGCATAGCAAAAGCGGGGTGTCATCCGAAAATGGTGACACCCCGCCTTTTTGCGTTTATATGAATTTCTTCTTTTTCCGTGGTCCTCTTGGCTTGGAAGTCAGTTTGCGCTTCACTCCATTGCGAAAATAGGCGGTTTCGTAACGGTCAAAGAAAACAAATAATCCGAACCCATCTCCTATCGGAAACAAGTTCGGATTATATTGGTTTGGTGCGGAAGATGGGACTTGAACCCACACGTCATAGACACACGCACCTCAAACGTGCCTGTCTGCCGATTCCAGCACTTCCGCTTGTTGCATTGACTGCAAGAGATATTCTAGCACAAACACCCCGGAAAAGTCAAGGCTTTTGCCGAAAAAAGATTTTGCAAAATCCCTGCCTTGTAAAGACTTGTTGGGAATGGTAGAATAAAGGCAGCAAAAAGGGGAGAACTGCCATGCAAAATTTAATTTTCAGCCTGAACGCGACCCTGCCGGTGTTCCTTGTCATGGTGGTGGGGTACGCGCTGGGGCAGCTCGGCTTTCTGCCGCCCGCGTTCTGCAAGGCGTCGGACAGGCTGACCTTTAAGGTGACTTTGCCGTTCATGCTGTTTCTGGACATGGGCAGTGTGGACATCCTGCACGACTTCCGGCCCAGGTTTGTGCTGTTCTGCTTTGCCGCCACCCTCGTCGGCATTCTGACCGTCTGGGTGGGGGCTAAACGTTTTTTGAAAGACAAGGCGCTGGTGGGCGAGTTCGTGCAGGCGGGCTACCGCAGCAGCGCCGCCGTGCTGGGCGTGGCGTTCATCCAGAACATTTACGGCAGCGCCGGCATGGCCCCGCTCATGATTTTGGGCAGTGTGCCGCTTTTCAACATCTTTGCGGTGCTGATCTTGATGCTGGAATCGCCCGAGCAGCGCGGCGTGCCTGACCCGAAGCAGCTCTTGTGCGGCGTGGCCACAAACCCGATCCTGCTGGGCATTGTGTTCGGCACGGTCTATGCGCTGTTGCCGTTCACGCTGCCGCAGATCGCAACCAAAACCATCAGCAGCATTGCGTCGTTGACCACGCCGCTGTCGCTCCTGTCCATCGGCGCGTCGTTTGAGGGGACAAAGGCCATCAAAAAGCTCGGCCCCACGCTGGCGGCGGCGTTCATCAAGACCGTGGGCCTTGCGGCGGTGTTCCTGCCCTGCGCGGTAGCGCTGGGCTTTCGGAATGAGGAACTCGTCGCACTGCTCATCATGCTGGGCAGTCCCACGACGCCGAGCGCCTATGTCATGAGCAGGAACATGGGCCATGAGGGTGTGCTGACCTCGAGCTGCATTGCCCTGACGACCCTTCTCTCCGCCCTGACGCTGACAGGCTGGATCTTTGTTCTGCGGAGCGGGGGATACTTATAACGGAAAAAGGCTTCCTCCATCGGGGAAGCGGACTGATGAGGGCCGCGTTGCCGGCAATATCCCGTTTACGGGAAACAGCGCAAGCTTCGCCCTCATCCGACCTCGCTTCACTCGGCCACCTTCCCCCGATGGGGAAGGCTTTTTGTTTTTTATTGCTTCTCCTCCGGCTCGGCTACGGGCACGCCGCGGTGCTCCACGGGCGTCGAAAAGACGATCTGCGTCCGGGTGCGGCCAAACTGCTGCAGGTGGTTGATGAACTGATCCAGCTCCTGCGTCGTACCGAACAGCACCTCGATCAGCATACTGTAATCGCCGGTGACGCAGTTGCATTCCACCACATGGGGGCAGCTCTGAATATAGGGGTAAAACTCCGGCTTACGCTGGGGGTCCATGTCCAGATTGATGAACGCCTTGACCATGTAGCCCAGCTTCGGCGCGTCGACCTGTGCCTGGTAGCCGGTGATGGTGCCGGAGCTTTCCAGCCGGGCCATGCGGGCCGACACGGCGGGGCTGGACAAAAACACATGGTCGGCAATTTCTTTTAACGGTGCGCGGGCGTTGTTTTGCAGAAGGTCGATGATTTTACGGTCAATGTGATCCATGGTAACACCTCGTTTTAGGCAAAAAGCTCCCGTTCGTGTGCGCCATTGCACCTGAACGAGAGCTTAGTCAGCTTTACTATGCAAAGAATTTTACCATACGGAAAGCAAAAAGTAAAGTGATTTGCAAAATAAATTAAGTCGACAACTCGGCAGCAGCCCGTCTGCCTTGTGCCTCACATATCCGGGAACACATTCCGCGCACTGATAAGTGCATTGTTATAGTACATCTCAAAATGGCAGTGGGGACCCGTGGCAGCGCCGGTAGCCCCCACATAGCCGATCAGCTGCCCCTTTTCCACGGTCTGCCCGGCCTGCACGACAAAGGACGACATGTGGGCGTACAGCGTTTTGTACCCGTTGCCGTGGTCGATCTCCACATAGTAGCCCCAGCTCATGGTGGGGTGGTTGTGCCATTGGGCGGCAATGACCGTGCCCGCGTCGGCGGCATAGATCGGCGTGCCGTAGGGGGCCGTGATGTCCACGCCGCGGTGTCCATAGGGCAGACTGGCCCACCGGCTGATGCCCGAATACCCCGGCACCGGCCAGAGAAAGCTGCCTGTGCCCAGCCTGCCGATCATGCCGCTTTTCAGCCGCGTGCCGCGGTGGATGACCTCCGGCACGGCGGCCTGCACAAGCTGCACATCCACTACGCGGGTGCTGACGACCTCGCCCGCCACGGTTGTGATCTCGCTGGTGACAAGCTCGCTGCCGTTCTGCCCGGCCTGTACGGTCTCGGTTTTGCCAAAATCCAGCCCCGCGTCCTCGATGGTCTGGGTCTCAAACGGCAGCTCCCGGGTCACGGTCTCGTACCGCACGGCCTTGACCTGCAAAAGGTCGTCCGCCCGCAGTGCGGCGGTCAGGTCGCGGTACGGTGTGATGGCCGCGGCAGGGTAGATGCCGTCCACCAGCCGCAGGGCGTGGACAAAGTCGGTCTGCACACCGTCGGTCTGCCACGGCGCACGCACAGCGTACAAAAACTGCCGCAGGTGGTCGCCCTCGTCGGTGACGAACCGCAGCGCGCCGTCCAGATAGACGGCGGTGCCCTCGGTGATCTCGCCGCCTGCGGCGCGCAGGATGGCATCGGCGGTCTCGCGCTCGGTCATGGGGCGGGTGTCGGCGTCGGCCATGACAAGGGTGTACGCGGGTTGGACGTCCCAGCCGGCCACGCCGGTCAGGCGGGCCTGTACGTCGGCGCGGGCTGCGTCGAACGCCTGCTCGTCTGTGACATAGCCCACGACCTGCCCGCCGACCTCGACCCGCAGCACAAAGGGCCGCGCCAGCGCGGTGCGCACGAACCATGCCAGCACCCCGGCGGCCAGCAGCGGCACGGCGTACCCCGCCAGCTGCCGCGGATGGGTGAGCGCTGCTTTAAAGCTGTCCGCCGCCCGCACTGCGGGCCGCAGCACCACAGCCAGCAGTGTAAGCAACGCCCGCGCTGCGCCGTGTGCCAGCGCCGCCAGCCCGCGTCCAACGCGCACCGCGGTGTATTCCACATGGAAGCCTGTGTAGTATAGAAAATCTCCGAAGGTCAAAGCAATACACGTTCCTTTTAGCTTTCCCGTAGGGGCCGGGCATGCCCGGCCCCTACGCGGCATTTAATGCGTCGGCACAAACCCCAGCGGGTCCACTCTGCTGCCGTCCACGCGCAGCTCCAGGTGCAGATGATACCCGCCGCCCGCGCCGTAGACATTGCCGGTGTTGCCCACATACCCGAGCAGGTCGCCCTTCTGCACGGCGGCCCCCTGCGCCACGGCGATGCTGCTCATGTGGGCGTACAGGCTGTCGTACCGGTGGCCGTCGTCCGCGGTGCCGTGGCTGACCTGCACGCAGTTTCCGTAGCTGTTCATCGTCCGCGCGGCGCTGACGACACCGTCCGCAATCGCATAGATGGGCGTGCCGCCCGGCGCGGCAAAATCGGTGCCGCGGTGGGGGATGCCCCAGGGATCCGGCTCGGCAAACTGCGTCGTGATGCGCCCGTAACTGTCCAGCGGGCAGCGGAAGTCAAGGCTCGTCAGGTGCAGGTCCGCCGTTGTGTAGCGTCGGCTCTGCTCCCGCACATAGGCGTCCAGTGCGGCGGTGGCGTCCTCATAGGCTTTTTTTGCGGCGTCGGTCACGGCGGCCTGTGCCTGGGCCGCGGCCTGCTGGGCGGTCAGCGTGCTGTTCGCGTCGAGCAGTGCGGACTCCAGCGCGGTTTGCGTGTCGGCCAGCGCTGCCTGCTGCTGTTCGAGTGCCGCCTTGGCATCGGCGGCCTGCCGGGCAGCCTCGTCCGCCGCGGCGCGGGCCTGCTCCAGTGCGGCGGCCTCGGCGTCCAGCTCGGCCAGAACCGTGCTGTTCCGCGCGCTCATCTGCTGCAAAACCGCGTCGAACGTCAGCAGCTGGTACAGGCTTTTGGCCTGCGCCAGCAGCCAGACGGCTCCGCCGCCGTCCAGCCACTGCATCGCGCGCAGCTGCTCACGGCAGACGGCCAGCCGCGCGTCGTACTCGGCCTGCTTGGCGTCCAGTGCGGCGCGGGCGGCGTCCGCCGCGGCCTGCCGCTCGTCCAAAACGGTCTGCGCATTTTGCACGGCGTCGGTCACGGCGGTAATTTGCCCGGCCAGCTCGGCGGCCTGCCCGGTCAGGGCGGCAACCTCGCTCTCGGTCTGCGTCTGTTCGTTTTGCAATTCTTCCAGGGCCGACTGTGCGGTTTCGTACTCCTGCCGCGTCTCGGTCTGCTTTTGCGTTAATTCGCTCTTTTTATCATCCGCGTAAGCGGTCAGGCCCGAAAAAAGGGTACAAAAAAGCAGCCCCGCCGCCAGAGCAGCGGCGGGGAAGTGCCTGTATTTCATCTTGTTACTCCGCTAATAGGGCAGTCCCGGTCAGGTCTGCGGGCGCGCTGTCCTGCCGTGCCTCAAAGTGCAGGTGCGGCCCGGTGGAATTGCCGGTGCTGCCCACATATCCCAAGACCTGGCTTTGAACCACGGACTGCCCGGCAGAGACGAGCGACGACTTCAAGTGCTGATACTCCGTTTCCAGCCCGCCGCCGTGGTCAAGCACGACATAGTTGCCCTTTTCAGCATCGTAGTCGGCGGTGGTCACGATGCCATCGGCAACGGCGTAAACCTCCGCGCCCTCCTCAGCGGCAAAGTCAATGCCGGGGTGGCCGTTTTCGGGGTCATAGCCGCTGACCTGCGGCGGGGGCGCGACCGGCAGGGTAAAGAGCTCCACGCCGGAAAGGGCTACGGCTCCATCGGCGGCAGTTACCTGGTCGGAACTCGCATTGCGCACGGCCTCGGCTAAAATTTCATCTGCCTTTTCCTGCGTCAGTTCGGCGGCATCGCTGCCCTCGTAGGCGGTAAAATACCGCGGCTCCACCAGCGTGCCGTTGACATGCATCTCAAAATGGCAGGCGTTGCCGGTGGTGTACCCGGTGGAACCCACGTACCCGATGACCTGACCGGCGGTCACGGTCTGCCCGGGCACAACGGCGCAGGACTTCATGTGGGCATACAGCGTGACCCAGCGCAGACCGTCGGCGTCGGTACCGTGGTCGATCTCCACAAAATTGCCCCAGCTGTAATGCTCCTGCGCGGCCAGCACAACACCGTCCGCGGCGGCGTAAATATCAGTGCCCTCGGCGGCATGCAGGTCGTCGCCCCGGTGGCCGCCGTCCACGCTCATGAAGCGGGAAATGTATTTGTACTGCACCGGGCAGACAAAGCGCGGGCTGTTGGCGGCGTCACTTAACGTCGGCAGCGTCGCGGCGGGCATGGCTGCGGGCGTCTCCGTGGGCGCAGGTGTCGGTGTCGGCGCTGCAGTCTCGGCAGTGGCTGCGGGCGTCTCCGGCGCGGCGTGGGCTGCCTCCACCTGCGGGCGCACCATGCAGGCCGTCACGCTGACGCCCACGGCCACGGCGCAGAGCGCCAGCGCCCCCGCACCCAGACGGCGGTAGTGCAGCAGGTGCACAATGCGCTCCTTCACGCTGCCCTGCCCGAAGGCAAGACTTCCGGGTGTTCGGATGGGGCGTCCCTGCATGGCAAAATGCAGCAGGCTCTCACAGTAGGTGCTGCGCTCGGCCAGCGTGCAGCCCTGCACGGCTGCCTCGTCGCAGGCGGCCTCCATGTCATGCTCAAAGGCGCTCAAGGCCAGCCACGCCAGCGGATTGAACCAGTGCAGGCAGACGACGGCATAAAACAGCGGCTTCACCAGCGGGTCGCGGCGGCGGATGTGGGTCCGCTCATGCAGCAGCACAGCCTGCCGCGCCGGGCCTTGCAGGCTGTCCGGCAGGTAGATGCGCGGGCGCACAAAGCCCAGTGGGAACGGCGTGGGCACGCACGCCCCGCCGTAGCAGCCGTCTGGCGTTTTGCAGGCCAGCGCCACACAGCGCTTTAATTTCAGGTAGCCGACGGCCCCGCGCACAGCCAGCACCAGCACACCGACCAGCCAGACCGCCGCCAGCGCGTGCCACGGCGTCAGCCGGGCGTACCAAGGCAGAGGGGCCGCAGCTGCGGCTGCGGCGGGGGCAGGGGGCAGCAGCGGCAGCTCGCCCAGCTCCTGCACGGTGTCGGCGGCAGCAGCCAGCGGGGCGCTCTCCGGGCGGGGCAGCTTCAGCGGGATGCCCCACGGCAGCACGAACCGCAGCCCTACGGCCAGCCACAGCCAGCACAGGAGCCGACTGGGCGCATGGGCGCGGCGCAGGGCCCTGCAGACCAGCCATGCGGCCAGCGCGGCCACACCGCCGCGGGCGCTCAACAGCAAAAAGGCAAGAACGATACTGCGCATGGCTATTCCTCCTTATAGCGGGCGGCGTCGAGCAGTGCACGGATCTCGGCGGCCTCGGCGTCGCTGATGGGCTTTGAGTTCAAAAACGCGGCCACGAACCGCGGCAGACTGCCGTCAAAGGTCTTGTCCACCACTGCGGCGCTCTCGGCCTGCTGGACGTCCTCCTTTTTGATAAGGCTCGTCACGCGGCCATCGGCGTTTTGCAGCACGCCGCGCTCACAGAGCTTTTTTAAAACGGTGTAGGTCGTGCTTTTTTTCCAGCCCAGCCCCTCGGCGGCCAGCGCGACCAACTGCCCGCTGGGCAGCGGCTCGTTGTCCCACACAAGGCAGGCAAAGCGGTATTCGCCGTCAGCAAGGCGAAGCGGTTCATGGTTCAGCATAGGGAAAACCCCTTTCGGTTTATTGTAATAGACCTATCTCTGCCTATAGTCTACTACGATAGACCAAAAATGTCAATAAAAAATCCCCGCCGGTGGTGCACGGTGGGGGCATCAAATCCGGAAATGGAATAAAAATTTATGTATTATTCGATGCTTTTGAAATTTTTATCCCTTATCCGTAATTTCTGAGTTCGCCCGCTGGGAAATTTCCATTATAATATAGGCAGTAAATTGAAAAGGAGTACCCAGCGATGCGAGCAATAAACCTGAAAACGAATCATCTTACCGCGCCCCTTGGCATGGATGCCGGGCCGCTGTTCTTGTCTTGGCAGTGCGTTGACGGCGTGCGCCAGACGGCCTATGAAATTGAACTGACCGCGAACGGCGAGACTGTTTGGCACAGCGGCAAGGTGCAAAGCGCCGCCGTGCACGCCGATGCCCCGACTGTGGGTGGCTCCCGCGTGCGTGGGTGCTGGCGCGTGCGCCTGTGGGACGAAAACGACACCCCCGGCGCGTGGAGTGAGGCGCACTTTGAAACGGGCTTGGCGCAAAGCGACTGGCAGGGTGAATGGGTAGACCCCGAAACGGAAGAAATCGACATCCCCGGGGATGATGCCATCAACGCCTTTGCCCGCCCCAATTGGGAGCGCAAGCAGGCGGAAAAAGAAGCCGCAGGCAAGGGCGCAGCCGAGCCGTACAAGCCCCATCGTCCGGCATCGTACCTGCGCAAAACCTTTACTGCAGCCAAGGGTGAAGCGCGGCTGTACATTACCACCAAGGGGCTGTATGCGGTATGGCTGAACGGTGTGCGTGTCGGGAATATGGTTTTAGCCCCCGGCAGCTTTACCGGCAGCAAGCACCTTGCAGCGCAAACATACGATGTAACGCAATATTTGCGTGACGGTGAAAACGAGCTGCTGGTTGCCCTTGGTGACGGCTGGCACCGCAGCACAGGCGGCGTTGACGGTGACCGCGACTTGTTCGGTGATACGCTGGGCGTGCTGTTTCAGCTGGAGGTGAACGGCCAAGCCGTCTGCGCTTCTGACGGCACGATGCAGGCAACGCAGTGCGGGCCGATCCGCCAAAACGATATGCAGCAGGGCGAGGTCTATGACGCACGGTTCGAAGGCAGCTTGACCGGCTGGCACGGTGTGCGCGCCTACCGCGACGACCTGCCCATTCTCGGCATGAATACCGTGCCGATTCTGGAACACGAAGCCTTCCCCGGCAAGCTGCTGCAAACGCCCAACGGCGAGACCGTGCTGGACTTTGGGCAGAATATCGCCGGCTATGTGGAGATGGCGCTGATCGCCCGCGCCGGGCAAAAGGTCAAGCTGACCTGCGGCGAAGCGCTGGACGAAAACGGCAACTTTACCCAGGAAAACTTCCAGGACCGTGCCCGCCACAAGGAGGGCGGCACCGCCCAGATGCTGGAGCTTGTCTGCAAAGAGGGGAAAAACCACTTCAAGCCCCACTTCACCATCATGGGCTTCCGCTACGCCAAGGTCGAAACCGACGCCGACTTGACCGATGCTGTGTTTACTGCCCACGCCGTCTACTCCGATATGGCGGTGACGGGCGCGTTTACCTGCGGAAATGACGCGGTGAATCAGCTTGTCAAGAACAGCATCTGGAGCCAGAAGGGCAACTTCTGCGACATCCCCACCGACTGCCCGACCCGCGAACGCGCAGGCTGGACAGGGGATATGGGCGTGTTTATCGAAACCGGCCTGACCCTGATGGACTGCTACCCCGTGGCGGAAAAATGGCTGGCGGAGTGCCGCCTGAACCAGTACCCGGACGGGCGCATGGCGAACATTGCCCCGCCGAACGCCCGCCCCGGCTATATGACCCCGATGCTCTGCATGTCGGCAGGGTGGGGCGATGCGGCGATTCTGGTGCCGTATGCCCTGTACAAACGCACGGGTGACCGCAAAATTCTGGCGGACAACTATGAGATGATGCAGCGCTGGTACGGCTTTTTGCTGGGGCGCGCGCAGCAGACAACCGATGAGCAGCAGGGCGGTGATTACGCCAAGTTCACCGTTTTAAACGGCATGGACTACGGCGAATGGTGCGAGCCGGGCATCACCCCCATGCAGGCGATGATGAACCCGCGCAAGAGCGTTGGCACGGCGTATCTGGCCTACTCCGGGCGCTTGCTGGCGGAAGTAGCTGATGCACTGGGCAAGGCGGATGATGCTGCCAGCTACCGTGACACCGCCGCCAACGCCGTAAAAGCCTACCGCGCGGCGTTCACCGACAACGGCGTTATCCACTCTGACCGCCAGTGCGAGTATGTCCGCGCCATTGCCTTTGCCCTGCTGGGTGAGGACGAAAGCAAGGCCGCTGCCGCAACGCTGAACAAAATGGTCATCGAGAACGGCTACCACCTGAACACAGGCTTTTTGTCCACGCCGTTTTTGTGCGATGTGCTGGCAAAATACGGCTATGCGGACACTGCCTACAAGCTGCTTTTGCAGCCTGACGCCCCCGGCTGGCTGTATGAGGTCGGCAAGGGCGCCACGACTGTTTGGGAAACATGGACTGGAATTGACGAAAACGGCCAGCCGCACGAATCCCTGAACCATTACAGCTACGGTGCCATCTGCGGCTGGCTGTTCGGCGGCGTGTGCGGCATCCATTACGCGGACGGCGTACTGACGATTGCCCCGACGCCGGATAAATCGCTGGGTAGCGCCAAGGCTGCCTACGATTCCCCGGCCGGGCGCATCGTAAGCGGCTGGCGGTATGACGGCGACGCGGTGACCTATGAGTTTGAGATCCCCGCCAATCTGACCGCCGATGTCACCCTGCCCGATGGGCGTAAGCTGACCCTTGCCCCCGGAAAGCACACAGTATAAAAAGGAAGCGCCTACCCTGCCGTAAAACTTACGGCGGGGCAGGCGCTGTTTTTGATAAACTGGAAGTTATCGCTTTGTTCCATCCTCATTGAAATTGTTTTTTAATGCCTTTTCCGTCGGGAAAATAGAGCCTATTAAAAATACCAGTTGTATTACAATGATAATAATGCTTAATATTCCTATTGTATCATCACTTGCTCCATAAAAAGGAATATGTATAAGCATTGTAGGTCCCAACAGACCAATACCGACTTTCCACCAAAGTTTTCCTGCATGGTCATGTGCAAATCTCCAAGTATCCATATTTATCATTGACATCTTAGTTCGGTATCCCATAATTCCATTGATTTTCTTTGGACAATGTTTCCACATCATTCTGCCCGCAATTATCATAATCGCTGGAATAAAACAATCACAAATCAAAATGAACCACCAAAACCACATACTATTTCCTCCTCAAATCCCGATTTTTGTTCTATTTGCTCCCCGATAAATATGAAGTTATCTTTTTCCTAATGGCAATGCTATTAAATTTCCCAATAATGCAATAACAGCATATCCAACTACATAAACC
>ENA-OQLC01001396-OQLC01001396.1-human-gut-metagenome-genome-assembly--contig:-NODE-1396-length-11317-cov-4.591103_pt1 | contig 11317 bp, 8 predicted proteins | sample MGYA00242653_ERZ504807 | MGnify/ENA primary metagenome ERZ504807 (study PRJEB26092, sample SAMD00036381) | human gut metagenome | host: Homo sapiens | study: EMG produced TPA metagenomics assembly of... | reverse complement strand
TACGCGAATAGCGGAAGATCGGCAGGGAGCTGTTCGGGAGAACAGCCTCCAGTTCGAGACGATCCGCAAATTCTATGTCCTGGTCGATACCTATTTTAAGGAGAAAAAACAGGTGCAGGAATATGCGGACATGCTGAACAAATCCCCGAAGACACTGGCAAATATCCTTTCCGCCTATCAGCAGCCTTCCGCCATCCGTATCATCCATAACCGCATTCAGGCAGAAGCCCGGCGTTTACTGCTTTATACGGCTAAAAGCTCTAAAGAGATCGCTTTGATGCTAGGATTCGAAGACCAGGCTGCGTTCAGCCGTTTCTTTAAGAACGCAGCCGGACTAAGCGCGACCGAATATCGCCACCAATATAAAAAATGATAATAGTGGCGATGACGGGCTGGTCGCTTGTCCGGGTTGTAGTATCCGCTTATTGCCGGTATTTGCAACAACCCGGCAGTTGGTCGTAGACGTTTGATCCGCTTTATAAGTATCTGTGTCGTGCCCCGCTTTGGCAATAGCTTTGCTAATAGCGTCCACAGATGTTTTGGACGGATTGTATTGTAGATGTATCATCTGTTTTTCCTTATCCCAATGAACCGACGAAACGCCGTTTACACTTTTGGCTGCTGTTTCGATGCGTTGTTTACACATGTCGCAGGAACCTTTTCCCCCGAACATGGCATGCTCGCCTGCCGGTTCCGGTTGTGCTGCGGATGTACCGTGCGCGGCATACCCTTCGTGACCGCTCATCGTATGCCCTACATGGCCGCTCATCGGTTGTGCTTCGCCGTCATTGTTCATCATCGACTGTTTCCCTTCCAGTTGGGCCTGTTGGTAATGATGTTGCAATGTGGAACTTACTTTGTCCAGGTATGCATTGATATCGTGTGCTTCTGGATTCATGTTGGAAACACGCCTGTTCTGCTTGTCCCAATGCTCCTGCAGGATGGACATCTTCAGGCTTACATCTGCGGCCTTGTTGTTGACTATGATGCGGAGCATGATTGTTGACTTGCTGTCTTTTTGAAGCTTTCTACGCTTCAGATAGAAGTAGATGGAAAAACTATGTCTCATAAGAAATAAATATTAATTGTGTCCATATCACAAATGGGTGCATAGGACATGGATAAGACATAGATTATGGTTCTGAATGGAATGTAATATATTGATTATTAATAGCCTTGGATAAAACGCTACAGGGGAAGAAGATAATGTAAATGCGTGATTTTCAAATATTTGTTAGGGTCATAGGAAAAGGTTCTAATCCGCTTGGGGCCCGAACCCAGAGCCCCAATCTGCCTAGGAGTAATTGGATGGTATGTAATATGTTTATTATCAGATGTTTGAACCTATATAGTTCGACATTGCTTACAAAAATAGGTTCAGTTCCTACATAATTTGCAGGTGAACCTTGTAGGATATTAGTATTCAACCGGATACATCAGGCAGTTGGTTGCAGGGCCTTTGAATAGCCACCTCTTTCTATCTGCATGAAGAATTTGACGTTACGGAGGTAGTGTTCTCCGGCTCGCCGGAACGGACGGGAAAAGCCGGTTATTCCCGTTTCTTTTGGGAGTTCCTACATTCCTCAGTTTTGGCATGTCCGTTCACATAAATACTGGCTTCTTCACGGAATCTTTCACGTTCCGGTGTTCCGGGTTTACCGAACAGGGAATCCATGAGTTCGTCAATATCGGTCAGAACATTTTCTTTCAAAGTTTCCTTTTTTGCCTTCATGTTCCAAAGATAGTTCTCTTGCAGGAGAATGCCAAGTTTTATGGCGCAAAATTGTGAAAAATGGTGTGATAAGGATTTCGTACTATGTGGTAATATGGGCTGAAAAGTTATATGATATAGCTGTCTTTAGCAATTATTTCTACTATGTATTTTATGATTATGAGTAGTATATTAGCTGTTATTTTTTCCAGAGAATATGATAGTTCCCTTTTTTGATTTAATCCTCTAAGATATTTTCATGAATTATATGTTATTTTCTCTTGACAGGTTGCTTTTTATAAAAATATTCTATTATAGATGACATGATTTTACTTTCTTATAATATTTTATTGAACGAATTTAATGGTCAGCTATTATATAAATATAAGTAAAATTTGTACGATTGGAATTATTCCTTTTAATAACACTTTTTGATGCGTTGTTAATTATTTTTTGATGATAGGATGTTTATGAACTACTATGCATTGATTGTGTTCGTGTTTATAGAACATTTGACTTTTTTATCTGCTTAATATTTATCAAAAATTCATTTGGTGATTATTTTATAAGCTCAGTTCTTTTGATGGTCTTACTATCGGTGCCATTGGTAACAGATATTTTTCTGATCATAATTTGCCTATAATTGTAAATGAAATAAGAAATATCTAGTTCTATGAGCGTTGACTGTAATGTATTCTCGACTCAACGATACTTTTGCTTGAAGTTCTCTAAACCCTTGTTGTAAATTAAAATATTTTTAGTGCTATAGAATAAATAAAAACACATAAAGAAGAAAACGTGTTCAAAATTTTACCAATGCAAATACCTTTCCAGACATCTCTTCTAATATTCAAAGCTCCGATTATCCCTTAGAAGATAAATAATAAAATTCTTAAACTGAGATTCCTGTCATTTTGACATTTATAAATTAAAATTATGGATATTCTCTACATGGATTCATTATTGGCATGTATTTTGTTGTAAAAATATATTATTGTATATTATATCAATAATAACGAGAAATTTAAAGTCTTTTTAAAGGGCTAATTGTTTAACCGCCATTTTGGCTTAAAATTTAAGGAATTATGAAAAAATTTCAAAAGCCTCAGTTGGTAGCTCAGGGATCTGTAAAAATGGCAGATTGTCGTCCAAATAGTAGACCCTGTGGTAGACCTTGCAATCCTCCTGGACCTGGAGGACATCGCTAAATTTTGTATATCAGATGATGTAGAATACATCATCTGATATTTTATTGTTTTAACATATCGATTTGTATGAAATATTATAAAATAAATCCGCAGATTCTTTTTCGACATTATGGCGATTTTGGCTATTTGACAGACAATAGAAATTTTGGTTATAATTTTCTTAATGAGGAATTTGTTCTTGGAGATGAAATAATATCTGAAACTGGTGCTGATATTGTATCATGTCTTAAAAAGGAGCCCCTTTCTATCAATGATATTTTGAATAGTGTATATCGTATTTTTGGATATGAAAATGAGCTAGAACATGATGTTATTGAATTTCTAGAACTTCTTTGTTCAAAAGGTTTTATAATTAGTGGGAGTACAGAAGAAGAGTGCGCGAATGGTAGATTTGAGTTTAAAGTATTGACAAATGAAAGTAGAAATCAAGAAAAGGGCAACTCACCGATAGAGACTCAAACCTTTTTATCTAAACGTTTTGGAGATAATCCTTTTCCAACAAGTATTCATGTAGAAATAGCAAGTGAATGTAATGAAAGATGCGTTCATTGTTATATTCCGCATGAATTTAAGTCAGATTTAATAGATGATGGCTTGTTCCTTGAAATTCTTCATCAAGCGAGGAAAATGAACTTGTTACATATTACTATAAGTGGTGGTGAACCTATGTTACATCCTCATTTCATTGATTTTTTGAGAGAATGTAGAATTAATGATATGTCTGTTAATGTTCTTTCAAATCTTACGCTGCTTAATGATGAAATGGTAGCAGAAATGAAACTAAACCCACTGCTTAGTGTACAAACATCTGTGTATTCAATGATTCCAGATATTCATGATGGTATTACACATAAAAAGAATAGTCTGAATAGGACTCTTTCTTCTATCGTTAAATTGATAGAAAATCGTATACCAGTCCAAATTAGCTGTCCTATATTAAAAGTAAATTATGATAGCTATAAAGACGTTCAAAGGTGGGCTGTGGATCATAACATATCTGTCGGTATTGATTTCTCAATAATAGCTCGATATAACCATAATCAAGAAAATTTAGGTTGCAGATTATCGTATGAAGAATTAGAACATATTATTTCTGAAAAGATTATTAATGATTCTGAATATATTGAAGACTTGAAAAAGGAAATTACAGAAAACAAGAGAAAAACAGAAGATTCTTACATATGTAGTATTTGTAATTCATCTATTTGTATTGGTCCTAGTGGTAATGTTTTTCCATGCGTTGGATGGACAAATAAAGTTGTAGGAAATATTGTGAATAATAGTCTTTATGATATTTGGATTCAATCTGATGAAGTGAAGCGTTTGCGAACAATACGGCTTAAAGATTTTATAGAATGTAAAGGATGCAATTTTAAAGAATATTGTACTATTTGTATGGTAAGAAACTCAAATGAAAGTCCTACGGGTAACCCATTTGAATTAAGTCGATATTTTTGTAATATTGCAAAAATAAAAAAGGAATTACACAATAAATATTGTAGTAATTTAAAGAGAAAATAACACATTATGACTTTAAGGGTTATTTAAATGAGGTTGACTGTCTTGACTAGCCGTTTTTAGTTGTAAAACAATTTGCGATAAATAACGTTTCAGAACTCACTGAAACAGATAAGGACGCTCTGGTGAGTCAGCTTTTCGAGTACTATAAAAGGCTGGTAGCTCTCCAGGTCTATGCACAAATAACCTAAAATTTAAACCCGAAACTTATTACGATGTTTTGCATTTGATATTTCAATCTAAAATCACTATCTTTACTCCGTTGGAACAAGGCAAATTCCTATCGGAAAAACATAGAAATGAAGCAGGTGCAGAAGTGGGTGCTTTTATTGGAAGATTTTTATAACAGGTTGAATATCAGTTTGAATTAAAAACTCCGTTAGTCCCGTACGCACCGCAAAGAAAAAGCTCTGAAATTATTGAATTTCAGAGCTTTTTCTTTATCTCCACTTTATACCATGACTTCCCCTAATAGCGAATAAATCCATCTCGCGAAACATGTAAATGAATTACAGACATTTGTAACCTATTTACTGATTCTGTACTGTACGATGTACTACGTACGATTTAATTCTTTACATTTGTGCAGGACTAAAAAATGATATCGTATGAAAGAAGTTATTAAGCTGGACACAGTAGATCAATACAACCGGCTCTTTGGACTCGAAACATTACATCCGCTGGTCAGTATAGTAAACCTGTCGGAAGCTCTCCGGTTTCCCACACATTTCACGATGAACTACGGAGTATATGCCCTTTTTCTGAAAAACGTCAAATGCGGAGACATCCGTTACGGCAGGCAGACTTATGATTATCAGGAAGGAACGGTTACCAGTTTCGCTCCGGGACAGGTCGTTGAGGTAGAGATGCAGCAAGGAGTAAAGCCAAATGCCCATGGCCTGTTGTTCCATCCCGATTTGATCAAAGGAACTTCTTTGGGACAGGATATCAAACATTATTCGTTTTTTTCGTATACCTCAGCCGAAGCCCTGCATCTGTCTGAAGAAGAAAAGGGAATATTCATAGATTGTTTGGAAAAAATAAAGATGGAGCTGCAACGCCCCATCGACAAGCATAGCAAGCGTCTGATATCACGAAACATCGAGTTATTGCTGGATTACTGTATGCGGTTCTATGAAAGGCAGTTCATCACCCGTTCGGAAAGCAACAAAAGTGTATTGGTAAAATTCGAAACACTGCTCGATGACTATTTCCAAAGTGACAAACTGCAAACAGACGGACTGCCTTCCGTAAAATACTTTGCGGACAAAGTGTTCCTGTCCCCCAACTATTTCGGTGACCTGATAAAAAAAGAAACCGGAAAAAGCGCACAGGAATATATCCAGAACAGGATGATCGACTTAGCCAAGGAGATGATTGCAGGAACAGAGAAAACCGTCAGCCAGATTGCTTATGAGTTAGGGTTCCAATATTCACAGCACTTCAATCGTATATTCAAAAAGAATGTAGGATACACACCCGGAGAATACAGAAAGCTACAAATATAAAGGTTGCGGTTCAGATTGTCCTTATGAAAAAAAAGATACTAAACATAGATACCGTACATCAATGCAATTGCTGTATGGGCCATAAGACGTTGCATCCGCTGGTGAGTGTCATCGACTTATCCAAGGCACCCCTGGAGCAACGTACTGTCAGATGTGATTTCTATACAATCACCCTGATAGAAGGAGAAGCAGAGTATCTTACGTACGGACGCAAATACTACGATTATTCCAATGCATCGCTGATATTCCGTATCCCCGGAGAAACCATGAAGCTGGACACAGGCAATACGCTTGCCCGGAAAGGTTGGTTATTGGCCTTTCATCCGGACCTGATAGCATGTACAACACTGGAAAGCCACATCAAAGATTATTCATTCTTCTTCTATAAGCTGAACGAGTCACTGCACCTGTCATTACGCGAAAAGATGAAAATTATAGAGTGCATCCGCAATATCGAAGAGGAGCTCCAACACGCCATAGACTGCCATAGCAAGATTTTGATTTCGCGCCATATCGAGTTATTGCTGGATTACTGTGCACGTTTCAACGAACGCCAATTCATCACCCGCTGCGAAGCCAATAAAACAATCCTGCACAAGACAGACCTACTGTTGAGCAAATACATCCTGTCCGGTAAACTGGCAGACGGTGTATTGCCGACAGAAGAATACTGTGCGGATGCCTTCCACCTGTCTCCCCGCTATTTCAGCGATTTATTAAAATTCGAGACCGGAAAAAGCATTCACGAATACTTTCAGCTGATGCGGCTGAACATCGCCAAAAGAATGTTATTGGACAAGGACAATACGGTCCATATGACAGCCAAGAAATTAGGTTATGCAAACGTCCGGTATTTCACCCTCCTATTCAAGAAAATAACAGGAATAACACCTGCAAAATACAAGTACACACAGAACTGAAATAAGCCATTTTACGATTTTTCTCAATAAATCACTACCTTTGCGGCAAAATTGCAAATAAATAAACGAATAAAAACAACAGGGAACAATGAGTGTACACGATTTATGCTGCATCGGTTATATCACACAAGACAAGATAGTTACCACAAAAAATACGATATACATGCCGGGCGGCACCTCTTTCTACTTTGCGCATGCCATTAAGCATCTCGATCCGAGCGGTTTTTTATTGGTCACGGCCCTTGCCGACACAGAAATGAATGTCGTGGAGGATATACGGAAAGAGGGCATCGAGGTGAAAACTCTGCCCAGCGTCCATTCCGTCTGCTTTGAAAATATATACGGAGAAAACCAGAACGAACGGACCCAGCGTGTCACAGCAAAGGCCGATCCGTTCACAATGGAAGGGTTGCAAGATGTCAGTGCCCGGATCATCCACTTGGGCAGCCTGTTGGCCGATGATTTTTCATTGGATGTCATCAAGTACCTTTCAAGCAAAGGGGTGCTATCGGTAGACGTTCAGGGGTTTCTGCGCAAAGTGGATAATGAGAAGGTGCTGCCGGTGGACTGGACGGAAAAGAAAGAGGCCTTGAAGCATATCCACATACTGAAAGCCAACGAAACCGAAATGGAAGTGCTTACCGGATGCAAAGATCCCCGCGAAGCCGCCTTGCTCATTGCCGACTGGGGCGTGAAAGAAGTATTGCTCACATTGGGAGATAAAGGTTCGCTGATATATGCCAAAGGACAGTTCCATGAAATCCCCGCCTACTCCGCCCTGCAAATAGTAGATGCTACGGGGTGCGGAGACACCTATATGGTAGGCTATCTGTATATGCGTAACAAAGGTGTCTCCTATCAGGAAGCAGGCTGTTTTGCCGCTGCCATGTGCACAATCAAGCTACAAACTCATGGACCGTTTTGCGGGACCGAGGCTGAAATCAGAAGAATAATCACTCCTGCTTAAAAAGGCATACAAATGTTTCATGCACGTCCGATGCGCCTCATCCACAAATAATAGCCTGTCAACGGAAGCGTTCCACCCAACAATGCAGCAATGAACGCCATGATACGGGTAACGATACCTCCCCAGCTTCCCACATGCATAGAATATATCCAGCCGCGTATCTTGCCCGAAGCATCGGTATCCTTATACAATACGGTTCCGGTGATTTCGCCGTTCTGCGGATTAAAGGAGTAACGGTCAACAGCCCGCCGGTTGCCCAACCGCGCGAATGACACGCCGGCAGAACCGTCGGAAATCGTAATCAGCCTGTAATCGGCATTGCGCGCTTTCAGTTCCTCATACACTTGCTGCCAGCAAGCATAAGAGGTTCTCCCTTTTCTTTCTTTCCCATGACCTTCCTGCTTCATCTCCGCTCCGAACACTTTGTAAAAACCTGTACGGTACCATGAGAAAGACCAGGTGAGTCCCGTCAAAGCCATTATTAAAAGAAACACAAGCGCATACATGCCACCCGCCACGTGCAAACCATACCAAAAGCGCCGCCAGCCTTTATTGACAGTAATCTTCAGGCTGTTTTTCAGAACTTTTTTTGTGCGGGGCCACCAAATGACGGCACCCGATATAAGTACGAACACGAACATCAAAGTGCTTACCCCTACAATCATCTTACCCCAAAACACACCATCGCCCGGCTTCATGCTGTCCATCAGCCAGCGATGCAGCCTGAACATGGTGAGAAAGAACGGTGCACGCTCATTCCGTCCTTTCACCTCACCTGTATACTGATCCACATAGATGGAAGCCCGACGCGGTTTTGACAGGCTGACCTGATACGCACGTTCCGCATCAGAAGAAATGGAGACGCCCGTAACGGTAACGCTGTCCGGCAATGTTTCGGCAACTTTCCCAATCAGGTGTTCCACCGGAAGCGGAGCGCCGCCTGCTTTTTCCACATAATAGAGGTCGTGCCTGCACAACTCCATTACTTCATCTTCAAACACCAGTGCAGCACCCGAAAGACAAATAACCGTAATAATCAATCCGAATGGGACGGACAGCCATAAGTGTATTCTACGAAATGCCTTTTTCATGGTATTCAGTTCAAGGGACTCAACTTACCGATACCCGTAATCTGTGTAGCCTCTACCGCCACACCTTTCGTAGCAGTTGCGCTCGACGGGTCTATCTTATAGACGGCAGGATATCCGTCCGTAGTCGTCACAGCCATATAAGCATAGCCGTTCTCCGCATACAGAGTATTTCCGAAGCCGGAAATCAGGTCTGCCGACGGAAGCCCGGTCACATATGTGAGTTTCTTGCTTTCCGCTTTAAAGACAGCCAGTTCTTTGGCTTCAAAGCCTGTCTCCGTCAGAGGGCGGTCGTACATCAGCAACAGGAAGTAGTCGTCCGCAATATGCCAGCAACGCAGGAAAGATTTTCCGCCACTTTGCTTCTCCAAATCGCAGTAGTAGCTGTCAAAGTCCTCCTGACCGTTGGGAATACGCACTACACCTGCCGGCAACGTTGTCTGCTGACGGGCATCTTTCATTGTTTTGGCATAGCTTGGGGAGAACACATAAACATCGCCGTTGCCTGCCTCCCAGATAGTCTGGTAATACTGGGACTTGAAACGTCCGCAGGCATAACTGATTTTATCAGTCTTGATGAGTTTCTTGGTCGTCATAGTAGCATCATCGAAGATTGCCACCCAACACTCGTTGGGATACTGCGTCCATTGCAACTCACCTTTCTTATAGGCGCTGCTGTTGGAACCGCCGTCTTCGGTCTTCACCAAAGTCTCATTGCCCGGCAATATATACTTGCCGCCGTCTACGGCAGCGCCATACTGGCTCAATCCCATAGGAACGGCTGCGCTGTATATCTTCTTGTCATGCTCCAAGATGCCCGCCAATGTCACAAACTCACCATTGCCCAAGAAGTTCTCAGACATATAGGCCTTCACTTTCGTGTCGTTGGTCTCGAATGTTTCGGCCGCTACATCCAGATAGGAAAGCAAGAACATCTTAGGCAGATACAGGTTGCCGTCGGCATATTCCGTAGGACCGTCGCCGGTGGAAGCAGTGATGATATATTTGTCATAAATGCCATAGGTCGTAAATCGCTTGACGGCAAACTCTCCCGAACGCGCCTGCACTTCGTTGTTGGAGTTCATGACATAAGAACGGGTGGTACCGGCATTTCCCTGATTATAAGTCAGCCCATAGAGATAGCGGTCTTTATAGAACACCCACTGGGAAGCGCCGTCGTTGACAAGTCCGTTGTTGACGGTAGAGATGACACCCTCGTCCAAAGTCTTGGAAGTCAGCAACACGTTCACCGTATTGTTTGAAGCAGTGACAGAGGAGGCGACTACAAAATCACCTTTGGACCCATTGGCGTTTCCGCCGCCCGGCACTTCCGTATCCGTACAAGATGTCAATACCGGTCCCGCCATTGCAGAGGCGAAAAGTCCGGCTAATAAAAGATTCTTTTTCATGTTGTTGTTACTTTAATTATATTACACTAATCGTTACCGGTTTATTCATTGTTTCAATTGCCGAAGTATACGCGTACCTTTCCATAAAATGCCCGTCCGGCCTTCTGCAAGCTGAAATTATCATATAGTTGCTCGTCCGTAAAGTTCCTGCACTCGAATGACAGATTATAACGTCCGTCGCGAAGGCTGTAAGATAGGGACAGATTATGCGAGAACTGGCTTGGAACCACATAGTCGCCTTTATTCGAACCGATTTTGGACGAATAGTACGTGAAGCTGTGCAAGTACTGATTATCGTAGGACACAGTCAGTGCATTTCCTTTTCGTCCGAGGTCCCGCCAGTAGAATGTCACGTCGGAATCGGCAAAGATATACGGCAGGTTGGGCATACGTTCTTTGTAGGCAATGTTCTCCGCACTGCCGGATATGGAAGTCTTCATATTATCGCGCACGTCCATCTGCGTGAAATTACCGCCGACACTCACCCATTTGCCGAAGCCGTAACGGGCGGATATGTTATATCCCTTCGTCAGCACCTTTCCGTAGTTTATATAAGTGGCTGCCGACTTGCCGCCACTCAGGTCGGTTATGTTGCGCTGGATATAATCCTTGGTATTGCGATAAACCAGCCCTCCTTCCACATATACGGAATGTCTGCCGAAAGTCCTGTTATAGCTTAGGTTCAGGTTTACGTTATCGCTGTTCTCCGGTCTGATGCCGATGTCTCCCATTTCCAGATCCTCATTGCCGAACATCTCTTCTATGGTGGGCAGGCGGTAGGCTTTTTCATAAGAGAGTTTTGCCTGCAGTCCCGGCAGGATGAAATAAGTTCCGGCAGCCCCATACCCTATGGAGCTTACGCTACGGGTAGTGCGCACATAGTCGTTTTGGTTGGCATCGGTGGCTACCGGGGCTCAGTTTGAAAATTTGGGGGAATTAGTTAAAATCCCTATCTTTGGCGGATGAAACAGAAACTTCCAAAAACCGC
>ENA-OQLC01001395-OQLC01001395.1-human-gut-metagenome-genome-assembly--contig:-NODE-1395-length-11330-cov-3.764241_pt1 | contig 11330 bp, 9 predicted proteins | sample MGYA00242653_ERZ504807 | MGnify/ENA primary metagenome ERZ504807 (study PRJEB26092, sample SAMD00036381) | human gut metagenome | host: Homo sapiens | study: EMG produced TPA metagenomics assembly of... | reverse complement strand
CGCCCACTATGAGGCTCTGGAAGCCAATGCCTCTGACTGCCTGGAATGCGGCGGCTGTGAGGAAAGATGCCCCTTCTCCGTACCGGTCATTGAATGGATGCAAAGAACCCGGGAGCTTTTTAGTTAAGACCGTTTAAGTCTGTTACCGGGAACCAGTGAAATTCCGGCGCCTGCTCAATATTGGCCACATGGGTCTCGTCTCCCATAACTGCCTGCAGCGCCGGATCTCCCTCTTCCGTCAGCGCTCCATTTTGGATCGTCACACGATAATACTCTTCATATCCCATTCCCCGGCTGAAATCCTGTAATGAATACAGACCAGGCCCCTCCGGCGGGATTGCCAGATCCAGGGAAATTCCACTTCCTTCTATAGCTTTTGGCTGATAACCGGAACCTGTATTTTCCGCAGTATACACCCGGTATGCGTAATAAATAAACGGTCCGTTTGCAAGCCCTTCTGTCAGAATCAGTTCTTCGGTTCCATCCTGATCCATATCATACAGAGCATATTCCCTCTCTCCGGTAAGCTGTCCGTAATCCCCATTTCCATATTCTGAGAAATTATATCCCTCTTCCCCTGCGGCTGCTGAATTTACTACACTGGTATATACAGATGCCGGATCTGCCGCAGCCGGAGTTGGGGTAGGCTCCGGTGTGGGAGTTGCCGTTGGAATTGGTGTCGCAGTGGGCATTGGCGCTTCCGTAGGCTCCGGTACTGCTGTGGGCGCTGGGGTTACAGCCTCCTCTGTCGAAACTTCCTCTGTTGCTTCAGACTGATTTGCCTCCACAGTTGTCTGCTGTTCTTCCCCTGCCTGATTCTGTCCAACAAAATGATAAGCTGCGGCTCCGCCGCCTCCGATCACTGCCACTGCTACTGCTACCGCTGCGGCCTTGCCTGCTGCGGTGTGGATAAACGCCTGCTTTGCAGCTGTCTGTCCCACTTTGCGGCCTGCGGATACAGCTGTCCTGCCTGTATTGCCGGAAGAGCTGGTGCTTCTACCAGAACGTGAAGCAGATCCACTGCTTCCAGAATGTGAAACCGTCTCTGTGCCGTGGTCTGCCGCACTGCTTTCTGCCGCTCCTGCTCCGTTTCCAGATGCTTTGGCGCTCTCCAGGATTCCCGTCTTCTGTGCCTGCATAACTGCATTGGCTGTGGCAGCAAATACAGTAGACGCTTTTTCGCTGTCAAGCAGATACAGGAAGAATACAACAGGTGCAACTGTGTAGAGCTGATATCCTTTTTTCTGAAGCTCCTCGGCCTTTGCCTTTATAGCTTTTCTTCCATATAATAATCTTGATTTTACAGTATTTTCTGAAATTCCAAAGGTTTCCGCAATATCCTTAATGCTCTGATCATCCAGATGGTACATCAGAATACAAAGTCTCTGCTCATCAGAAAGACTGTCGATCAGCTCATGCACCAGCTCCTGAGTTTCTTTCTGTGTATAGCTCCGCTCAGGCTGAAATTCTGATTTCTCGTCCTCGATATCAAGAGCAAACTGCTCTCCCTCATCATTTTCTCCCTCAAGCTGGGAAAACAGCATGGGACGTTTTTTTGCCAGCGCATTTTTGGCAGTGTTTGCCACAATGCGTCCAAACCATGCCCGAAAACTTGCAGGGTCTTTCAAAGTTGCCAGCGACTGCCATGCCTTTATGTAGGAATCCTGCAGCACGTCCATGGCATCTTCTTCATTTTTCATATATTTCAGCGCAATATAATACATATCCCGCTGTGTTGATTCATAAAGTGCGGAAAATGCGCTTTCATTTCCTTTAAGCGCCGCTTCAACGGCTTTCTTATAGTCCATTTTCTCTTCTGTCCTTTCTCACTGTCCGGCTGATCTTCTTTTTCTGTGTCCTGCTCAGCTCTGTTTCTGAGCGTTCTCTGCGAAGCAGCCATACAAACCATTTCATAACCAAACTGCTGTCCATATTTTCAGCCTTTCTGGTTTACTCCATATAACTGTTGTCCGGGCTGTAATAAAGAAGCGCCGGAACCAGGGTTGTCTTGTCGTTTTCGGAAGCCGCAGTATATTTAAGCTCCGCAGTCTCCCCCAGATCTACCAGTTCGGCATTCGTTGAATCAAAGGATACCAGCGTTCCCTCTCCGTCCATCCATACATAATTCAGACAGATTTCACGCCATCTGTCCTCTGTGTCATTCACAAAAGTAATTACATTATAAACCACATTTCCCTCTACGTCTTTCTTTATTTCAATTCCGTCCAGTGCTTTTACAGGAATGTAAGTAACTTCTGCTTCCTGAACAGCAAAATCAAGCAGCTTAATATCTTTCAGTTCCTTTACATCGCCGTAGATGGTATCCGGATTGCCGTTAAGAGAAGTAATATCTGTTACATCTTCTTTAGCTATGGTATAGATCACTTTTTTCGTTTCATGAGGAGCCAGCCCCACAGATTCCAGTGGTTCAAATTTCTCTGCGTCTATCTTCAGGGAAACGCTCCTGCCGTAAACCGTATCACTGCCGTTTATATACGTTTCTACTGTTTCCTCTCTTCCCCAGTCATCCACTACCATAGTTGCAGTGCATCCCAGCATAGGGAACACATCACAGGAAAAATCATTTTCATTGGATATGTTCATATCAATCTGGTACATTTCCGCATCTACCTGCTTCATAGAAAGATCGGAGATCATTACCTTATCTTTCAGGGAAGAGGCGCTTTGCGCTGCTTTTACCACACTTTTTCTAATCTCTATATTTCTCAGATAGTTTTCGGAATCCAGAGTAACCTGCTCCTTATGCTTTTTAAGATCTTCCAGCGGAAGCTTTTCTCCAAATCCTCCAAATAGACGTTCATCGATCATTTCCACCAGAGCCTCTCCGCTGAGATCCAGATAATACAGAAAGTTTCTCTCCTCATTGGGGGCAACAGTTACAGGCTTTATGTAGGTAGGATCTTCCAGAGAAATATTCTCTCCTCCCTCTGCATAGATCGCATCCGTATCCAAAAGGATCATTTCCTTTGATCCATAGTCATATTTGGGAGATACCAGTCCCACACTGAACATTGGATAAATCTGACAGGGAATATTATTCCGGTTGTAGGCAGTCACCTCGATCACATAACCGGATTCCGGCGCATTCTCTCCCAACGTTCCTCCATAGGCTTCCAGAGTCGATATACTTTGTACATTTATTCCGGCATTGTCAGATAAAGGAGTTTCCCCGTAATAATCATAGTTGCCGTAAAGCTGGTCATCCTCTGTCGCCTCTGCATTCTCCTGCATTTCCAGAGAATCGTTACTTTCTCTGCCCTCTGCGGCTTCTCTCTGAATATCAGGATCTGTCATTTCCACCATGTTATTACCGGAACTGTTTTCTGCTTCTTCTGTTTTCTTTTCCTCTTCCGGATTTCCGTTCTCTATTTCAGCCGGAGCTTCCACGATCTCGGAAACCTCAGAAGAAACCTGCATGATTTCGGTTTCTGTTGTCTCAGAAGCTGTTTCGGCTTCCGTTTTCTTCGTTTCTGTTTCCGGGGCTTCTACTTTTTCGGCAGCCTGTATAGCTTCACTTTTCTCAGAAACCTTTGTTTCTGTCTTATTTGTTCCTCCAATACTTCCTATTCCCACAGCCAGAACTACTGCCACAGCAACAGCAGCCGCCCCATACGCCCATTTTGGATGGATTTTCTTATCTCCTGAAGCCTCTCCTTCCGGCGTTTTGCCGAAATCCTGTATTTTATGCCTCAATACATCCTTCCGGCTGTTCTTCGTCTCCTTTGAAGCAGTCTGACTTACCGGAGCGCCACATTTGGAACAGAACTTTGTTCCTTCTTTTATCTTTGCACCACATTTTTTGCAAAACATTGTTTTTCCTCCCGGATCTGCATTTTATCTCTCTTATTTTGCACACGCACCTGTCGCTGTACAGGCAACATACATGATATAACATGCATGTATAAAAACTCATGTATGCTACCATGCTGTTAAACAGGAGGTAACTACATGATTTCATACGAACCCTTCTGGCAGACCATCCGCCGGAAAAATATATCCACATATCAGCTGATCTACGAATACGGGATTCTGCCTGATACAATCCAGCGTCTGCGAAGCGGCAAGACCATTACCACAAAAACTCTTAACACTCTCTGCAGTGTTATTGACTGTCCGATATCTGATATACTGATTTTTATTCCGGATGAAGAATCCAGATAATCAATACTGATTTTTTATATATTTTTATTTATCAGTATTTTGTCAGCTGAACTCTCTGTCTCATAAGCATATTGCTTGTCATCATAGACGAAATCACAGATGATACAAAAATCACCACACCGCCTGCCAGAAGCAGCAGATACCCCTGCCCCTGAAAAACGGAGGTCAGTTTGCTGCACACATACAGCAGAACCCCAATAGCTGCCAGATTGAATACAGAAGAAATCACAGGGGCACGTTTTAACAGAACACAGATAAAGGATACCAGCACCAAAATCCCCATAACTACAAGCATAATCGCTGCAGTACTTGTATAGTCTCTGAAGCTCTGATAAATCTCAACATTTCTTAATTCTGTGTCCAGATATCCGGTAAGTTTCCGCGCATTCTCTCCAAATACAAAAGTCGTCATGAACTTCATAATAGAAGGGGTATCACCCATAAAATCCGTGAATTTATTTAAAAATCCTATAAGGAAACCATTGGTATAGTTTGGAAGAAATACTGCCACAATCTCCATTACACAGCCGATCAGTACTCCAAAATGTCCAAGATTATAGGCTCTCAGATACCTTTGTTTTTTTGTTTTCGATTTCTTAATGGCTGATGCTTCCGAAATCTCCCCGGACCAGCCGGACTGTGTGGTTTTTTCACTTCTTATCGTGTCAGAATCCATGGTACTTTTTCCTGTAGCTGTATGTCCCATAAGATTCTTGTTTGCTGCATTCTGATTTATTGCACTCTGATTCGACAGAACTGCTCCTGTTACTTTTCCGCATTTGGGGCAGAACCGAACTCCGTCCGGTATCTGATTCCCGCAGTTTTTACAAAACATTACATTTTCCTCCCTGTATAGTATATAGTCAAGTCTTTTTCCTTTAAAATCAAGGTTTTTTTAATGTTTCATCAATAAATATCTCAGAAGAAAGAGCCATAGGAATGGACATTTCTCTGTATCTGGTACGAAAGTAGTGGATTTTGGGTACACGAAGTAAAACGTCTTCTTTTTTCATTCTACATGGCCTTGTGTATACCCATCCATCTACGGCAGCGAACCTCCCATGTCTACCAGGATCATCAGTCTATCGCTGAGTCCTAACTTCTCTCGTCCCGCCTGTCCATAACCAGGGTGTCAGCTTAGCTCCTTTACAGGGTCATGCCCTCTGGAAAATATTCCTGCCGACTACTGGCTCATTCTTTGTTTTTTGTATTACTGACTTCTTTTCCGTAACAGCACCTTTCAGTGGACGTTTTCCTGTTACATTATGTTTGTTACTTCCAGCTATCATGGCTGGTCCCAGCCTTCCAACTCTTCCTCTCAAAGGCTCAGACCGGCCATGATACACTGTCTTACTTCTTTTTATGCTGCTGACTGCATTCCTGGTCTTACAATGTCTCTTAACATCTTCTGACCGTCATAATCTATGCCTTTTGTCAGTATCGTATAAAATATCCGGATCAGTTTACATGACACCGCTATCACCGACTGCATCTTCTTTAGTGGGTTTTTCTCCCTCGTCCTGTAATAATGATGGATCTCTTTGAATTCTTTGTTTTTCCCGATCACAGATATCGCTGCTTCATACAATGCATATCTCAATCGCTTTCTTCCCCTGTGGCTGATCCTGCTTTCCCCGTTATGTTTTCCGGAGCTGTCTGCAACAATGGCATATCCCGCCAGCTTCTGCACCTGTTTCGGATTATCAAAACGTTCAATATCTCCAACTTCGGCAATAAAACAGCTTACCGTTTTTATTCCGATCCCACAGATTCCCATCAATTTATCTATATATGGGATCTCAGAAAGTAATTCCTCTATCTCTTCCATAAGTTCATCCATACGGCTCTTATAGATCTCATAGTCATTTAACAGGTTTCGGATCTCTTTCCTTGCGCTTCTCGGTGCTTCCGTATTTCCGATGCTGTGCTCCGCTGCTGTTACCAGGGTCTTTGCCCTCTTTATCCCAGCGCCTTTCAGCCTTGCATCCCTCCATATCTTATTGACACCGTCCACTCCAAGTCCTTTGATATCACAAGGCAAGGGTGCCTGTTTTATCACCATCAGTCCGCTTACCGCATCCGGATTCCTGTAAACGTCTTTTATCTCTGGAAAATAGATGCTGAACCAGCGGGCGATCCTGTTTTTGATCCTTGTGATCTCTTCCTGTGTCTGGATGCGGAGGTTAGACAGATTTCTGATCTCCGCATAGATCCCGGTTGGAATATATGGATAAGAGAATCTTCCTTCATTTACCAGACCTGCAATTGTTTTTGGATCTTTACGGTCATTCTTATTCGGATTATTGTCATCCAGTTCTTTGGATTTCTTGACATGATGCGGATTTACATGTACCGGCCTCATTCCCTGTCCCTGCAGGTACGCTCCAAGGTTTAGCCAGTAGTGGCCGGTTGGTTCCATTCCCGGAATCACCTTTTCCATTTCGTGTTTCTCTGCTATATCATCCATCCATGCTTTGAATGAAGCAAATCCATCTTCATCGTTACTGAAAGCAAACGGCTTTTTTGAGTACTCATAATTGCGCCAGCTAAAAGCCCTTGCATAATGGGTTTCACTTCCCACATCAATACCAACGATCAAAGTTTTTTCCGTAATAGATGCAATTTTTGCGTTTTGTGTGTTATAATTCATTTCAAGTACCTCACTGTTTAATAAGATTTTTACTAACCCTGCAAAGTCAGTAATCTTATTTTACTCTGAGGTATTTTTTTATCAACCTTCTTTCTGGGAATTCCTTATATTTGAATTATACAAGAAGCTCCCTATATAGATATTTCAAAAATCCTACTTATTCCAACAGAAGATTTTTACCCAGTTCAAGTCCCTGCGCAATTGTCTCCGGAGACAAAAAGCCATCAAGCCCTTCCGAAAACGATTCACTTATACTTTCTTTTGCATCTTCCCACACTCTGCTTCCAAACTCATTAAACTGCTGCTCCTGTTCCTCTGTGTATCCACTTTCCTGATACTGAGGCTCCTGATATTGCTGCTGATACTGAGAATCTTCCTGCTGCTGAGCTGCCTGATATTCTGTTTCTCCCTGCTGCTGGGCTGCCGCTATCTGTGCGTCAAGAGCGTCTGCATCATATACCTTGATCTGCATAGAAGCGGCTCCCAGATAGTAGCCCTGCTCTGGTTCAAATCTACAGGCATTGTTCCCTGCGGTCTGATCATCGATTGCATATTCTGTATTGCAGACAGCAATGTAATCCTCTGCATTAAAATCAATATAATAACGGACATTTTTCGGAGTGCCGGCTTCCACCCGGACAGCATCCTGACACAACAGAGTCGGAGATCCTACAACTGCATCCGGAGAGTATACCGCCTCTGTATTCAAAAGCACCGCAGCTACATGCTCACCCGGATATGCGTCTCCCGTCAGATCACAGATAAACATGGGAAACACATAGTAGTCTTTCACATCGGAATTCACAAACTGTACATCCAGAACATAACCGTCCTCCGGCGCATATTCATCCAACTCTCCCTCATACTCGCTGACAGGAATACAGGAACTGGTAGTTCCTACCACCTCCCATCCCTCAACCTCATCTGTCTCTGCTGCCAGTACGGATACTGTTCCTGTACTTATGGACATTGCCATCATACCTGCCATTGTCAGTGCCGCCATCTTTTTCATAGTTTTTTTCATCATCTTTTTTCTCCCTTTCTCTTTTTGATTATATATATTTTTTCTTTTTCTTCGCGCCGTTTTACTTTTTGGGAAGGTCCAGCATCATAAGAACTTCTTCCATAACAGAAGCCTCCAGATACTCTCCCATGGCTTTGCAGCCTTTTTTCTGTGCAAGAACTGTCATTTTCTCCACTCCCTCTGAGACCGGACTTAAAATTCTGCTCCGATCCCCATCACTGATGGTTTCCCATTGCCTGAGTACAATAGTTTGTCGTTTGCCCATCTCATACAATGCCTGTTCAATCTCCTGACAGGTCTCGTTTAATTCTTCTGCATACCTGGCCTTTTCCTGCTGACTGCGAACCGCTACGGCCCGAAAATGCATAAGTTCCTGTAAAAGCTCTGTAATCTGTCTCTCATATGGCAGAAACATTTTTCTCACCTCCCTGTTCTGACCTTTCACTATACTGACAGACCAACACTCAAAAAGGTTTTATATTTTTATAAATTTTTTTATTTTTATTTTATCCTGCTCAATCATCCTGCTTCTGATCTGGCTGCGCCATTTCAGGCTCCTTTGATAATGGATTCCCACAATGAACACAAAACATGGAATCCAGATCATTTCTGCCGCCGCAGCCCGGGCATACTTTAGATTCAGCATCTGCCTGGACCTGCATTTCCTGCTGTCTTTTTAATTCCTGTTGACGGGCAAATTCCAGTTCCCTCTGATGGGCTGCTTCCCGGGCTTCCATTTCCGCCTGAACCTGCATCCGCGCAGCTTCCTTCTCTGCCTGAGCCTGCTGGCGGGTTGCCTCTCTCGCTTCCTGTGCCTGCTGACGGGCAAGCCTGTCTGCTTCTTCTTTTTCCTGAAGAGCCTGCTGACGGGCAAATTCTTCTTCCTCCTGCTGCTCTCTTAAATGTTGGATTTTTTCCTCTGCCGCTCTGTTTTCTGACTGATACTGGCGAATCACAGCAAAAAGATTTTCATACTCTGTACCCGGCTCCTCCAGATGAAGATTCACACACTGGATGCCAACCTGCATTGTCAGTCTTTCAATTTCCTTTTCATTGCTCTGTATCTGTGCATTAATTTTTCTTATATTAGATGCATATCTCTGCTGCGCACTTACCCCTGATACAGAACTTTTCATTTTGTCCAAAAATCCCATTTTAGTCCTCCTTCATTTATCTGTTTACTATACTGACAGGCCAATCAGCAAAAAGGTTTTACATTTTTAAAAATATTTTATATTTTTTACCAAAAACCAGTAAACAGATTTCATCCTCTTTTTATATAGATTTTATAACATCTATATAAGTGCGTCAATGACACAGGAAAACGAATTAAAATAAATTTCCATTTTTTAAAACTTTTTCTCTTTTTTCTCTGTCTGTATAATGGGAAGCAAAAATTACGGCAAAAGCGCTTTGCCTCCCATTGAAACTAGATGTTACATCATGTATACTGAAAGTAATGTATACAAAAACGAAAAAGGAGGAAAAAAATGAAAAAAACGACTTTACTAACCTGCCTTGCTCTGACCGGCGTACTGGGGCTTTCATCCACAGCCTACGCCTCAGAAGTATCTGTACAGAGCCTCATCGACGGCTCTTCCCAGACAGAAGCAGAAAACGAACAGACAGAAACCGAAACACCTTCCACTGAGAATACAGACGATACAAATACCGTTTCCGTCCAGACAGAAAACACGGAAGCTTCCGGTACAGCCGCTCAGAAATCCGGCGAAACATCCTCAGACGGACAGGTTGTTCCCGGAACTAACATGTATGATGCAGGTGTTATTCCCTTTAACACCAAAATTTCCGGCACAGCCACAGAAGGCGTCTATAACTGGTATGCCTTTACCACCGGACCTGCTGCAGGAACAGAATATAAAATCACCTGTGTTAATACCACTCCCGGAGCCGATTCAATACACTATTCTCTTTATGATGAATATGGCTCTCTTATAACTTCCAATGGTTTTACCGCCCTAGAAGCCTGTTCCGATGGCGTTCCCTCCACCATGGTTACTAATGAACTGGATTCAAATACTACCTATTATTTAAAGCTTATTACATATGGCGCTGATCCCATTGACTATTCTTTAATTGTAAAAAATATGAATAACAACAACAGTGCATACAAAACTGCCGGAAATGTCATCGAGGCCAAAGGAGCAGAAGAAATAACTGAAGGTCCGGTTACTGCCGGAACCAGCCCGGACAATGCTCTGTTGCTACCCATTGGTTCAAAAGTATCCGGAACTGCAGAAGAGTCCACCTGTTCCTGGTTCGGCTTTAAAACCGGTGAGACTACAGGAACAGAATATACAATTTCCTGCATAAATACCACTCCCGGAGCCGATTCAATACACTATTCTCTTTATGATGAATATGGTTCTCTTATAACTTTCAATGGTTTTACCGCCCTAGAGGCCTGTTCGGATGGCGTTCCCTCCACCATGGTTACTAATGAACTGAATCCAAATACTACCTATTATTTAAAGCTTATTACATATGACGCTAATCCCATTGACTACATCCTTGATATTCAGGCACCTGTAAAGGAAGACCCAAAGGGCTCCCTGGTCTTTGAGGTTCCCTTTGAGATCAATGAAACCCAGGTACAGTTTGTAATCAACGAAGCCACCTTTATTGATGAAGAAAAAGCAAAAGAAGCTCTGAAACCGGTAGCTGACGCAATCCTTGCACATCCGGATCACTCCATCCTTCTGGCAGGAACTACCGCCACTGACGGAACCCAGGAATCCTGTGTGGATCTGGCCAACCGCCGCTGTGAAGCTGTAAAAAATCTTCTTGTAGATACTTACGGCGTACCGGAAGCCCAGTTGGAAACCATTGGACTTGGCTATGAGCTGGATCCCTTTGAAAGAGGTCAGGATCGGGATGCCAACGGAAACTTCGTAGAATCCGAAGGCAGAAAAAACAGACGTGTAGTGGTTCTTGATGCTGAGGATCCTATTGCACAGGAGCTTATGAAATTAAAATAGTAGATATCAGGCAGAATACTTTCTGCTATTGATATATCCCGTTTGGAAAAATTATGAAAAGGAGAACTTTCATGAAAAGGAAATTAAAAAACATTCTGGCAATGCTTCTGGCAGTCATGCTGATCTTCAGCGCGACTCCTGCCACAGCATCTGCCGCAGGCAGAAAGCCAACTCCCGGAAAGGTCACTCTCACACAGATCTCCTCTCCGGCTTACAACAAAATCAATATTAAATGGAACCGCACTTCAAATGCCACCCATTACAAAATTTATTACAAAAAGGCCGGCGCAGGCCAGTGGACATCTCTTGCCACAGTAAGCGGCAGCGCCACCAGCTATACACACACATCTTCCAAAAGCAGACCTGTTACCCCGGGACAGAAATACACCTACACAGTCAGAGGTTATAACAGCAGATACAAAACCTACGGAAGCTATGACAGCAGAGGACTGACCACATATACAAAACCCGCCAC
>ENA-OQLC01001388-OQLC01001388.1-human-gut-metagenome-genome-assembly--contig:-NODE-1388-length-11354-cov-2.963465_pt1 | contig 11354 bp, 9 predicted proteins | sample MGYA00242653_ERZ504807 | MGnify/ENA primary metagenome ERZ504807 (study PRJEB26092, sample SAMD00036381) | human gut metagenome | host: Homo sapiens | study: EMG produced TPA metagenomics assembly of... | reverse complement strand
ATTCATTCCCGTGAAGGGCTGGAGACGGAGTATCTTTCCACAGAGTGGATGGAGGATGTGAAGTTTTGTGTGGATAAAGCCCGGGAAAATGATCTGGAGCTGTGGATATATGATGAGGATAAATGGCCGTCGGGGGCTGCAGGAGGTAAGGTCAGCAGGGTAAATCCAGCGGAGTTTACAGCCAGGGCACTGACGATGGAGTGCGGGAAAGCCGGGGAGCTGGCGGTACCGGCGAAGTTAAGTAACGAGGAAGAAAGGACAGTTACTGGGGACTCGGATTCGATAATGTGTGGCGAGAATCGAAGCACAGACGAAAATTCCATGTCTGGCAGGAACGGCAGTGAAGATTTAGCAGTGGAAGAAACTATGGAGACAGAGTTTCTTCAGGGTGTTTATGTGATTCAGACGACGGCGGACGGCAGATTTATTAAGAGGATGAAAGAATATCTGACTTATGAGGAAGCTGCTGAAGCTTGCGGTGTTGATGAAGAGATTCTGCTTCTGCGTCAGGAGATTTCTGGTAAGAGCGAGTGGTACAACGGCTTGATGCCGCCGGATAATTTGAATCCGGAGAGCGTGAAGACATTTTTGAAGTTGACACATGAGCATTATGAGGAAGTGTTTGGCGGAAGTTTTCCAAAAGAGGTGAAAGGATTTTTCACAGATGAACCAAACTGCTGTGATTTCTTCAGCGTTTTCCATGAAGGCAGACCGTGGATTCCGTGGAGTATTGGATTTACAGAGTATTTTATTGAAAAGAGAGGATATGATCCGCAGGAGAAGCTGCCTTATCTGTTTTTTGATGGGGAAGGGGCGGAGAAGATCCGTCATGATTATTGGAAGACGGTGGCGCAGCGTTTCGAAGAAAGTTATATGAAACAGGTTTATGAGTGGTGTGATAAACGGGGACTTCGTACTACGGGACATATTTTATATGAGAACGACCTGGGCTATCAGACTCGTGTGTGCGGTGCGGCGATGCCTCAGCTTCGTTATCTGCATAATCCTGGAATTGATCTTCTTGGCGCACAGACGGATGAGTATCTGACTGTGAAACAGTGTGCAAGCGTGGCACATCAGTATGAACGTTCCATGACCATCAGTGAGGCTTACGGCTGCACTGGCTGGGAGCTGGATTTTTCTACTCAGAAATGGCTGGGAGACTGGCAGTTCGCGCTTGGAATTACGAGACGTTGTCAGCATCTTGCCCTGTATTCCATTACTGGCTGCAGGAAGAGGGACTATCCGCCGGTTTTCAACTATCAGAATACCTGGTGGGATGACAATGATAAGATGGAGAATTATTTTGGTCGTCTGGCGCTGTGTCTTTCTCAGGGTGAGCCGGTGCGGAAGGTGCTGATGATCCATCCGATTTCCAGCATCTGGACCGAGTGCCGCAGTGACCGGGCGGAGGATTTCAATCATCTGGAAATGAATATGGGATGGCTGGATGAGCATATTACTTCTTTAAATCGAAAAGGTGAGTATTATAACCGGATCGCAAAAGCGCTGACTGCAGGGCATGTGGATTTTGATTTTGGAGATGAGATCCTGTTGGAGCAGGACGGCAAGGTTGAGGATGGAATGTTTGTGGCAGGAAAGTGCAGCTATCAGGTGGTTGTGGTTCCGGGAGTGAGCAATCTGTTTGCAAACACGGTGAAGCTGTTGAAGGAATTTCTTGCAGCTGGTGGAATGGTGATCTGGCTGAAGCCGTATCCGGTGATGATTGAAGGAGAACGGATTGGTAGTAAGCAGATCTGCGTTGCTAAGAGATGGGATAAAAAAATAGACAGTGAAGATGTAAATGAAGAGAAATCTGACCGCAGGAAAGTGTGTGGAAAATATGGTGATATCCGGGATGTTTTAGATGAGGAAGCATTTGTTCATACGGTTGAGCATGAATGGGAGCTGACGGAAGCTGTGGCGAAATGCACCGGAAAAGATTTTACTGTGCGAAATGCCAGCGGCGCAGAGGATGGTGAGATTCTTTCCATGCTGAGAAAGACAGAAGATGGACATATTCTTTTCCTGACAAATCACGATCGGAACAATGCACATCAGGTTTACATAAAACTTGACTGCGGGAACGCTGTGGAAGAGCTTGACCCGCTGACCGGAGAAGTTTGTGAGGTGGAAACTGTTGCGGATGGAGAGGGCGTTTGCTTTACCAGGACATTCGAGACGGGGATGAGCCGAATTTATTTTGTGAAGAAAATAATAGGGGCTGGACAGATTATTAAAGAGATAAATAGTGTTGAAGACAAATGTGGAATTGAGGAAGATACTACCGTTGTGGACTTGGCCGCTGTTTCTGATGGCGTAAATGCGGTGCATGAAATGACAGTGAGCAAAGCTGCCACATTCCCATACAGACATCCGCATTACACAGATCCCGTATTAGCTACATTTGGTCCGGACGCGAAATTAAGAAGAACTATGGAGAATGTGCTGACGATAGATAAATGTACTTATGAGCTGGGGGTTGCTTCAGCAAATAAAATTTGTGACGGAAATGCTATGGTGGAAGATAAAGATCTTGACGCAATTGTAGAGCAGGTATCAGAATTCAGACATGGCAGCGGACTGTCAGAAGCAGGAAGCGTCTGTGAGTCCGCAGAGATGGAAATCTGGCAGGCGCAGAAGGAAATTCGTGAGAAATTGCGCATGCAGCAGGTTTACTATAACGGTGCACCTCAGCGATATACCTGGGTGGATCAGCCACATCCGGCAGATGGAACACCATTTACCATGCATTTCCGGTTTAATGTTGCAGAAGACATTTCCAGTGAATGCAGTTTTGTAATTGAGAAGCCTTATGGTCTGGAAGTTTACTTCGATGGCGTGAAATGTGCGCAGACCGGCAAATGGTTTATTGACAAAGACATGCGTTGCTTCGGACTTCCTGCTTTGAGTAAGGGGGTGCATCGGATTACCATAAAAGGCAGTTACGACCAAAAGCGGGAACTGGAAGATGTATTCGTAATTGGAAATTTCGCCGTAGATATGTCTGGCAATATTTCCAGGGAAAAAGAAATTCTGCATACTGGTGATTGGAGCATGCAAGGTTATGTAAACTATCCTGGCGGTATGATTTACCAGTACAAGGTGCCACAGTTGATTTCCGATAAGCAGGTTCTTCTTCATTTGGGTGAGTGGAGAGGTACCCTTCTGAAAGTCAGAGTAAATGGTAAGGAAGCTGGTTTTCATTTCGAAAAGAAGAACTGTGTCACAGATGTAACTGGTCTTTTCGAAAAAGAAGAGAATACTCTGGAAATTGAAGTTTCAGGAAGTCCAAGAAACATGTTCGGCCCATTCCACCAGTCCTACACCGGCTGCAGCCGAATCAGCTGGGCTGATTTCCGCACCGAGGGAATGTTCCATACGGATGGGAAGGTGCTGAAGCCTTATGGTATGATGGGGCAGAGTTATATTTGTGAGTATGAAGAGCAGTAAAAAATAACAGGAGGATTTATCATGATTGCAGATTACGCAGACAAACTGAATACATATGAGGAATTTAAAGATTACGCTGACATGGTTCAGCAGTTTATCAAAAAACAGAAAGAGGAGAACCTTCCAGAAGGCAGATACGACCTAAAAAACGGCATTTTTGCCTTGGTTCAGAAATATACCACGAAGTCCCTGGATGGTGCACAGATGGAATCCCATAAGAAATACTGCGACCTTCAGTACATTGTAGAAGGCACTGAGAAAATTTACTGGGCATCTCTTCGCAAGCTTACCGTAGAGGATGACCGCACCCCGGAAGCTGACATTATTTTCTATAAAAGTGGTCCGGAGCAGGGATACACTCTTCTGGAGGCTGGAATGTTCGGCTTCTACGTTCCTGAAGATGGTCATATGCCCTGCATCGCCGTAATCGAACCACAGCCAGCAACGAAGATCGTGTTTAAGATTCCGGTGAAAGGTTGACAGTTTGAAAATAAAAGAGAACCATTAAGTCTTGAGTTACTGATTGACAAGCTCTTTCCAGAAAGCGTATACTATAGCGTGTTAAAAGCTTTTAGATACACAGGAGGAAAGAGATATGAAAAACAACAATAGTATCAAAACCGTAGTTGCTATCGGTATCGGTGCAGCACTGTTCTTTGTGCTGGGACGCTTTGTGGCGATCCCTAGTCCGGTTCCGAACACAAACATCAGTCTTCAGTACGCAGTACTTGGACTTCTTGCAGCAATGTATGGCCCGGTTGCAGGCGGACTCATTGGCTTCATCGGACATACACTGATCGACCTGTCCTGGGGTGGAAGCCCATGGTGGAGCTGGGTTATCACATCTGCATTTGTAGGTGTTGTGATCGGTCTGTTCGCCAAGAAGCTTCAGGTTCAGGAAGGCGATTTCGGAAAAAGCAAAGTTGCCGTTTTCACAGTTGCAAACGTGATCGCACATGTTGTAGGATGGGTAGTTGTTGCACCTGTACTTGACATTGTAATCTATGCTGAACCGGCAAACAAAGTATTTGCACAGGGTGCATTCGCTGCAGTTTCAAACACCATCAAAGGTGTTGTAGTCGGCGGTCTTCTGATCCTGGCTTATACAAAAACAATTGCAAAGAAAGGCTCCCTGGATCAGGAATAAGTTGAAAGGGAAATTTGTAAAAGACCTTGCTATGGGGAAACTTGTGGCAGGGTCTTTTTTGATGCATAATTTTATTGGATCCAAAAAGTAAATTTCGCAAGATTTATGCAAAATAAGATAAACTTTGGTAAGAAATTTTATTGTGGATTTAAGAAATTCGTGTTATCCTTTTGAGATGGTGTAAGGTGTACACTTATAGAGATGCAAATTGTTAAGTGGTTCTGAAGCAGTCACATTGTTTACAAATTGACGATGGATTCGCTTCAGGATATTTGATTTTGAGGTACTATATGACAGAGAAAAAATCTCCTATTATTTCTTTCAAAAACTTTTCTTTCCAGTACCGGGCACAGAAAAAGCCTACGCTGAAGGAAATTAATCTGGATATTTATCCTGGCGAGCGGGTGTTGATCGCAGGTCCTTCCGGCTGTGGAAAAAGTACTCTGGCAGGCTGCATCAATGGCCTGAATCCTTTTTCCAATCCAGGAGAATGCAGCGGGGAACTTATTGTGGATGATGTGGATGCGCCGAAGAGCAGCATTTTTCAGCTCTCTGCACATGTGGGCACAGTGCTGCAGGATCCGGATGGTCAGTTTATCGGGCTGACGGTTGGCGAGGATATTGCCTTTGCATTGGAAAACAGCTGCATGCCGCAGGATGAAATGCATGAGATCACCCGTCACGCGGCAGAGCTGGTCGGAATTCAGGATCATCTGGATTACGCGCCCCACGAGCTTTCCGGAGGGCAGAAGCAGCGCGTCAGCCTGGCGGGGGTAATGGTGGATCAGGTGAAAATCCTGTTGTTCGACGAGCCATTGGCCAATCTGGATCCGGCTACAGGTAAGCAGACTATTGAGCTGATCGACGAGATTCAGGAAAAAACAGATACTACGGTGGTGATCATTGAGCACCGTCTGGAGGATGTTTTGTGGCGAGATGTGGACCGTATTGTTCTTATGGGCGATGGAAAAATTCTGGCAGATCTTCACCCGGATGAGCTTTTGTCCACCAGACTTCTGGAAGAAAACGGAATCCGAGAGCCTCTTTATCTTACTGCACTGCGTTATGCAGGTGTGGAACTTGCTCCTGCGAAGAAACCGGCACATGTTGATTCTGTTGTGATAGATAAGGCAGACCGGAAGAAAATGACAGACTGGTTCTGGTCCCGCCCGGCAGCAGAGGCTGAGAAAGAACATGAGCCGCTGCTTGAAGTTAGAAATCTTACCTTTGGTTATGAGAGAGGCAGGCAGACCTTACGTGATGTTTCTCTTACAATCCAAAAGGGTGAAATGGTCAGCATTGTAGGGAAAAACGGTGCCGGGAAATCTACTTTTTCCAAACTGGTCTGCGGCTTTGAGACACCAGATTCCGGTGAAATCCTTTTCCAGGGAAGGGATCTTCTGCAGGAAAATATCCGCCACAGAGCCAAACATATTGGCTATGTGATGCAGAATCCCAATCAGATGATTTCCAAGACTATGATTTTTGATGAGGTGGCATTGAGCCTTCGCAATATGGGAAAAAGCGAGGAAGAGATTCGGGAAAAAGTGGAGGAAACTTTGAAAGTCTGCGGACTTTTCCCATTTCGGAACTGGCCGGTATCGGCGCTTAGCTTCGGGCAGAAGAAGCGTGTGACCATTGCCAGTGTGCTGGTGCAGGATCCGGAACTGATCATTCTGGATGAGCCGACTGCGGGACAGGATTTTCACCATTATACAGAGATCATGGAATTTCTTCGGGGACTGAATGAAAAAGGAGTAACGGTTGTGATGATCACCCATGATATGCATCTGATGCTGGAGTATACGCCGCGGGCGCTGGTCTTTGCTGACGGTAGGCTGATCGCGGACAGAAGCGCGGCAGCAGTTCTTTGTGATCCACAGCTGATCCGTCAGGCGGCACTGAAGGAGACCAGTCTTTTTACCTTGGCGAACCAGCTGGGAATCAGTCCGGCTGAAGAGTTTGTGCAGCGTTTTATTGAGGAGGACAGGGAGGTGCGAAGCCATGGCCGCTAAGACAGTGTTGAATTATCTGCCAAGGGAAAGTGTGATACATAAGCTGACAGGTACCACCAAACTGGCGTTTTTCCTGCTTTTTACTTTTGCAAGTATGATCACTTATAATACGTGGGTACTGCTTGGGCTGTTTGCGGTGAGCCTGGCGGCGTTTAAACTGAGTAAGATTAAGTTCCGCGAAGTGCGGTTTATGATGATTTTTATGCTGGTATTTCTGGTGTTGAATAATCTGTTTATTTTCCTGTTTGATCCTAACCAGGGAACGACGCTGTATGGCACCAGACATGTGCTTTGCCACCTGTTCTGGCGGTATGATCTGACTGCAGAGCAGCTGTTTTATATGGTGAATATTTCTCTGAAATATTTTGTTGCGCTGCCGGTTGCGATCTTGTTTATTTCTGCAACGAACCCAAGTGAGTTTGCTGCTAGCCTGAACAGTATTGGAATTTCCTATAAAGTGGGTTATTCTGTGGCGATTGCGCTTCGATACATTCCAGACATTCAGCGTGACTACCACAGCATCAGCCAGGCTCAGCAGGCAAGGGGTGTAGAGCTTGGAAAAAACGAGCACTTTTTTGCCCGGCTGAAGAATTCGGTGAATATTCTTCTGCCGCTGATCCTGACCAGCCTGAATCGGATTGATACCATTTCCAATGCCATGGAACTGCGTGGGTTCGGAAAGGATAAGAAGAGAACGTGGTATATGAAGAGACCTTTTGAGAAAAGGGACTTCGTGGCAATTGGAGTTGGCGTGGTACTGCTGGTAGTCAGCATGACGGTGACGATACGGTGGGGGAGATTTTATAATCCGTTTGTGTGAGGGAATTGAGAAAGATGAGATGGCTGTGTGGGAGTCTGCATGGCCATTTCTTTTGTTATAAAAACTATTGACACAAATTATCAAATGAGTTACTATAAATTAACGCAATGCGTTTACACCGCAAAATAGGAGAGCAGGGATGAGCAGAGGAAAAGAAGTAAAGGAATTACGAGAGAAAATGGGAATGAATCGAAGAGAATTTAGCGAGTATTATGGAATTCCTTATCGTACAGTTCAAGATTGGGAGGCTGAAAAGCGTGAATTGCCTGATTATCTTTTACGTTTGCTTAAGTATCAGGCAGAGATTGAGAGTAGAGTAAAAAAAGATAAGTCTTAGGGCTTATTTTTTTAAAAAAATACTAACGCAATGCGTGCTAATTTGAACTGGAGGATAACTTTATGAAGAAAACTATTGAAATTATGCCAGATTTAGAAGGAAGAAAAATTGTTATAATTAATGATATCAGATTTAAAGGGAAAAGAAATGTAAATTGGGAAGGGGTTGAGAAATATTTAAAAGAATACGTTGGTCGTTGTTATGAAATTGTGGACACTTCAGATAAGGTTTTTATTGGTGCTGATTTTCCTAGTGAACTAAAAGGATCATCTGACACTAAACGTTTATTTGGTGCAAATGCAAAAGCGAAAGCAAATGCAACACAAGGAATTCCAGTATTGTTGCAATGTGCAGTTAATAAACGTTGGCAGGAAAATGTTAAAGAAAAACATAATAAAGATGCAAAGTTTGGGTGGTATAGATTTACAACAAGATTTGCGTTACCGATATATTATAATGATTCAGAGAAAGTGGAAAGATTTAATGTATATAGAATAGAAATGCTGATTAGGCACGCAGCAGATGGAAACTTGTATCTGTATGACATGATAAATATAAAAAAAGAAACGAGCACCCCGCTTGAGCAATAGCTGTACGGTAACAAACCCGCTTCCCTTTATATATTATAACAATAAAAGAAATTTTGCAAGTGAAGAATTTAATTGTTGAAAAGAACACAAGATGTTACGTTACTGTGAACGAAGTGAACAGTAACCACAAGATGAGGATGATATACCTATAGAAGAAAAGAAACTATAGTGAGATGCGGTTAAAAAATCTGTAAGAAGTTGTATTAATATAATTAGCAACATGATAAAATAGAAGAGAGTTTACAAGAATTACGAAGAATGTTGGAAGTAAACGTTAGAAGTGGAAAATAATAGAAGTGGAAGATGTGATTGAAATGGTAGTGGAAAAAATTATACCTTCTGAATTAATTATACATCCAGGAGAGACACTTGCGGATATTTTAAAGGAACGTGGAAGAAAGGAAAATATTTCTAAAGGTTTGGCACTAGGTTTAGAGCGAGTATTGGGAGTACCTCAATCTTTTTGGTGCAATTTGCAAGCTAATTATTTTGCGGAAATTGACCAGTATGGGAATTGAATCTATGATACAATTTAAGGGATACATTTAGTTGAAATAATGTATCTCAAAGATTTTTCACACAGTGAGTGGAAAATTGAATGCAATTTTATTTTGACAGCAATGTCGAATTTCATAATGTAATCACAAAGGAGAAAACCATCATGAATTTATCCAATATTTTCGAATCCACCGATTTCGTCCACGCCAGTGGCACGAAGGAGGAACTGCAGGTTGCTGAATTTCTGAAAGCGCAGTGCGAGGCGCTGGGAGTGCCAGCGAGGCTGGAGGCTTTTCGGGTTGCTATGGGAGAGATTGAATCTGCGCATTTGTTTGCAGATGGGAAGGAAATCACCTGTAAGGTGTTTAACTGCTGTGGCAGCGGCAGCGTAGAGGGAGAGCTTTATTATATGCCGGGAACGGATCCTGTTTCCATAGCAGGTGCAAAAGATAAAATTGTACTGATGGACACTCAGGGAGTTGGATTTTTTGTTTACCAGGACCTGATAAAAGCAGGAGCAAAGGGAATTATTTTCCAGTACGGAAATATGTATTATCCAAATACAGATATTGACCAGCGCGATCTGCGCGAAGCCGTTGTAGGGGAAGAACGGAAAGTTCTTTGCGCCATGATCCATTCCAGCCAGGCAGTAGAACTGGTGAAAAATAAGGTGAAGAACATTCGTCTGGAGGTTTCCCAGAAAGAGTACGACGGAGAGTCCCACAATGTAATTGCAGAGCTTCCTGGCAGACGGGACGAGTTTATTGTGCTTAGTGCCCATTACGATTCCACTTCTTTATCCCACGGCGCTTATGACAACATGAGTGGCTGCGCAGGTTTGCTTGGAATTATGGAACAGCTGAAGGGAAAAGAACTGAACTATAGTCTTCGTTTCGTATTCTGCGGAAGTGAGGAGAGAGGGATTCTGGGCTCTAAAGCATATGTGAAGGAGCATAAAGAGGAACTGGACAAAATAGTGCTGAACATTAATCTGGATATGATTGGAACTTATATGGGTAAATTTATCTCCTGTGTTTCCGCAGAGGACAAGCTGGCACATTATATATCTTATATGGCAGCAGAAATCGGTTTTCCAATTGAGGCAAAGACTGGAGTGTATTCCAGTGATTCTACACCTTTTGCAGACAGCGGAATTCCGGCACTCTCTTTTGCCAGAATTGCCAGCTCCAATGTGGCACCAATTCATTGCCGCTATGATGTGAAGGAGGTTATGTCCATGGAGCAGCTACAGGGGGATATTGATTTTCTGGTGAAGTTTACAGAACGTTTTGCAAATGCAGCAGTGTGTCCGGTTGCAAGGGAGATTCCGGAGAAAATCAAGAAAGAACTGGATGAGTATCTTGCAAGAAAAAGAAAAGAGCAGTAGGGGAGGCATCCTATGAGTTACATAACCACATACACAAGAAACCATTTCAATCCGGTTCATCCGGAGGCGGAGAAGATTGATATTCAGGATATTGCACATGCGTTGTCGCTGACCTGTAGGGGAAATGGACATGTAAGTTCTTTCTGGTCTGTTGGGGAGCATTGTATTTGCTGTGCGAAGGAGGCTCTTGGGCGAGGGTATTCCAATCGTCAGGCGCTGGCTTGTCTTTTGCATGATGCCAGCGAGTGCTATATGTCAGATGTGCCCCGTCCGCTGAAGCAGGAGATGCCCAGATACCGTGAGGTGGAAGAGCAGCTGCTTCAGGTGATTTATAAGAAATTTCTGGGAAGCAGTCTGACTGATGAAGAAGCGCAACGTCTGAAAGAAATCGATGATGATCTTCTCTGGTATGATTTAGAGGTTCTTCTGGAAGAGAAACAACCGGGTGATGCACCGAAGCTGCACTTTGAGCTGGATTATACAGTGCGGCCGTTTGTTGAAGTAGAGCAGGAATATCTGGAAATGTTTCAAAAACTGAGCGAATCATAAAAGACAGATTTTTACCCGGAGAATGCGGCATTTATTATGCAGAAATATGAGGGATGGCAGATTCAGAAACAGACCTCAGACAGATTCTATGGGAGGAATTACACATGAACCAGGAGATAAAAATAGCGGTTTGTGATGACCTTGCGGAAGACAGGGAGAATATCACCCGGCTGCTTTCGGAATACACAGACAAAAATAACCTATATGTGAAAATAGAAGAATTTTCTTCCGGGGAGGCATTTTTATCCTCAGATACATCCGTTTATTCACTGGTTTTTATGGATATTTTTATGAGTGGGATGAACGGTATGGAGACGGCGAAGAAGCTGATTTCAAGAAACAGCCGGGTGCAGATCGTGTTCGGGAGCACCAGTACGGAGTTTGCAGCAGAGGCCTTTGATATTGAGGCGCTTCATTACATGGTGAAGCCAGTGAGAAAAGAGAAGCTGTTTCACATTCTGGATCGCTTTTTTGACAGTGTCTACTCCCTGCGGACTGTGAACGTGAAAGTGGGACGGCTGGAGGAGAGCATTTACATTTCCGATATTCTGTATGCGA
>ENA-OQLC01001386-OQLC01001386.1-human-gut-metagenome-genome-assembly--contig:-NODE-1386-length-11376-cov-4.398088_pt1 | contig 11376 bp, 8 predicted proteins | sample MGYA00242653_ERZ504807 | MGnify/ENA primary metagenome ERZ504807 (study PRJEB26092, sample SAMD00036381) | human gut metagenome | host: Homo sapiens | study: EMG produced TPA metagenomics assembly of... | reverse complement strand
CCACATCTGCTACTGCCACACGCCGATCCGTTATGTGTGGGATTTTTACTACACCTACCGCGCCAACGCCAACTGGCTGGCGAAGCTCGTCATGCCCGGCCAAATGCACAAAATGCGCATCTGGGACAAGTGCGCCGCGGACCGCGTGGATTATTTCATCGCCAACTCGCATTATATCGCCCAGCGCATCAAAAAATATTACCGGCGTGACAGCGATGTCATTTACCCCTGCTGCCACATCAACGAGTCGCCTTTTGTCGAAAAGGAGGACTTCTACCTGACCGTGGGCCGTCTGACCTGGTACAAGCGCGTGGATCTGGCCGTGCAGGCCTGCACGCGCCTTAACAAGCGCCTCGTCGTCATCGGCGGCGGGGGAGAGCTGGACAAGCTCAGGGCCATGGCCGGGCCGACCATCGAGTTCAAGGGCGGCGGTCTGTCCGACGAAGAAGTGCGCAGCTACTACCTGCGCGCGAAGGGCTTCCTTTTCCCGGGTGAAGAAGACTTTGGCATCACCCCCGTCGAGGCCCAGAGCGCGGGCACGCCGGTGCTGGCCTTTGGCCGCGGCGGCGCGTGCGAGAGCGTACTGCCCGGCAAGACCGGCTACTGGTTTAAAGAGCAGACCGTCGAGAGCCTGGCCGACTGCATCGAACGGTTTGAGCGCGACGGCGTGGCCTGTTCCAAAGAGGAAATCCGTGAGCACAGCCGCTCCTTCAGCGAGGAACGCTTTGAGCGCGAGCTGAAGGAATACTGCCTGCGCCGCATGGCCGACTGGCAGCAGGAGCTGCTCGACTGCTCCCACTGGGAGAAGGAGGAACTGGATTGAACCCTATCGTCATCAACGGCACGGTACTGTGTGACAATATCACCGGCATCCCGCGCTATGTCTATGAGAATGTCGTCCGGCTGGACAAGCTGATCGAGGGCACCGGCCTGGACGTCCGCATTGCCTACCGCGACGACGGGCGGCCCATCCATCTGCCGGAGCTGAAAAACATCCGGCTGGTGCCGCTCAAGTCCATCCCGTATTTTTACAATCTGGCCGTGCTGCCCGCCTACCTGCGCCGCACCCATGCGTTTTACGTGGGCCTTGCCAGCGATATGCTGCTGACCCGCCGCAGCGTCGTGGTGCTGCACGACATCCGCCCGCTGGTCATGGATACCGACAAGGGCTTTTTCCGCTTCAAGTTCTGGGTACACTGCCTGTCCACCAAATGGTTCGCCCAGCGGGTGTTCACGGTCAGCGACAACCAGCGGCACCTCATCAGCGAGAAGCTCGGCATCCCGCTGGACAAGATCGGCATCACCTACAACGGCTGGGAGCACATGAAGAACGTCACCCCCGACGAGAGTATTTTTGACAAGATGCCCGGCGTCAAAAAAGGGGAGTACTTCTACGCCCTCGGCAGTCTGGCAAAGCATAAAAACTTCAAGTGGATCCGAGAGGTCGCCCGCCGCAGCCCCGACAAGACGTTTGTCGTCGCGGGCGGCAAGGACCTGCGTGCCTTTGGCGACGACGCCGAGGCGAAGGACACCCACAATGTGTTCTACCCGGGCTATGTGTCCGATGCCGAGAACGCCGCGCTGATGAAGCACTGCAAGCTGTTTTTGCACCCCGCCGTGTTCGAGGGCTTTGGCATCCCGCCGCTGGAGGCGCTGGCCCTGGGCGCGCCGGTCGCGCTGGCCAACGCCACCTGCCTGCCCGAGCTGTACGGCGATACGGCGCGGTATTTTGACCCGTATGATTATGATGTGGATCTTGACGCGCTGGCCGCCCAGCCCGTGGCCGCGCCCGACGAGGTTCTGAAAAAGTACAGCTGGGACAAGACCGCCGCGTTCTGGCTGCACGAGATGGAGAAGTACGCGAATCAGTAACAGCATAAACCATAAACTAGGAGAACTCCTATGAAATTTATTTCTCCCCCATCCAAAGGGACTTCACTTACATTCAAGTGCAAAGTCGGTATCACTGTTATTTGGCTGCTTTTGGGGGCTGTTTTAGGCTATTTGTTCTTAGTTATTGCGTTCTGCCTGCCCACTAATCGTATGCGCAGTCACTTAGAGAGCACACCTGATGTTTTTTATAACGGTTCTGTTGCCCTCGTAAAGGATGATTTAGCTACGCATTTGGATTACTTAACAGAAGCAACTATTTTATCCGAAGCTATCTATGATGGAAATGAAAGTCCTTTTGTGAAGGCTGCCGCCATTTATTCCGTCCTTCCACCAGAGGGAGATGAAAATTGGTCTTATCGAAAGCTAATTTCTTCACTCAGTGCAACCAACGAATCTGCCCACGGCCCATATGATCGTTATTGGCAGGGTCAGTTGGCCATTTTGAGACCACTTCTTCTGTTGCTGGATTACAAAGATATCTTACGCTTGAATACGCTTGTTCAGCTTTTCTTAATGTTATGGATTGCTCATCTGTTATCCTGTCATTCATTAACTCACCTTCTTTTTCCTCTGGCACTAATGTTCTGCTCTTTAACCCCGATAGCTACAGGCATCTGCCTTCAATATACTCCGTGTTTTCTCATTATGGCTATTGGCTGTGTTGTTCTTCTACGCCATACAAATATAATAAATAAATTTAATTGGTTGTTTTTCTTATCACTTGGCATGGCAACAAGTTATTTTGATTTTCTGACATATCCGCTTGTTACCTTAGGAATCCCCCTCATTCTGTATTTACAGTTAGAGACAAGTTCTCCTTCTCAACGTTTTTTCCAAATTACAACTTGCTCTTTATCGTGGGGCATTGGTTATATTGGTTTCTGGGCAGAAAAATGGTTGCTTGGTTCTGTCATCTTGCAGGAAAACCTCTTTTCTGAAGCATATAACAGCATTATTCTCCGTTCTTCTCATGAAACACTGGGGCAAACCATAACCTATATGGCTACCCTAAAAAACAATCTTCAGGCATACGATTTACGTACGTGGAAAATTCTTTGGCTTCTTCTTTTCTTAGTTACTATCGTATTGGCTTTACACCGCCATTGTTTGACTTTGCATAATATTTTAGCTTTCTCCCCTTTATGCTTAGTTGCTTGTATGCCTTTTGTGTGGTACTATTTTACACAGAATCACTCCTATATTCACTTCGGTTTCACACATCGTGAACTCTCTATTACATTTTTCGCACTTAGCTGTTTTCTGGTTCAGCTTTGTAATTCAGCTCATATCGAACCCAAACAAAAAATATAGACTCTGCAACAACTTCACCGATGGAACCGCTGCACTAGCCATATAGCCTGTTGCCACCCTTGATGCAGTGCTGGAAAAGTACAGCTGGAACCGCATCGCCAATTTCTGGCTGCACGAGATGGAGAAGTATGCAAAGCAGTGAAGCGGCAGCTCCCGCAGGGTAAGGCCCCTCAGGCCTCGCAAGCTCGACCAGCTCCCCACCCTGTGGGGCGCCTTTCACGGGCGTACGCCCGAAAAAAGCCTCCCCTTTCAGGGGAGGTGGTCGAGCGCCAGCGATGACCGGAAGGGCTCTGGCCATTTCCCGCTGCCACATCACCCATCCCACAAAAGGAGGAGCATTATTCTTATGTTTATTATAATCACCCTGCTCCTCACCGTGCTCGTCTCCGGCATCTTCGGTGCGGTTCCTGCGGTAGTATCCCACCGCAGGGTTTCCCGCCGCGACGCTGCCTGGGCCGCCGGGCTCTGGCTGGCCGTCTGGGTGTTCGCTCTGTGCGCCTACCACCGCCCCGGGCTGACCGTCGGGTTCCACGCGTTCCGGCTCGTCGCCCTCACCGCCATGACCGGCTGGGCGGGGCTTGTCACCGCCGGGCTGCGCAGCCTCGGGCGCAAAGGGTTAAAGGCCGTCGTCCCGCTGCTGGCCGTCACGGCGCTGGGGCTGGAGGTGTTCGTCGGCAATGTGGCCTACTTCAACACCCACAGCTACACGCCGTTTCAGTTCGTCGATTACCTTGACGACAACATCAACGTCGGGCGCGGCGTCGGCACGATCTCGCTTGACGAGGGCCGCACCTATCTGCGGTTCCTCGACATTGACCAGCCCATCTACAACCTGCGGTTTGACGGTCTGGTCAGCGACGACACCGAGCCGCTCCACGCCGACAGCGCCGTGATCTTCACCATTGAGGGCACCGACGCCGCCAACACCGAGCTGACCCGCTTCGGCAGCTGGCAGGTGGGGCTGCAGGCCCCGCGCACCCAGGTCATCAGCCTAGACCTGACCGGCTCCGTCGGGATGCTGACGCTGACCGCTGCCGGGTACAGCTCCACCTACGCGCAGTTCCCGGTGGCGCTGACCTTCCGCGGCATCACGGCCAACGCGCCGCGCGCGCTGGATTTCTCGATTTTGCGCTTCTGCGCGGTATTTCTGGCGCTGCTGGCCGTCTACGGCCTGCGCCCGGCCAGCGGGCTGTGGCACCGCCGCTGGCTGGCGGGCAACGTCTGTGACCGCGCCGCAGCCGCCGTGCTGGGCCTTGTGCTGGCTGCCTTCGTCGTGGTCATCCCGTTCTGGGAGCCGAGCAACACCGGCCTTGCCACAAAAGATTACAACACCGCGTTCTGGGACGGGGAGAGCACGGTCAGCTTCGTCTACCAGCAGTACGGCGCGCTGGCGCACAGCCTGCTGAACGGGCGCCTTGACCTGGAGGCCGACCCGCCCGCCGAGCTGCTGGCGCTGGACAACCCCTACGATGCCGGGGCGCGCGACGCCGCGCAGATCAACGACATCCACTGGGACCACGCCTTTTACAATGGGCGCTACTACGTCTATTTTGGCATTGTACCGTGTCTTTTGTTCCAGCTGCCGTTTGAGGCACTGACCGGCATCCAGAACCTGGCCTATGCGCCCTGCATGCTCCTGTTGGGGCTGATCTTCCTCGCCGCCTGCTTCGGCGTCGTCGGGCAGGCCGTGCGCCGGTGGTTCCCGCAGGCGTCCGCCGCAGCGTACCTGCTGGCCGTGGCCGCCGTAGCGCTGGGCAGTCAGTTCTACTATCTGTTGCTGCGCCCCTACATTTATGAATATGCCATCCTCTGCGGTGCGGCGCTGCTGATGCTGGGGCTTTGGCTCTGGCTCTCCGCCGCCAGCACGCCGGTGGAAAAGCGCGCTGCGCTGGTCGTCAAGCTCGTCTTCGGCAGTCTCTGCGTGGCGCTCGTCGCCGGGTGCCGCCCCCAGATGGAGCTGTTTGCGTTTTTGGCCGTGCCCATCTTCTGGCCGCGGTATATCGGGCAGAAGCGGCTGCGCAGCCGCGCCGGGGCAGGGGAGGCCGCCGCGTTTCTGCTGCCGGTGGTGCTGGTCGCTGCCGGGCTCATGTGGTACAACGCTGCGCGGTTCGGCTCGCCCTTTGACTTTGGCGCCAACTACAACCTGACCGGCAACGATATGACCCAGCGCGGCTTCAACGCCGTGCGCATCGGCCCGGCTGTGTTCACGAGTCTGTTCGAGCTGCCCAGCTGGCAGGGTGTTTTCCCGTTCCTGCGGGAGACCGACGTCCAGACGAACGCCGTCATCCGCACGATCAGCGAGAAGTTCACGGGCGGCATTCTGGCCGCCACGCCGTACCTGTGGGTGCTGGCGCTGCCGCTGCTTCCCGCGTTCCGCCGCTGTCTGCACCGCCACCGTGTCGCCGCCTGTGTGGTCTACGGCAGCCTGGCCGCCATGGTCGTCATGACCGTCGTTGACTGCGAGATGGCCGGGGTGCTCTACCGTTATCTAATGGATTACAGTCCTGTGTTGCTGCTTGGCGCGGCGCTGTGCTGGTTCTGCGCCGAAGGTGCGCTCTCCCGCCGCGCAGCGCTGGGGGAGGGCACTGCCGCTGCGGTGCTGCCCGCACTGCGCACCGTCATGGCCGCCGCTGTGGCATATACCGCCGTCTACCGCTTCTGCACGCTCTTCGCCATGGAGCCGTATCTGCAGGGCATGAATCCTTCCCTTTACTACACCGTCAGCCGCCTTGTTCAATTCTGGATGTAAAATCCGCCCGGAGGTCCTGTTATTATGGATAAAATCGCCGTTCTGATCCCCTGCTACAACGAGTCCAAGACTGTCGAGAAGGTCGTCTCGGATTTCCGCCGCGTCCTGCCCGACGCCACCGTCTACGTCTACGACAACAATTCCACCGACGGCACTGCCGAGCTGGCCGCCGGAGCCGGGGCCGTTGTCCGCCACGAGTACCAGCAGGGCAAGGGCAATGTCATGCGCCGCATGTTCCGCGAGATCGACGCAGAGGCGTACATTCTTGTGGACGGCGACGACACCTACCCCGCGGAGGCCGCGCCCGAGATGGTCGCTGCCGTGACCGGGCACCAGGCCGACATGGTCGTCGGTGACCGCCTGTCCAGCACCTACTACACCCAGAACAAGCGCCCGTTCCACAACTTCGGCAACGATCTGGTGCGGTTCTGCACAAATCATCTGTTTGGCGGCAAGATCAAAGACATTATGACTGGCTACCGCGCGTTCAGCTACCAGTTCGTCAAGACCTATCCCGTGCTGTCCCGCGGGTTTGAGATCGAGACCGAGATGACGATCCACGCCCTGCAGCGCAATATGCAGGTCGAGAACGTTGTCATTGACTACCGTGACCGTCCGGAAGGGTCGGAGAGCAAGCTGAACACCTACTCCGACGGCTTTAAAGTATTGGGCACGATTGCGCGGCTGTTCAAGAACTACCGCCCGTTCAGCTTTTTCGGCATTCTGGCCGCGATTCTGGCCGTGTTCGGCATCGGCTTTATGATCCCGGTGCTGGGCGAGTATTTCCGGACCGGCCTTGTGCCGCGCTTCCCGACTTTGATCGTCTGCTGCTTTGTGCTGGTGGCGGCGCTGCTGCTGTTTATCTCGGGTATCATCCTCTCGAGCCAGCTTGCCAAAGATGCCCGCGACTTTGAGTTCCAGCTGCAGACTGTGCATCATTGGCACAGTGAAAAGAAATAAGCCTTCCCCTGAGGGGGAAGGCGGCCGAGGCCCCGCCCGAGGCCGGATGAGGGGCAAGCCTGCGGCAGCCGCCCGTTTACGGGCTTTCTCCGTAAGCTCTCCCCTCATCAGTCACCTGCGGCGACAGCTTCCCCCTCAGGGGAAGCCCTTTTGCCCCAGCCCGCAAACCGGGACACCCGGTCTGCGGGCTTCTTGCTTTTTGGGGCGCAATGGGCTATAATAGTCTTATATGTGCGCACTGCACATACTACGTACAACAAAGAGGGACTATCAAGGGAGTATATACATTATGACGAAAATTGCCGCATCGATCCTGTCGGCTGATTTTGCCAACCTGAAGCATGACTGCACCCGCCTGTTGGAGGCCGGTGTCGACCTGATGCACTTTGACGTGATGGACGGGCACTTTGTACCCAATATCAGCTACGGTGCACCGGTGCTGAAATGCCTGCATGCCGCTATGCCCGACGTCTACTACGACGTCCACCTGATGATCAGTGACCCGGCCCGCTACGCCGCCGACTTTGCCAGGGCAGGGGCCAGCCTCATCACCTTCCACCTCGAAGCTGTGCCGGACACGGCAGAGGAGGTCATCGCCGCTATCCGCGCTGCGGGCTGCCAGGTCGGCATCAGCATCCGCCCCGGCACGCCGGTGGAAGCTGTTTTCCCGTATCTGGGCGTTGTCGATCTGATCCTGGTCATGAGCGTGGAGCCCGGTTTCGGCGGGCAGAAGTTCCTCCCCACCACCCCCACGCGCTTTGCCGCCATCTGTGCCGAGCGCACCCGCCGCGGCTGTGATACCCTGATCGAGGTGGACGGCGGCATCAACACCGAGACCGGCCCCCTGTGCATCGCTGCCGGGGTCGACTGGCTCGTGGCCGGAAGCTCGCTGTTCCATGCCATGGATCCTGCCGCTGTGGTAAACGTCCTGCACAGCAAGTAAAGGAGCTTTTTCCCTATGCCCAATCGTAAAAAAGTTGAACGCAGCGCGAACTACAGCTACTACAGTGACCTGCTGTGGTGCACAGTCCCGCTGATCGGCATGTCGTGGTATTACTACGGTGCGCGCCCGGTGCTTTTGCTGCTGGCCGCACTGCTGACCGCCTACCTGTGCGACTGTGCCTTGGCCCCGCTGCACGGCACGGGCTACCAGTCCCATGAGCCGTCCAGTGAGTGCTTTGCCGCGCTCATCGCGCTGCTGATGCCTGCCAGCATCTCATATCCCATCGTTATTTCCGCCGTCATCGTCGCCGTGCTCGTCAAGGAGGCGTTCGGCGGCGAGGGCCACTATCCGTTCCATCCCGCCGCCGTCGGCGTCGTCGTGGCCGGTATCTCGTGGCCGCAGGACGTCTTTTCGTACCCCATTCCCGGCACGCAGCTGCCGTTGTTCGGCAGCGTGAACACCACTCTCGTCGAGGGCATGAACGCCACTCTGCTGGATGGCGGTCTGCCCAGTGCCAGCACGATGAACCTGCTGACCGGCAACGTCTCCGCCGCCATGGGCACCAGCGCAGCGCTGGTCGTGATGGCCTGCGGGCTGTTCCTGCTTGTGCGCGGGCGCATCAAGCTTTCTGTCGTTATTCCGTTCTTTATCTTTGTCATCGGCCTGCCGTGGTTCTTCCCGAATCTGAACGAGCTGCCGACCTTCAGCCTGCCGTGGGAATATATCCGCCAGCGCTTCTATCTGGAAAAATATGTCGTCCTGTCCGGCACGGCACTGTTCACCGGCCTGTTCCTGATCTGTGAGCCGGTCACGATGCCGGACCGCCGCATGAGCCGCATCATCTACGGCGCGGCGCTGGGCATCATGACCTATGTGTTCCGCGTGTTCAGCCCGTATGAGTGCGCGGCCTGCTGTGCGCTGCTGATCGTCAGTTCCATCCCCGAATGGCTCGACCTCATCAGCCACCGCACCGAACGCATCCGCTTTATGAGAGAGGAGGAGCAGCGCCTTGCCAATTCAACAAAACCCGAATAAGCGCCGGGGCGAGGAGCGCTCCGAGACCTTAATTATCCCGCACATCACCAGGGAGATGCTCGAGGTCGCCCGCGCCATGGCGGAGAAGGGTGCCTCCCGCGCCGAGATCGAGGCCGCCATTGCCGCCATGCAGACCGGCAAGGCGCCCGCCGCCCCGGCGGCCCCTGCACCGGAAAAGCAGCCCGGCGCACCGCAGCAGCCCGCGCCCGGGCGCAGTGATGCCGCCCGCAGCGGCGGCATCATCCCGACGAGCCGCCCGCGGTACACCGCCGCGGAGCGCCGCGCCATGCTGGAGGAGGTCCAGCGCCGCCAGGCTGAGCGCGAGGCCGCCCGCCAGGCGGAAGCCCAGGCCGAGGAGGATCGGTTCCGCAGCTACCGGGACTGGGAGTACGACAGGAGCCCCGCGGTCACACCGTCCGCAGCACCCCAGCCCACTCCCGCTGCCCGCAGCGACCAGACACCCGCAGCAGCTGACGAGACCCGCACGATCTCGATCCCGAAGCGCAGAACTGCCGAGCCTGCCGCCCATGCCGTGCAGCCCCCTGCACCCGCGGCACAGCCCGCCCAGCAGCCCACGCAGGTCATGCCGCCGGTACAAAAGGCGGCCCCTGCGGCACCGGCTGCGCCCGCCCCGGCAGAGCACACCGCCCACCCGGAGCCGACCCCTGCGCCGAAATCCAAAAAAGCCAGCGCCTCGCGTTCCTACGCCGCGGCGGAGGCTTCCCTGAACGAGCGCATCCGCGCCGACCATATCTGGCTGTCCAACCCCGTGCTTGTGCGCGGCCTCGGCATGGCCCCGGTCATCGGTGCTGCGCTGGACGGCCAGCGGGCGCTCATGCTCTGTATCGCCTCGCTGATTTTGGTCACCTTCACCCGTGTGCTGGCCGTGGCCATCTGCCACCTGACAAAGAACCGCTTCCGCCCCGTGGTGTACTGCTACTCTGCGGCGCTTCTCTACATCCCTACGTATGTTTTGCTCTACGCACTGTTCGGCTCTGACCTGACGCTGCTGGGCATCTACCTGCCGATCATGGTCGTGGAGCCCGCCATCGTCAAGCGCATGGAGTTCTCCGACCTTGAACCCGTGAGGGATGCGTTCCGCCACGGCTTCAACAACGCACTCGGCATGTGTGTTGTGCTGCTCATCGTGGGCTGCCTGCGTGAGCTTCTGGCCACGGGCGCGGTCTTTGGCAACGTCATCCTGCACAATGCGCTGCTGCCGCTGGCTGCACTGCCCGCGGGCGGCTTTGTCATCGTGGGTATCCTGGCCGCCATCTGGTGCGCCGCTGCCAACCTGTACACCGATTATAAACATGAGGAGGTGCGCCGCCTGTATGCTGACCGTAAGCACTGAGCTGCAGCCGATTTTAAACGGTGTTGTGCAGTTTATCAGCTATATGGTGCTGGCCGTCTTTGCGGAGAATGTCATCCTGGCCCGCGCGCTGGGCGTCACTCGCCTGATGAAGCTCGTGCCCGACCACCGCGCGCAGGTCTGGGATTTCTGCCTGCCGCTGCTGCTGGTCATCACGCTGTCCGCACCTGCCGGCTGGGCCGCACACGACCTGTTTTTCCCGTGGCTGCGTGATTATCTGCCCGCATGGCTGCCCATCTCGGCCCTGCGGCCCATCGTCTACCTGACCTGCGGCATCGCGGCCATGGCCGTGGCCTGGCTGCTGCTGGGCGTGCTGCCCCGCAAGCTGCGCGCCAGCTGCCGCAGCCAACTCAGCCTTGCCACCTGCAGCACCGCCGTGCTGGGCACGATGCTCATCTGCGCGAACCAGAACTATACGATTTTGCAAAGCGTCGCGTTCGCTCTGGGCAGCGGGCTGGGCTATGTCTTTGCCGTCTTTATCGTTCGGGAGGGCCGCCGCCGTCTGCGCAGCAAGGCCATCTCCTCGATCTTCCAGGGTCTGCCCAGCTCGATGATCTACATCGGCGTGCTGTCGCTGGCGATCTACGCCCTAGTTGGCCACACCGTTGTTCTGTAACTGTTAGGGGGTCGTTGTTATGTCCGAAGCCTGCTTTACCGCAGCCGATATTTTACTGCCCGCCGCCGGGGTCCCGCTGGACCCGTGGGCCTGCATCGCCGTTGACCAGTTCACCTCCCAGCCGGAGTACTGGCAGCGCGCCGAGCACCTGGCCGACGGCAAGCCCAGCACCCTGCACATCGTTCTGCCGGAGGCATACTTAGGCACCCCGCAGGAGGCCGAGCGCTTAGAGAGCATCCGCCGCACGATGGAGGAGTACCGTAAAACCGTTCTGACCCGGAAAGTACATGGCTACGTTTATGTTGAGCGTACCCAGATGGACGGCACGGTCCGGCAGGGCCTTGTCGGCGCTGTCGATCTTGATGCCTACGACTACGCGAAGGGCTCCAAGCCCGCTATCCGCCCGAGCGAGAGCACCGTCGTGGAGCGCATCCCGCCGCGCCTCAAGGTCCGCCGCGGGGCGACGCTGGCAACGCCCCATGTCATGATGCTGGCCG
>ENA-OQLC01001371-OQLC01001371.1-human-gut-metagenome-genome-assembly--contig:-NODE-1371-length-11503-cov-3.261859_pt1 | contig 11503 bp, 10 predicted proteins | sample MGYA00242653_ERZ504807 | MGnify/ENA primary metagenome ERZ504807 (study PRJEB26092, sample SAMD00036381) | human gut metagenome | host: Homo sapiens | study: EMG produced TPA metagenomics assembly of... | reverse complement strand
ATGTAAGGTATTGTTTCAATACTTCATCCAGGGATTTTTCTTTGGGCAATTCCATGTTCTTGCGCATGCGCGAACGGACTACGTTTACACTATTCCGGTTGATTCCCATGATAAGGGCTATTTCGTCGGTACTTTGGTTCATGCAGATGAGCATGGCCAGCAATTCTTCGTTGCGGGTCAGTTGAGGATAACTTTCGCGGAGCTTGGGCAGATAAGAAGGATGTATGGTGGCAAACGACCGGCGGAATGTGTTCTCATCTTCCCTGCTGAGCAGGCTTTGCACGGTGAGCTGGCGAATGGAGTTGAGGTTATTGGTAGCCATGGCCCGTTCTATTTCTTCCGTCAGTTGTTCGTTGCGGCGGTTCAGGTCTTGCTGCCGGGTAATGAGGGTCTGTATTTCCCGTTTGTTGTTTTCTATAAGCTGGTGGTTGGCCTTCCTTCGGATGATGAAATAGGCTGTAGTGGTGATAAGTAGCAACAGTAATGTAATGGAGATGCAGATGTTGTAGAACAACTGCTGTTGCTGCCATTGCACTTGTGCCGAGAGCAGTTTGTTTTCTTTCTCTTTTTGGTTGGCATCAAACCGGATGTTGGCTGCTGCCACAGCACGTTTCTTTTCGTTATTGTCCAGAGAATCGGCAAACTGTCGGTTACGGATGTAGCAACGAGCAAAATCGTCGTTCATGCCTTTGGCCAGATAATAATCCATTAATATCTCGTTGGCATCGCGGCCTTCCATGAACTTCATGTTGATGAGGTCTTGTGCAGCCCGGTCTATCAGGTGTATGCCGTTTTGCTCCTTCCCGGTTTGCAGTAAGGCCCGGCCTAGGTGGAGGTTGAGTTGGTATTTGGCCCATTGGGGCATCCGCACGGTATCGGGACAGATGCTAAGGGCAAGTTGCAGTGCTTTTTCCAAAGAGTCGGGATAGTCCAGATAACTGTTTACCGTTTCTACTTTGTTTACGAATACACCCTTAAAGCTGTTTTGTATCATTGACAACTTTTCTCCCAGCCTGAGGTAGTGGAATACAGAGTCCTTTTGATTCATGTTACGAAAGATCTGGGCACGGTAGCGGTACAAGTCTCCCAGTCCGAAGCTGTCTTTCAGCATGGAGTAGTATTGGGCTTTTTTGTTCATTTCCAGGGCCTGGTCGTACATACCCAGTTCGGCGTAGAGATTAGCTTGTTCTCCGTAGGCAATCACTACATTTCCAGGTGCTATGCTGTCGTTGTAAGTGGCTATGGCTTCTTGGTTAGTGGCTATAGCTTTCTCGTATTCGCCACTGAGGTGGTAATAGATGCCCAACCGTGACATTATCCGCAGCATGTTCGGGAAGTTTCCGCCTTTCCGGTAGACATCTATTGCTTTTTCCAAGATTTGGATGGCTTTGGGTAGATTGTTTCCGGAGTACATGTAGACACCGCTTATGATTTCTGCCTGCCGGATAAAGTCATTGGCACTGGTACAGACCGGTAACTGGAGGTAGTCTTCTGCCAGTCGGACAGCTTCCGGGTTATTGCCATACAGTTGGTTCAGTCCGGCCTTGAAGCTCAGCAGTTCGTGCGGGCAATGTTCGCGGATGAGGGGATGGTTCCCAATGCTGTCCATATAGTCGATGCCGTCTTTGTATTGTTTGGTGTTTATGTAATTGTTCCCGCAGGCATTAAATATCTTGCGGGCATAGTAAATCAGGGTATCTGTAGTTCCGTTTTTTTCTGCCGATTCCAGGATTTCGGGCAAGGTCTGTTTGGCAAGATCCAACGTTTGTCGCGCTTTGTTTTCGAGTAGTAAGGCATTGATTTGTTGAAGGACATTGTTCCAATGCCTCATTTCGTCTTGTTCCGAAGAGGTGGAGCGGTTGGTGCAGGCTACAGCTACGAGAATCAGAAGTAAAAATGAAAGTTTTTTGGCATTCATATTTTGTGGACTGTTTGTTTTGTAAGGCAAAGATATAATTTCTTAATTTAAAATTTACAACAATGGACTTGTTTTTTGTTTCTTGTTAATTATTTGATAATAAATATAATATGAAATTGTATATCAGATTGTATATCGTATTCTTATGGTTAGGTTGTGCATATTTTGCAAATTTGTATAAAACGATTGTAAATATGTATAATGGTGAAATAAGATACAATGAAAACAAAGAAAACAGTGACACCTTTTAATATGCAGGAGATTGCCAGAGCTTTGCGCGAAATGATTTCGGAAGATTCTCCCAATGCTTCGGAGGCTTTGTTGTCCGGAACTCGTGAGGCTGTATTCCGTGAAATCTTTATTTTTCATTATCCTTCTTTTTTAGAGAAACTTTATCAGTCTATTCCGGAGGTGGATAAGGATGAAGAACTGATATGTATGCTGGTAGCTCTTGGACAGTCTGTAAAGGAGATTGCAGAACTGATTTATTTTTCGCCGGAACGGGTAGAATTGTTATGTGCTTCGGTCTGCCGCAAGATGAATGTGACGGAAGTTCGAGAAATGGAGATGCTAATGAAGAAGTTGTTATCATAAAAATACGTACCTTAGCGGCAAAAATCAGATAAAATGAATCGAATCTTTCATGCGCGCATTGCTATGGGGCAGTATCTGTTTCTCATCCTGATAGGTATTCTCGCCGTCTATATGCTTTGGTACAAGTCTCCGTTCCTGGCTGCTATTTTCATGCTTTGGCTGGTGGTTATTATCGAGAAGCTGATTCATACCACCTATACCGTAACGCCCGACGGGAAGTTGGTGCTGTCCTTCGGCCGTTTCTCCCGGAGTAAGGAAATTCTGATGAAAGACATCACTTCTGTGGAGCGTGCTTCTTCCATGCAGGTAGGGCGGTTTGCGGTGATGCGCTATGTGCTCGTGAAATATGGCGAGGGCAAGTGTGCAGTGCTTCTTCCCGTCAAGGAGGAGGAGTTTATCCGGTTACTGGAGGAACGGAGAGGGTGAGCAATATGGTGTGCCCACGTATGCAATTCCGTTTTAATCTGTCGTTATCGCTTCCATGGTAATGTCTCCTGTGTAGCTTTCCGGAGTTGTTTGTATGAACTTTCCCTTTATCTGTCTTTCCGTAGATGCAGGTAATCTTTGAATCATAAATAAAGCTTAATTTTAGCTCTTCTGTTTGCAGTTTTTCGGATATGGCAGCGTCCATTATGTAAAAGAGAAACGAATATGAATTTGAATTGCGCCATTTTACATGCAGACCCGGAGATTGCCGGAAGGTTGGAAGAGTATATCGACAAGGTTCCTTTTCTCTCTTTGCACGGAAAGTACGGCAATCCTCTTGAAGCGCTGAAGGATTATTATGAGACAAAAGTGGAAGTTTATTTTATCGGCATCTATCCGGTGGAAGAAGGTGAAATCAACGGAATGGATTTTTGCAGGCTCTTGTCCTCGTCCACTCGTGTCATTTTCATTACAGACACCGACCGCTATGCTGCCGAATGTTTCCGTCTGGATGCGTTGGACTATCTGATGGACGGGCTCAATTTCTCCACGTTTTTCCAGTCTGTCAGCAAAGCGGCACGCTGGTTCTCTTTGCAGGATGCAGGTACGTCCGACTCCAAACACAGGCAAGGTCCGGAAGAGGTTCCGAAGGTGATTTACATGCGGTGTGACAACCGCATCATGCGGCTCGACCTGGAACGGATAAACTATATAGAAGGTATGGGCGATTATGTGAAGATTTTCTGTAAAGATTCCCCTAAGCCTATCTTGAGCCTATGCAGTATGAAGTACATGGAGGAAAAACTTCCGGCGAACGAATTTATCCGCGTGCACCGTTCTTTTATTGTCCGCATGGACTGCATCAGCGCCATCGGGCGCAGCACATTGCTCATCGAGCAGAAGGATGTCCCCATTGGCGATGCTTACCGCGAAAGGGTGAAAGGGTATGTGTCCAGGCTGGCAGTGTTGTAATACCCTGTTTTCAGATACTATATACTTTGTTTGTTGGATCTATAGTTCCAGCGTGCTGCATCTATATATGCAACGCGTTGCATATATAGATCCAACAAATGATAATCATTCGGTGTAAAATCCGTGTAATCTGTGGTGAACCGGAACCTTGTATTACTTTAGTTTTGCTCTCGAAATCCTTTCCCCGAACGTCAAGTTCAGATTCAGGCTGAATCGGCTTTCCTGCATCAGATTGCTGCGTGTGTTCAGTTGTTTCCGCCAGGTGGCGCCCAGCGAAAGATAGGAGTACCGGATGGGGAAGCTCGCCCCTACACTGGCTTCCAGATACTGCATCTTCCCGCCTTTCAGGTTGATATAGGAGTTGCCGAAACCTATTCCGCCCATCAGCTCGGTGGAACGTGCCAGACGTGGCTTGGTAATGTAGCTGCCTCCCAGGTTCACTTTGTGCTGGTTCTCGTATTTCATGGAAGTGTAGGAGGAGGAGTTGCGGCTCCAGTCCAGGTAGTTGTAGTCGGCGGTCAGCACCCAGCGTTCGGTGGTTATGCTGAGGCCGGTGCCGAGGTGCATGGGCAGATATTGTGTACGGCTGTGGTATCCTTTATCGAGGTTCTCGCTGGTAGATGAGTTGCTGTAAGTCAGTGTATTGTCGTGGCTGATGGGAAGGGAGGGAGCAAATACCAGCCCTGCCGCCCACTTCCGTTGTCCGGTCGCACCCCATTCGTAATGTATGCCGAAGTCCGCATAAAAGGCCTGTTTAGAAGATTCGTACTTTACGACGGCGCTTTCCTGCGTTTCGCTTTGCGTCACTGTGCCCGCTATCATCCCCAGGTTGATGCCGACCGACAGTTGCCTGCTCAGTGCAAAGGCATTGGTGACGTAGCACCGGTATAGTCCGCCCGTACCCTCAAAGAGCGAGTAGGTGTAGTTGCCGGGCATTCCCTCTATCTCTTCTTCGGTCTGGATGACATAGCCCACACTGCTGTATGGTGCTGCACCTACAAGGGCATACCAGCGCGGCAGGACACGGAAGCCCATGCTGATGCGGTTGGGGTTGCCGGTGAAGTTGGAGCTGTGTTCGCTCAGAAAGGAGTAGCGGGCATATGAGGCAGATACACCCACATCGAACGTGAAGCAGGCGGTGTCCATGCGGGTGATGGCTGCGGGGTTCAGCGTGTTCAGAAATCCGGTACGGTTCAGGGCGATGCCCGTGTTGCCCATGCCGGCATAACGTCCGCCGTCACCGGCACTCAGTTCGCCCACTCCGTACATGGAGGTGGGCAGGTTGGTGGTGTTCTGGGCCACGGCGGTGAGGCTTGCCGTACACAGACTGCAAAGCAGAAGGGGAATCCGGTAATGGCGTTTCATTGCTCGTTGTATATTTTGAATCTTACGTCTAATCTGCATTGTCTCTCTTGTTCGGGGTCGTTGGTGAAGATGACCTGGTTGAAGGTGGTGGTGCTTTCTTCGTCTGTCAGACTCATCAGCAGTTTCTGCCGCTTGATGCCCGAAGTGCCGTAATTGTTGCGGATGAATTCGGTGAGGTCGAAGGAGTAGTAGGTCTCTTTCCCGTACATCTCGTCGATGGTCAGGTCGCCGGTCTGTACGGTTACGCCGTCACTGCCGTATACGTAGTCCTCCAGCACATTGTTCTCGTCCGTGATATAAAGGCGGATGTCATTGGGAAGCTGGCTCACTTCGTTGTAGCTCCGGGCCAGAGGATAGAGGTAGAGTGTGGCGCTCTCTATGGAGACTATCTGTCCGGCACTTCCGAGGCTGTTGAGGTAGGGGAATTCCAGTTGGTTGTAGTAACCCGTCAATCCCTGCATATAGGCCAGGCAACCCATGTCGTTGGAGTGGACGAGGTTCTCTATTCCGCTTTTCAGGGAAGCAAGGTGGGTGCCGGTGGGGTCGTGCCGGATACCGGTATAGGCATAGTCGGTGTTTACGCTGAAAGTCAGCACTTGTCCGGTACGTTGGTTGGAGACTTCCTGGTAGTGGAGGTTGATGCTCATGGCAGAGTCGTTCACCATGAATCCGGTGATACACTGCCCGTCGTTTTCGGGAACAAAGACCAGTCCGGGGAATTTCTTCTTGAACTTGTCTTGGGTATCGAAGTAGTCATCTTGGGCCACGAGGTCATTCAGCAGTTGTTGTCCCCATGAGTCGGGCAGGCGGACGCTTACTTCCTTCTTCCGCCCCGGGCAGGGGGTGAAGGTAAAGCTGAAGAGTGGGGCATCTTCCGTCGGGAGTACGGTGCTGTTGTAAAGGTCCTCGTCGTTGTCCAGCACGATAGGGCTTTTCAGCCGGTAGATGGAGATGCGCTGTTGCGTCAGGGTATCTCCCCAGAAATGGCCCGAAGGTATCATTCGCAGTACGAGGGAGTCGAGGGTATAGGTATAGTCTGTGTTGGGGGTGAAGTCGGACGTGGAGTATTCGGCATAGTAGGTGGCGGATACTTCTCCCCAGGCGCTGCTCCGGTAATGTCCTAGCTGGCAGATGCTGTCGCCCCGGGTCTCTATGGAGTCTAGCAGGATGGTGCTGATGTCTACCGAGCAGGTGTCTGCGTATACATTATAGAAGGAGCTTTCCACGAGGCTCTTTCCAAGCTGCGAGTTCTCGTCCTGGCAGGCGCAGAAGATAGCGAGGACTGCGAATAAGCTGTACAATGACTTCTTCATTTCTGTTCTTTTAGTTGGCGGCAAAGGAAAGGCAAAACTTTTATATCTTCCTACAAAAATCGGCGTTCGGACGGTTTTTATCGGTAAAGGCGTTTAACGGGAATTTCGGACTGTTCGTCGGTTATTTTTGTCGGTGTGGTTGCGGTGGTTTACTTTTGCGGACAGACAAAAAGGACCTCCCGCAGCTTCTTGTTTTGGAAAGTGGGAAGTATAAAGCTTAATCATTAAAAAAACAATAAACAATGAACAGACTATTGGTAGGAATAATGTTGCTGGCCATCGTGTGCATTGCCGGCAGTTGTACGGACGAGGATGAATACACTCAGGGGCAGTGGATGAAGAAAGCCAGCTATAACGGTGTGTACCGCGCTTATGCCTCCGGCTTCACCATCGGCAATTATGGATATTTGTGTGGCGGCTTCTACGGAGCGAACAAGGATTACCTGAACGACCTTTGGGAGTATGACATGAGCCGGAACAGCTGGACGCAGTGTGCCGACATGCCCGTTGCCGGGCGCAAGGCTGCCGTGGGCTTTGCCGTGAATGGCAAGGGATACATTACGACCGGTTCCGTAAAGGACGGCTCCTCGTCCTACTGTGTAGCAGATACCTGGGAGTATGACCCTGCCACGGATACCTGGACACGGAAAGACGACTTCAAAGGTGGAGTACGCGATGGTGCCCTGGCTTTCAGTATAGGCGGATATGGCTATGTCGGTACGGGCTGCAACAGCGACGCTACCGGCAGCGAGAGTGCCTACAAGATGGACTTCTACCGTTTCAACCCCAATGGCACCGAAGGTTCGCAATGGGAAGCGGTGAGCGGGTATGGAGGCGAGAAGCGCTACTTCGGTACGGCATTCGTCATCGATGAGGTGGCCTACATCTGTTGCGGGCGAAACAACAGTACCGATCTGGTGGATTTCTGGAAGTTCGACGGAAGCAACTGGACCCAGTTGCGTGACATTGCCGATACGGACTCCGACAATGACTATGACGATGACTACGCCATCACACGGTCCGAAGCCGTATCCTTCGTCATCGGTGGAAGGGGATTTGTGGCTACGGGAATACGTAACAGCACTTCCTTGAGCAGCGACTACTGGCTGTACGACCCTGACAAGGACTTATGGTACGGCGATTCCGATGACGACTTTACCCCCATTACAGATGTACATAATTATCCTTCCGGTGCTTCTTCGCGCAGGGCTGCCGTTGGTTTCTCTACCGGCGAACGTGGTTTTGTGCTGACGGGAACAAGTGGTACCAGCTACTTTGATGATGTGTACGAACTTCTACCCGATGAGGAAGAGGAAGTCTGATTCGCCCCATAACTGAACGGAACTTATGAAGCTGATGTTTATTATGATAAAGATAGGTGTACCGGCTGTGATGGCGGTATGCCTTTCTTGCTGTTCGGGTCATACTGCCGGCGGTGGCAATGAGTTGAAATGCCGGGTGATGGAGGTGGAAGGCGGTTACGGCTACGTGGTGCTGCATGGAGCCGATACCCTGATATATCAACCTTTTATACCTGCTTTGAGCGGTCGCCTGCCATTTGCAACAAAGGTGGAAGCGCTGGCGGCCGGTCGGCTGGTATGCCGTAAGCTTGCCGATGGGCAAGCTCCGGCATTGAGCAGGGAGGAGGTGGAGTCTTGTCTGACAGACACCGGACTCTAATCTTCTAAAGAATCCTTTACTTCGTGATGTATTTCCGAGCAGTCATAAGGGTATCTCTGCATGAATTTACCCTTGAGTACCTTCTTTGTATCGCTACCGGGACGTGAAAGAGTGGCGGTGAATGTCACTTGAAGCCGTTTGTAGTAGATGGTTGAAGTGTATATGTTCCATTTCATACCTACTATGTCTACTTCAAAATGTTTATATCTCAGTTCGTCTTCTTTGTAATACTTGCCTTGGTTGATGAAGAATAACAGTTGTTGTCCCATGATTATTTTTCCGTCTTCTATGTGGTTGGGCAGATAGATGCTACGTTTCTCCGGGTCTATGCTTTTGAAGGTTTCATCAGAGTGCCCATCGGGTATGAATGCGTATTCTGTCCATTTATTGATGAATGGATAGTAGTCATGCTTGTCGGTTGTGTTTCCCAGATTTTCATTTTTATAGGTACTCTTATCAGGTCCTGTTCCGGCTTCTTTCACTCCGTCACCTTCTTCCACGCTGTATTCGATGGACTCTATCTGATAGAAGTTAGTGCACGGTTCTTGGTGTATGATGATTTGTTCCTTGTAGAGTCCCGTTTTCATCTCAAGGTTGATGATGAGGCTACGGGATTCACCTAAGTCAAAGTTGTCTTTAAAGTGCAGGATGAGATGGCTGTCGGTGTCCCGTTCCAAGTCCCACCATTTATAATGCAGGCTTCCCGTACCTTCCAGTTGTGGGAGCTTGTTGCCATCCATCATGAGGTCTCCCCATGGGGTGGTGATGGAGGTTATGCGCCAGTCGCCGCGTGTTAGGTCTATCTGCAGGGTAGAGGCTTCGCCCTTCACGGTAGTTTCCTGAAAGGGCGAGAGGCGGATTTCATCGCTATCATTGCAAGCCGTCAGGCCGCAAAGGAAAAGAGCGAACAAAAGGATGGATTGGAATAAGTCAGTCGTTTTCATGTTGATTATTATTTGATTTATGTCCATTGGACGTGGCATTCTTTATAAATGCTGCACGACAAAGATAATTATTTCCTCTTTACGCTGTATTCTCCGAAAGAAAGAAGTACTCTTTTTTGCCGGATAATACGGGTTTTATTAACTTGCGCACAAATTATCGCTAATCATTAACCACTAACCATTAATTCCATGAAATACCAAGTTGCCATTATCGGTGGAGGTCCTGCGGGATATACTGCTGCCGAAGCTGCCGGAAAAGCAGGATTGAGTGTCGTACTATTTGAGAAGCAGAGTCTCGGTGGAGTGTGCCTGAATGAAGGGTGTATCCCTACCAAGACCTTGTTGTATTCGGCCAAGACCTATGACGGAGCCCGCCATGCTGCAAAGTATGCGGTCAGTGTGCCCGAAGTATCGTTCGATTTGCCCAAGATTATTGCTCGCAAGCAGAAGGTAGTGCGCAAGCTGGTATTGGGAGTCAAAGGAAAGCTGACTGCCCATGGTGTGACGATTGTCAGCGGAGGGGCCACAGTGACGGACAAGAATCATGTGGAGTGCGGCGGAGAAACCTACGAATGCGATAACCTGCTGCTCTGCACCGGTTCCGAAACCTTTGTCCCTGCCATTCCCGGCATAGACAAAGTGTCCTATTGGACTCATCGTGATGCACTGGATAACAAGGAACTGCCCGCTTCGCTTGCCATCATCGGCGGCGGTGTCATCGGTATGGAGTTCGCTTCTTTCTTCAACAGCCTGGGAGTGCAGGTAACCGTCGAGATGCTGGACGAGATACTGGGAGGCGGTATGGACCGAGAGCTGGCGGGTATGCTCCGTGCAGAGTACGCTAAGCGGGGAATCAAGTTCATGCTGAGTGCAAAAGTAGTGTCTGTCATGCCGGATACTGCCGAAGCTTCTTCCCTTATCCAGGTGAATTATGAAACAGCCGACGGTCCCGGTTCCGTCGTTGCCGAACGGCTTCTGATGAGTGTCGGGCGCCGTCCGGTAATGAAAGGCTTCGGATTGGAGAATCTGGGCTTGGAAAGAACGGAGCGCGGAAATGTCTTTGTCAACGGACAGATGCAGACTTCAGTTCCCGGAGTATATGCTTGCGGCGACTTGACGGGATATTCCTTGCTGGCGCATACAGCCGTCCGCGAGGCGGAAGTAGCCATACATTCCATCATTGGCAAGAAGGACACTATGAGCTATCGTGCCATCCCCGGCGTAGTGTATACCAATCCCGAAATAGCCGGTGTGGGCGAGACAGAAGAATCCCTGCAGAAGAGAGGCGTTGCCTATCGTGCTGTGAAGTTTCCGATGGCGTACAGTGGTCGCTTTGTAGCAGAGAATGAAGGAGTGAATGGCGTCTGCAAGTTACTGTTGGGCAGTGACGATACCGTATTGGGGGCACATGTCTTGGGTAATCCCGCTTCGGAAATCATCACGCTGGCAGGCATGGCTATTGAACTGAAACTTACTGCCGATGAATGGAAGAAGATTGTCTTTCCGCACCCCACGGTGGGAGAGATATTCAAGGAGGCATTGTAGAACCCATGACTATTGTTTCATATAAACATAAAAGATGAAAACCGTAAAGCTAATCACCTGCGACGATGCCTTTCAGGCACATGTTATTCAGGGTGCCTTGAAGAATGAGGGCATTGCGTCTGTTTTGCATAATGAAAACATGTCTTCCGTGATGCGCGGATATGTCCGTGATGTCACGGGAGTGGATATATTTGTCTATGAGGACGAATATGACAATGCCCTCCGTCTGCTTGAACGGAACCAGATGATTCCGGAACAGTTGAGGTACTGCCCCCATTGCGGTTCGGATGAGATTAAGTTTGTGCTGAAGAAGAGCCATCGGGTGCGTGCTGTGGTGGCTGCTGTTATTGCGGCATTGTCGGCCGCACCTCCGGGCACTGAGCATTGGGAGTATGTATGCAGGAAGTGCGGCACTCATTTTGAGAAGCCGGTGGCGAAAGGAACAGTTGAAGAATAATCAGGTGTTTATTCTTTTAACCGCTTTTCAATCCAGTCCCGGTTTTTACGTCCCAATCGGCTTTCCGCAAAATCCAGGAAAGCCGATGTGTCTGTTATATGGGCTTGGATGACACCTGCCAGAAAGTTGAAGAAAGGTTCTTCACCCACTCGGACAAGCAGGTCGGCGAGTAGTACTGACCCTTTCCTATAGAGGGCAAGATGCGCTTCGCGGTCGTTGCGGTCAATACCCCAGATAGGACGGATATGGCGTGTTTCCCTAAGGGAAGGGGCGGAGGACACGGGCTAGG
>ENA-OQLC01001355-OQLC01001355.1-human-gut-metagenome-genome-assembly--contig:-NODE-1355-length-11579-cov-3.647974_pt1 | contig 11579 bp, 8 predicted proteins | sample MGYA00242653_ERZ504807 | MGnify/ENA primary metagenome ERZ504807 (study PRJEB26092, sample SAMD00036381) | human gut metagenome | host: Homo sapiens | study: EMG produced TPA metagenomics assembly of... | reverse complement strand
TCAGTGTACAGATCACGATTGTATCTGCAAATACTTCAAAGATTCCAAACATACCCTGTTTTACAGGCTCATCTGTATCTGCACATGCATGTGCGATCGATCCGGTACCGATTCCGGCCTCATTTGAGAAGATACCTCTGGAAACACCACGTCTCATAGTCATAAACATGCTTCCAACCACACCGCCGGTAAATGCTGACGGATTAAATGCTCCTACAAAGATCATCTCAAATACATGTGGAACTCTATCTGCATTCAGTACAACTACTCCGATTGCAAGGATGATATAGAATACTGCCATGAATGGAACCAGCTTCTCTGTTACGGTACCGATACGTTTTACTCCGCCAAGTAAAACAACCGCTACCAGTGCTGCGATCACAATTCCAATCACCAGATTCACCATACCTACCTGTGCGTCATCGATCACATTGTAGCTTATAAGTGCTGAATCGATGGATGTCGTAATGGTATTTACCTGTGTTGCATTTCCTGTTCCAAGCACTGTCAAACTTCCAAGGATCGCATAGACCGAAGCCATCCAGTACCATTTCTTGCCAAGACCGTTCTTGATATAATACATCGGGCCCCCAACATAATCTCCCTCTGCATTCTTCTCTCTGTAATGAACCGCAAGTGTAACTTCTGAGAACTTCGTACACATTCCAAGCAATGCGGACACCCACATCCAGAACACTGCTCCCGCTCCTCCGATTGCAATCGCACCAGCAACTCCGGCAATATTTCCCGTTCCTACCGTTGCCGCAAGCGCCGTACATACTGCCTGGAATGGAGTGATACTACCTTCCTTCGCTTCTGACTTTGTGAAGATACGTCCGATAGAATTCTTAAGGGCATACCCAAATTTTCGGAACTGTATAAATCCTGTACGAGCTGAAAGCACAAGCCCTACACCGATGATACAGACCATTGCCGGAACCCCCCAGACGAAATTGTTAACGACTGCATTCACGTTTTCAATTGTTTGTAACATTTCTTTTCCTCTCTTTCGTCGTTCGTTGGTTTGATAATACCATACCTTTTTTCTTTTGTACATAATTATTTTTGCACTTTATCTATATATGTTATTATTTTCACACATGTTTTTGTGCAATATGCACATAGTTTTCTTCTTTTTTTACGATTTTCATTCAAAAAGATTGGAGTATGCTTCATTTGTGTGACATATAAATAACGAGAAAAATCATCATTGTCTATAAGTTTTTTCTTCTTTTTCCTATTTCCACACGCTTTTTTTCTTTTTCCATGCTCTCCGTCTTGCAACTTTCCCAGATTCATGCTTTAATCTAATTATCAATATCACTTTCGGAGGAACTATATTATGAAAGATATGAAGGAATTACTCCATTCTGCACATCTTACCAAGACGCAGAGGATCATTGCGGAATATGTTCTGGATAATGCTTCGGAAGCCTGTTTTATGACATCTACGGAGATTGCTTTAAAGCTCGGGGTGAGTGAATCTTCCGTAATCCGTTTCAGTCGTACGATCGGATTTGACGGCTTTATGGATTTTCAGAAAGCACTGCGAAAAGATTACCAGGACAAAGTACTCAGCATTTCCAGCAGTATCACGATCCCATCCCAGCGTATTGCAAAGCAGGCAAAATTAGACAACTCTTCTGATTACATCAACCGGCATTTTAAGAATGCTGCTCATAACCTTGAAGAGATATTTATCCAAAACTCTATTGAGACCTTTGAGAAGGCTGCGGATCTTATCGTTTCCAGTAAGCACAAGTACATTGCTGCAACGAGAGGAAATATCTGTCTTGCAGATTTCTTCCTCCTGTATTTAAAACAGATGGTCCCGCATGTAACCATGACAACCACAACTTCCATGAGCCCGATTGATCATATGTGCAATATCTCGCAGACCGACTGTCTGGTATTATTTAGTTTTCCAAGATATTCTTCTCAGGACGAAGTGACCGCCGAGATGGCACGCGATGCCGGAGCTTCAATAATTGTGATCACCGATAAGCCAAGTTCCCTGCTTGCACAATATGCCGACATTCTTCTCACAGTCCCGGTAGACAGTAATACATTTTTCAACTCTATGATCGGTCCGCAGTTCGTAACAGAGTCTTTGCTGGAAATCATCAGCCATAAGGCCAAAGGAATTGAAAAAAGACTTAATACGATTGACAAATATCTGAATAAACTCGGAAATTATTAACAAAGAAAACCTGCCGCAGATTTTCTCACAAGTCTCATCAACGATTATGACTTGTCGGAAATCTGTGACAGGTTTTCTCTCTCTTCTATCTGCGCTGTCAGGATTTTTACCAGTCTGCGCTGTTTTGCATATAATTTGATCATGTTAAATACCCGTTGATATACAATCCGCATATCAAACGGACGCCTGATATAATCCACGGCACCGGCTTCGTAAGCTCTCCAGATATATTCTTCCGAATCCTCTCCTGATATTACAATTACCGGAATGTCGTCTATCCACTGTTCTTGATTCATATATTCCAGTACTGCAAATCCATCCATCTTTGGCATCACAATATCCAGAAGTATCAATGCTATATCATTTCCATATTTCTCCAGCTTCTCCACACATTCGTTCCCGTTTTCCGCTTCTATGATCTGGTACTTATCCTGCAGAATTTCTGTCAGAAGTTCTCGGTTGATCTTAGAATCATCTACAATAAGAATCCGTGGCTTTAGAATATCCGTATGCTCATCATGATCCTCCTCCGCTATTTTCTGATCCATTTCCTCTACCATTGCAGTATCTTTATACATTTTAGCAAGGTACATCTGTTTATCCGCTCTTTGGACAGCCTCTTCCACTGTCTCTTCTGTCGCTGACACACCTCCGATGCTGACCGATAACTTAATCCGATTATATCCCGGTACACTCGTTTCAGCAATTTTTTTCTTAATCTTATTCAGCTTCCGCGCAAAGTTCTCATTGTCAATCTCCGGCAGTATAAGCAGAAATTCATCCCCTCCGTACCTGATCAGTTTATCTGTCTTTCTGATATATTGCCGTATTACTTCCACCACTGTAATCAGTGCCATATCCCCTGCGTGATGACCATGCATATCATTATATAACTTAAAATCATCTACATCAAGAATCGCAACCCCTGCTTTTCCCTTTACATGCTTAATCTCATCTTCATAGTATCTCCGATTATAAGCCCCTGTCAGCGCATCCCTGTAAAGCTTGTCATTATAAACAGAAAGCTTCTGGACCATCTTCCCATATCCAACCGCATCAATCAATGTGTCTTCATCCAGCTTCTTCAACATCTCCATTACGTACGGTTTTCCATCAATCTCCACATATCTTGAAAACACCTGAAAAATATCCGAATCCAGAAATTCCAGCTTTGCTGCCTGTTTCTTTTCTCTCAGCGATTTCATAGATATGCAATTCTCACACGGCTTTGCCTTATTCCAGAATGAATAGCACTGACACATCTCCATTGCATCTGCATCCGGACTGTGTTCTGCTCTCTTCTCCAGCATCTCACCATCAACCAGACGTACAATTGAGAACACTTCTCTCAGGCACTCCATCTTCTGTTCTGCCTGCTCCATTGTCATACAGTCCTTCTTATCCGTCATCGCACACCTCATTCTTTCTGTCCTTTCCTGCTACTTTTTTCTCCAAACATACTGTCTATATTTTAACATATAATCTATGATTTTTGAAGATGGGATCCATATGTACTCATTCTTCTTTTCTTCCGCCAGAAATAGTACGGGATCAGACAAAGTAACGTTGCCCCCCATGCCAGCGGATAACTGATCAGCAGAATCTCCACCTTATGATGAATCTTCGTAAGAATTATGATCCACGGAAGCCTTACAAAGAACAGACCTCCGAATGTAAATATGGTCGGCCAGAGGACATCTCCCAGACCACGCAGTCCTCCGGACAGATTCTCAAGCAGCACGCTCAACAGATAGCTCGGAATCAGGAACCGCAACATATATACTCCAATCCCGATAACCTTTGGATCTGTCGTGAACATATGATATAACGGCTCGCAAAATACAAAAAGGATTACAATAATCACTCCCGTAAATATATAAGAGATCACCACATTTACCCGGATACTTTTATATACCCTGTCCATCTTTCCTGCCCCGTAGTTCTGTCCGGCAAATGTGGTCACTGCCGCACCAAGCGCACTCGATACCGTCCAAAAGATCATATCAAGCTTTCCGTAAGCTGCCCATCCTGCAGCGGTATCTGTACCAAAACTGTTGACGGATGCCTGGATCACTACATTCGTCACACCGTAGGCACATGCCTGAAGTGCCCCAGGAACACCGATTTTCAATTCTTTTCTCAATACTCTGGCATCCATCCGGAGTTCCCGGAACTTTAATTTCATAGCATCATATGCCCTGGTCAGCGACCAGGTAACCAGAACCGCACTGACACATTGTGAAATAACCGTTGCGAGTGCTGCTCCCGCAATTCCCATCTTCATTCCTACCACCATGATAATGTCCAGTATGATATTCATCACACAGCAGATCAGCAGATAGAGAAGCGGTCTTTTGGAATCTCCGACCGCCCTCATGATTGCCGATCCCATATTGTAGACCAGCGTAAACAGAATTCCCATAAAGTAAATTCTGAGATAAGTTATGGAATCCGTCATCATATCCTGTGGTGTATTCATGATCTTAAGCAGCCAGGGTGTCAATACTGTACCGGTCAATGATACGATCAGACTGATCACGACAGAGAACAGATATGCTGTATGTATCCCCACGTGCAGGCTCTTCCTGTCCTTTGCACCATAATATTGTGCGATAATAACTGCCGCCCCATTCGCCAGACCATTGAAGAAGGTAACAACGATCGTCGATAATACGGCTGCCGGTCCTCCGACACTTGCAAGTGCCGCTTTTCCCACGAAGCGGCCTACAATGATTGTATCCACCGTTGTATATAACTGCTGGATCAACGTTCCAAGCATGATTGGGAAAAAGAAGATCAACAGTTGTTTCCAGATAACTCCTTCCGTGATCGCATTTTTTTCAATCGTTTTTTCCCCCATTTTTTTGTCCCTCTCCTGCATTTTCCACATTTTTTGTTTTTTCCCTATGTAATTTCCCCTTTAGTGAACTACCCATTGTCTTAAGCCAATGGGCTTCCTGCTTCATCGACCTCGTAACCTACTATCTCCACAGGCGTTAATTTGGGCAGTCCCTGCCCTATATATTTCTTTATGCTATTTGTCTTAATCCTTCTGTCAGTATATTTTTCGCGGCATTGATATCCCTGTCATGTTCTGCTCCGCATTTCGGACATATCCATGTCCTCACTGACAAATCTTTTGTATCTGGATTCTGATACCCACAAACAGAACATAATTGACTACTAGCATAAAATGTATCTATTTTGATGTATTTCCTGCCATTCCATTTTGCCTTATACTCTAACTGTCTTGTCAGCTCATACCATGATACATCACTTATGGCTTTTGCCAGATGATGATTTTTTACCATGTTTTTTATCTGTAAATTCTCTGAAACTATCACTTGGTTTTCGCTGATAATCTCATGTGAAACTTTATGTAGATAATCTTTTCTTATATTCCTTATTTTCTCATGGCATAATGCTATCTTTTTCTTTGTTTTATAATAGTTCTTACTTCTCTTTCCTTTATGTGACAGTTGCCTTTGCAGCTTTACAAGCTGTTTCTCGTATTTTTTTATGATTTTTAGACTCTCATATACCTTCCCATCGGAAGTAATACATAAATCTTTAATTCCTAAATCGATTCCTATGTTATGATTTGTATGTGCCAGTTCCTTATGCTCCGTTTTTACAAGTATGGACACATAGTATTTTCCACTGGAAATCTGCGAAATGGTCGCTGACTTAATCTGCCCACTATATTCCCTGTGTAACCTTGCTTTTACCGCTTTTAATTTTGGCAATTTTATCTTCCCTGTCTCAAAATCTACCGCAATATTTCCATTTGTGAAGTTTGTTGTGTATGATTTATGGTTATCGTGTTTGCTCTTGAATTTCGGATATCCTGCATGCTCCTTAAAGAATTTTTGATATGAAGCGTCCATGTTATAGATTGCGTTGGTCAGAGCAAATTTATCTATTTCTTTTAACCATTCATAGTCTTTCTTTAATTCTCTGTTACAATAATTATTACAATCCGTTTTACTAACTGACTTTTTCTCTTTCTCGTATATTTCTTTCCGATATGCCAATGTCTGATTGTAAACAAAACGGCAACAGCCAAATGTTTTTGCAATCTGAATTCTTTGTTCGCTATTAGGATATATCCTGTATTTATATGCTTTTAACACCCACTGTCGCCACCTTCCTACCCTTGATTTTCTATATATTTTCTCAACATCTCTTCTGAAACATTTCCTACACTGCAGACAAAATATCCGTCCGTTCAAAAAGTATGTTCTTTCCAGAAATGTTTTCGCAGATAATCCGGATATCTTTTCCAAATATGATATGTTGTATAATTCTTCATCAGATTTACTATTTTACTGATAGACATTGTTGGTTCTGTTTCTATCATGTAATGAATATGATCTTTATCTGTCTCCATATATCTGATAATGACTTTATGCTTTTGACATATCTCATAAGAAAACTGCTTTATATCATCTGATATTTGTTTTGACATCAGCAATTTCTTTCTATACTCTTGCATACGGAAATAATATGATACTGTAACAAATATTTGTGTCTGTTTTTTGATTTCCACGTTCCCATAACGCAAGTGTAGCACAAACCTCCGCTTCCGGCTACCTTATCCCACCGTCTAAAGCCAGTGGGATTGCGGTAGCCCGATTTCAAATGAGTGACATTCCCACTTTCATCACTCCGGCCAAGACCATCACCCATATTGGATTCATTTTTACTTTTCGAAGTAATATCATACAAACCACAAAAATCACTACCAAACTCCACTTCGTCCCCGCAAGTGCGATCTGATCCCTGCTTCCCCAGAATGCCGTGATCATGATTGCGATCCCTGCTGACGCGATCATCGCCACAACGGCAGGTCTTAAAGACCCCAGCACGCCTTGCAGTACCTCCATACTGCGATATTTTAAATAGAGTTTTGCAATGACAGTTACGATGATACATGAGGGCAGAATGCATCCAAATGTTGCCGCCAGCGCACCCGGTATTCCCGCAATCTTGATTCCGACAAAGGTTGCCGAATTTACCGCGATCGGTCCCGGTGTCATCTGGGAGATTGTAATAAGATCCGTAAATTCCGACATACTAAGCCAATGATGTCCCGTCACAACCTGTCCCTGTATCAAAGGCATCGCCGCATAACCGCCGCCAAAGCTGAACATCCCAACCTGTAAAAAACTAAAAAAAAGCTGCAGATATATCATTTGCCTGCCCCTTTCCTGTTCATATATGTGCGTAAAACACCCAGCAATCCACATATGATCACAATATACACAACATTTACCTCAAATACACAGGATGCTACAAATGCCCCTGCCATGATCAGCAGTGAGATTCCGACACTTCCGCCGCCCGGAAGCGGTATCTGTAACAAATCTCCCCACAAAAAGCCATATATCCGTTCTATCAAATTAACTATCATAGTATAAATATCCTTTCAAATTCTCAGTACTTTAAAGCACTACACTTTAAAGCCCTGAATCGTATCATACTATATTCTGCTTTATATTGCAAATTCAAACTGTATTTTCATCACTTTTTCTGCGATTCTTCTCTAATCGATCAGATCATTCTGAAATCTGGACAAGTGCTCATACGGCAGGATCAGACGTCCCCGGTAAAGTCCGCATCCATCATTGATCAGACTGTTATTAACCGCAGAGAACATATTCACATCCAGTTCTGCAAGATTCAGATTCAGCAGTTTCATTCCTCTCTCATAGGCCTCATCAAAATACTGACATTCACCCTCCGGGACTGCGTCTCTCCTTGCCCTGTCATGCTCCTGCTCTTTCTCATATCCAATATGATTCGCCGTACCGATCTCTGCCACATCATCCATCATTTTTGTCCTGAGCTGTACCTCCATATAACACCTGGAGCTGTTATCATAGAAGGTGATATGAAGAGACTGATAATTATTCAGGCTGCTGCTGCAAATATAATCTCTGTAATATGGTTTCACCGACTCGTTCAAAAGCGGGGATGTACTCTCCTTAATCCCCATAGCCGGTTCCGCACTGAATCCCTGTTCCTCCAGAAAACCAGGAAGGGCATTTGCAATCTGATATAGATATTTCCGTTCCTGTTCTTCCCTGTCCTCTTCACTGTTCAGATGACATCTCGGAACAGAAATAATGATCCTGTAAGCAATTAAATCTCTAAAGCAACGCAATCGTTTCTTTAGTTCTGCTACACTTGGATACTCCCCATATTCCTCATAATAATCATAGATGAATTCCACAATATATCCGTTGAATTTCTCTTCTGCACGGATCAGAGACTTGATTCTTCCCTTGAAAGTAAATGCCATAAACGGATATTCCTGTGCCATGTATTTGTAGAATTCTCTCATCTTCTGCGACTGGGCTGTCAGGAAGTCATTATGTTCCAGTAATTCCTGAATCTGTAAAAGAAAATTACAATGAATCATGTCAATTTCATTTCCTGTCATTTTGGCATCTTTTCTCAGGTCTTTGATGTAATTATGAAGAATCCGGAGTACTGTATCTCCTGAATAGAGATAATCATTTAATGATACCATGTCTGTCACCTTCCTCTTTTGTCACTTTTCTTTAACGCTTCTGATACATTCTCAATATCCGGATCAGATTCTCCGGATCTACCGGTTTGGATATATATGCATTCATTCCCGCCAGACTGCAGCTTTCTTTACTTTCTCTTTCCGACTGTGCGGTCATTGCAATGATCGGGATTTCTTTTCCCCCATTCTTTTCCTTGCGCCGGATATTCCTTGCGGCTTCTATACCATTCATCACAGGCATCATGATATCCATCAGTATTGCACTGTAATACCCCTTTGGTGTACCTTCATATTTCTCTACAGCCTCTTTGCCGTTCCATGCTTTCTCTACGATTATTCCTGCATCTGTCAGATAGAATTCTGCAATTTCCATATTGATATCATTATCTTCTACCAATAATACACGCATTCCTGCTAGGTCATCTTTCGCGTCTTCCTTATTATCAGCCGCCTGCTGCCTTTCCTCTTCTGCCAGACGAAATGCCAGCCGGAATGTGAATTCACTCCCCTCTCCCGGGGTACTGCGGACACTGATCGTACCATTCATTCTATCAATCAGACCTTTAACAATCGACATTCCAAGTCCGGTTCCTTTATACTGCGTTCTTGCATCTGCCTTTTCCTGCGTAAACGGCTGGAACAATTCATGTTCCATATATTCCCTGCTCATACCGATCCCACTGTCTGCAATCCTGAATTCATACAAAACATTCTTACCGTCACACGAAATCTCTGTCACATAAGTATCTATGGTTCCATTTTTTTTATTGTATTTGACTGCGTTGCCAAACAGATTCATCATAATTCTCTGCAGCTGAAGCGCATCCCCTTTCAGCATAGTATGTTGCATATTTTCCCTGTGCTTGCGGTGTATAATTCCAGTTTCTTCCAGCTGTCCCTGCATCAGTACTGCCACTTCTTTCATAAGATCTTCCAGATCAAACGGTTCTTCATGCACTGTCAGATGTCCCGATTCAAGCTTACTCATATCAAGTACATCATTCACCAGATCCATCAGATGTCTTGTCGAAATCTCGATCTTATCTACCGAATCTTCCAGCTTCTCCTGATTGTTCCAGCTCTTTCGGATCACATGTATCATTCCCAGGATTCCATTGATCGGGGTTCGCAGATCATGACTCATACGATTCATGAATTCTGTCTTTGTCTTACTTTCCATATCTGCCTTTTCATAGGCAATCTGCAATTGTTCTTTTTCTTTCTGATCCTTTTCGTGGAATTCCGAAGTATTCCGGAACATAATGATTCCGCGAACCACTGTATGCTCCCGTTCTTTCTCGTTATCATAGACTGTATCCTGCGACATCAGCACTGTCTTCTGGATCCAGATTTCTTTTCCGTCTTTGTTGCTTTCCTGATATTCCACAGTCACCTGCTTCTCACCGGCATAAAAACGATCCAGAAGACTCTTTGATGTATCTATGATCTTATACGTTTCCAATGTATCTTCTGTAATATGCTGCCGTATTTTCCTGCAATATCCATCATACGAACATGGAAGTTCTCCCTGAAAGTCAAATATACGCTCTTCTTTCTTTCTATGATGAAATATCTGTTCCAGACGATCCTGTGTCAGGTTCACTGTATACAAAGCTTCCGCTGTTTCAAGAAGCGCTTCTATATAATTACTATTTTCCAGAATAGACTGCTTCATCTGCTCATAATACTGTTCCAAGTGCAGCCTCTCATCTTCCAGGACCCGCTCCATGTCATGAAACACTTCAAATCCAACAATAAAGTGATGCAGCTTCCCGGCTGCCGTATCATCCAGACGCAGAAATGTCATACGGCCTCTCTGTATCTCTTTTCCATTCTTCCTGCAATAAGGAAGTTCATATTTTGCACTTTCTTCTTTCTTTTCCGAAAGATTGGAAATGATATATGGGATCTGCAGCCGTTCCCACATTCTTTTTCTTGATGAATCATCTGCAAGTTTCTGCACGATCTGTTCTACCGCTCCTGAATAACTTCCATCTTCTGCAAGGAAGAAATTCGAGCTTGCACGTAAAACTGTATACTGATCCTGCAAAGCATCACAATACAGGCAGTCCGAAAATTGAAATCCCTGCTGTCTGATTCCATCCAGGATCTGAATATGAAGTGCCCGGCGGTCCGCTGCCTCTTTTATCTTCGCCTGATTCTTATCTATATACATATTCTTATCGGCATGCCGGAAGAGTTCCCGCATCGTACATCCTTCAAAATCTTCCGCCAGTGCATATCCTACCGCATAACTGATCGGCATCTCCGGATGTTCCTGGGAATATCCGGCAATTTCCGAACGTATTGTTCCCAATATTTCCCGTACTTTTTCATGATCCACACACTCAAGTACAGCAATAAACTCATCTCCGCCATCCCGCCCTGCAAAATATTCTTCCGGCAGCGCTTTTCTTAACTGCACCGCAAATGAGCGGATATACGCATCCCCTTGATCATGTCCGAGCCTGTTATTAATAATACGCAGATTATTCAGATCGAATACACACAATGCTACTGACCCATCCGTACATTCCGGCATTTCTCCGTCTAAGATCTCCTCACAGCGGTTCTTATTCGGAAGTCCGGTTGCCTCGTCCAGATAGACTTTTTTCTTAAGTGCTTTATTCTGCGCCGCGTATTTTACAGCCTTAATCAGTTCATATGCCAGAAGACACACCAGACCGATAATATCTGCGATCACAATCTTTTCCAGCCGTTCCAGTGCAGTTGCTTTCTGCTGTGCATACTTTTCCGCAAGCCCGGTCGCTTCATCACAGATTCCGAAGAACGCCTCGCTTTTTTCTATGATTTCCGTATTTTCATATCCCTCTTTACGCACTT
>ENA-OQLC01001352-OQLC01001352.1-human-gut-metagenome-genome-assembly--contig:-NODE-1352-length-11585-cov-2.803180_pt1 | contig 11585 bp, 7 predicted proteins | sample MGYA00242653_ERZ504807 | MGnify/ENA primary metagenome ERZ504807 (study PRJEB26092, sample SAMD00036381) | human gut metagenome | host: Homo sapiens | study: EMG produced TPA metagenomics assembly of... | reverse complement strand
AACATGGAAAACACGCTGCCGTCCGGCTTACTGTAAAGCTTGGCCCTGTCAATATCTGCGCCCCATGCCTCTCCTACTGTGATCAGATCTCCCTTCTGGAAGGTTTCTCTGCTTAACTCCTGAATAAACTCATGAAGTCTTGGACCGTTGTTGGTGATCTTAAGATCCGGCTCCTTGGCGATCTGGTCAATCACGTCCAGGCGAAAACCGCCAACACCTTTGTCCATCCACCAGAGGATCATGTCATAGATTTCTCTTCTGAGCTTTGGATTTTCCCAGTTCAGATCCGGCTGCTTTACGGAAAACTGATGAAAATAATACTGCTTTAACTCAGGCACCCACTCCCAGGCCGGACCGCCGAATACAGAATTCATATCATTTGGATAAACGCCCTCCTCGCCGTCACGCCACACATAGTAATCATGATAAGGATTGTCCTTGCTCTTTTTTGCCTCAGTAAACCAGCGGTGCTCGTCAGAGGAATGATTCAGCACCAGATCCATAATAATACGGATATTTCTCTTTTTTGCCTCATTGATCAGCTGCTCCATATCGTCAAGATTTCCGAACATGGGATCAATATCCTGATAATCGGAAATATCATAGCCATTGTCATCCTGCGGAGATTTACATACCGGAGACAGCCAGACAGCGTCAATGCCAAGCTCCTGAAGATAGTCCAGCCTTTTTATAATCCCCTGGATATCTCCGATCCCATCCCCGTTGCTGTCCTGAAAGCTTCTGGGATAAATCTGGTAAACCACAGAATTCTGCCACCATTTTTTATTGTTCATATCCATTTCCTCCTGTTAAATCCTTCGTATGAGAGTTCCGTTTTTTGCAAGATTTCCATTCACATAACCACGGGCGAAGAGAATTTCTCCCTGTTTTTCCACTTTTATGCAATCTTCTGAACAGTTCAGAAGCACTTCTGTTTTATGATTCTGTTCATCCAGCTTAATATATTCCACACAGCGCTTTTCCTGATATGTTCCCGGAAAATGGAAATGCAGGCTTCTAAAAGAAGGTTCCTGCTTTCTCAGAGAGATCAGCTTCTTCATTTCTGCAATACGCCGTCTGTTTTCTTCTGAATCCAGTTCCTGCCAGGGCATACATCTTCTGCAGTCAGGATCGTGTCCTCCCTCCATTGCGATTTCTGTTCCATAATAAATACATGGACTTCCCGGCATGGTAAACAGTACTGCAAGCTGCTGATAAAACATATCCAGATTATGGAAACGGTTCATCAGCCTCTCCGTGTCATGGGAATCCAATAGATTAAACAGCACGTTATTACACTGCTGCATGTACATAGTATAACAGTGATTGACCGTATATTCAAAGTCCTGTTTTGTCATTTTCTTATCAATAAAAAAGTCATGAATACCGCTCATTAAAGGATAATTCATTACAGAATCATACTCGTCTCCCATAAGCCACTGGCTTGCATCATGCCAGATCTCACCAAGAAGATAAATATCCGGCTTAAGCCTTTTTACCCGCTCTCTCATCTTTTTTAGAAAGCTGTGGGAAATCTCATTTCCAACATCAAAACGGATACCGTCAATGTCATAGTCACGGATCCAGCTTTCACAGAGATTACAAAAATACTCCTGCACTTTTTTATTATTGGTGTTCAGCTTTGGCATTCCGTCCGCAAAGGCAAAGGAATAAAAGCGTCCATCTCTGGTATCTGCCTTTTTCTTAAGGTCGCTCCAGTCATTGATCATAAACCAGTCTGCATATTCGGAAGCCCGTCCCTTTTCCTGCACGTCCATCCAGGGCGCAAATTTTGGTCCGCAATGGTTAAATACCGCATCCACCATCACGCGGATCCCCCGGTCATGGGCTTCCTTTACCAGAAGGGAAAACTCCTTCTCATCTCCAAATGCCGGATCGATCTTTTCATAATCCGTTGTATCGTATTTGTGGTTGGATTCAGCCTCCATAATGGGATTCAGATAAAGTCCATTGATTCCCAGCTCCTTCAGATAATCCAGCTTCTGACGGATTCCAGAAAGATTTCCTCCATACCGCTCTCTGTTGGTAACCGGACCGGTTCTCCAGGGAAGAATATCCTCTGTATTTTTCTCCGGTGTTCCATTACAGAATCTGTCCGGAAAAATCTGATACCAGATGGTATTGTTCACCCAGTCCGGCGTCCTGTTCAGATCTGCCGGATTCATCCAGGGAACAATAAAACACTGGAGCATTCTTCCATCCATATGAAGCTGCTCCTCTGTAAGAAAACCGTCCTCAAAATAATACCAGGTTTCCTTGTCTGTCTGAAGCTCAAAATAATATTTGCATCTTTTATATAGCGGCGCAAGGGTGGTCGTCCACCAGAGCTGATGCTTCAGCCGCTTTTTGTAGCAGATTTCTTCCCGTTTTCCAGTCCACTTTTCTTTACCGCCCAGAATGCATGCATCAAACGGGTCTCCATAATGTATGAAGACCCGTTTGACGTCATAACCGGTTTTTATATTCACGATCAGCTGGTTTTCATTGTACGGATAGCTCATCTGCTCTGAAGTTTTATGATAAACTCCGGTAAATTCCATATGTTATTTCCTCGTATAAGAAGCGTATGACCACCAGAAATGATGGTTGTACGCTTATTCTTTCTATAGATTTATAGATGATAAATGTCCGGCATATTTTTTAAGGCCTGCTTCTATCCTGTCCCCGTCCGGCATCCGCCATTCCCAGTTTGGACTTCCCACAGTACCCGGAGTGTTCAGTCGTGCTTCTTTTCCCATTCCAAGAATATCAGAAAGAGGAACAATGGCGTACTCCGCTTTGCTTCTCCAGGTATATTCCAGAAGCCTGTCCTGTACAGAACCGTTTTTGATACCCTGTTTTTTCAGGAAACGGCGGAGCTTTCTTCTGGCCGGAACACTAAGCTCCTGATACCATTCTGTCAGCGTACTGTTATCGTGGGTTCCGGTATAGATGATCATGTTTTCCTCATCCGGGAAGCTGTCTGCCGCATATTTACCTGAAGTATCAAGGACAAATTCCAGAACCTTCATTCCCTTCAGATGATAATGTTCTTTTAAGGTAAGAACCTCCGGCCGGAGATCTCCCAGATCCTCTGCGATCAGTTCCACCTCCGGAAGCTTTTCTGTAAGCATGTCCAGAACTTCGTAACCGGGAGCCTCGATCCATTCCCCTTCAATGGCTGTGGGACAGGTTGCCGGAATTTTCCAGAAGGTATCAAAAGCCCGGAAATGGTCAATACGGATCATATCAAACAGTTTACTGCTGTACCCGATCCGGTCAAGCCAGAACTGATAATGATTTTTTTTCAGATAATCCCAGTCATAAATGGGATTTCCCCATCTCTGGCCTGTGGCGCTGAAATAGTCAGGAGGAACCCCTGCAATAAAAATGGGACGACCGTCTGTATCCAGAAGAAAATTGTCCTTGCCTGCCCATACATCCACAGAATCCACGCCCACATAAAAAGGCACGTCTCCCATAATTCGGATGCCGGCGTCATTGGCTGCTTTTTTTACTGCCATCCACTGACAGTAGAAGACATATTGAAGGAACATCTGGTACTGAACCTCTTCCTTCACATGAGCAGGAACCTCTGCGCCGGTCTCCGGCCAGCTTTTATCCTCAGCCTTCCACTCGTTCCAGCAGCGGTTTCCGTTTTCTTTTTTTAAGGCGCGGAACATTCCGTAAGTTTTTACCCAGGGCTGCTCCACAAACCTCTGATAATCCTCTGTTTCCTGAAAATTACTATACGCTTCCCGGAGATAGGGCTCCTTCCATTCCCTCACTGCCTGATAGTCCACCTTTGCCGCATCTTTACGGAAAGCCTCCGGCAAAGCTTTCAGAAGTCCCTGCTTATACAGCTCTTCCAGACTGATATAAATTTCATCTCCCGCACAGGAGGAATAAGGCTGATACGGAGAGTTTCCATAGCCTGCAGGATTCAGAGGAAGAATCTGCCAGATCTTTACTCCTGAATGTTTCAGATTTTTAATAAACCGAAAGGTGTCGGCTCCCAGCTCTCCCACTCCTGTACTGGAGGGAAGAGCTGACACCGGCATCAAAATTCCTGATTCTCTCATAATATACCTCTTTATGACAGCTTCCAGATATCGCGATTGTACTCGGCAATGGTACGGTCCGCAGAAAAGTATCCGGCCTTTGCAATGTTTACCAGAGCCTTTCTTGACCATGCTGCCTCGTCCTCATAATCTGCCAGCATTTTTTCTTTTGTCTGAATATATTCTTTTACATCCAGAAGAGCCATAAACCAGTCTTTGGAGCGGATTTCCTTATACAGTCTTTCCAGATTTTCCATATCTCCGATAGCTTCCAGCTCTTCTCCCTTAATAAAATCAACCAGCTCACGGATCAGTTTATCTTCCTGATAAAGAGTCTCCGCACTGTAGGTCCCCTCCTCGTAAAGACGGATCACATCCTCAGAACGTTTTCCGAAAATATAAATATTCTCGTCTCCTACAAGCTGATGGATCTCCACATTAGCGCCGTCCTCTGTTCCCAGTGTCACTGCGCCGTTCAGCATGAATTTCATATTTCCGGTTCCGGAGGCTTCCTTGGAAGCAAGAGAGATCTGCTCGGAAATATCGCAGGCAGGGATCAGCTTTTCTGCCTTGGTCACATTGTAGTTTTCTACCATAACGATCTTCATGTATTTATTTACATCCGGATCTTTTTCGATCAGCTCCTGCAGGCACAGAATCAAGTGAATAATATCCTTGGCAATGGTATAAGCCGGAGCTGCCTTTGCTCCGAAGATCATGGTCAGCGGACGTTTCGGAAGATTGCCTTTTTTGATCTCCTTATATTTATAGATCGCATACAGAGCATTCATCTGCTGTCTCTTATACTCATGAAGACGCTTGATCTGGATATCAAAAACCGCGTCAGGATCAATCTCCACATTCTGAGTCATTTTCAGATAATCTCTCAGTTCTTCCTTGGAATGTTTCTTAATCTCACGGAGCTTTTTCAGCACTTTCTCATCATCCTTATATTCCAGAAGCTTTTCAAGCTTTGTGGCATCCTCAAGATATTCCTCGCCGATCAGCTCTTCCAGATAAGCCGCCAGATCATGGTTACAGTGCTTCAGCCATCTGCGGAAGGTGATTCCGTTTGTTTTATTGTTGAATTTTTCCGGATAAATATCGTAGAACGGTTTCAGCTCAGATTCTTTTAAAATCTCTGTGTGAAGCGCTGCCACACCGTTTACTGCATATCCGAAATGAATATCAATGTGTGCCATGTGCACGCGGTCCATCTCATCAATGATATACACTCTCGGATCGTGGAAATCTCTTCTCACTCTTCGATCCAGTTCGCGGATGATCGGCATCAGATGCGGTACCACTTTCTCCAGATAAGAGATCGGCCATTTTTCCAGCGCCTCTGCCAGGATCGTATGGTTTGTATACGCACAAGTCTTGCTCACCACGTCCACTGCAGTATCGATATTAAATCCTTTTTGTTCTGTCAGGATACGGATCAGTTCCGGAATGACCATAGTCGGATGTGTATCATTGATCTGGATGCACACATGCTCATGCAGGTGATACAGATTCACCCCACGATCCTCGGCTTCTTTGAGGATCAGCTGTGCTGCATTGCTGACCATGAAATACTGCTGATAAATACGCAGAAGCTGTCCTGCTTCATCACTGTCATCCGGATAGAGGAACAATGTCAGGTTTTTATGGATCTCCTGTTTGTCGAACTGGATTCCATTTCCAATGATGCTCTCATCTACACTGTCCAGATCAAACAGGTGCAGTTTGTTGCAGCCGCTCTGATATCCCGGTACGTCAATGTCATACATGGTAGATTTCAGGGTAAAATCTTTAAACGGAACCTCAAAACTCACATCTGTTTTTGTCAGCCAGCTCTTTTCTGTGATCCATGGATTTTTCTCTTCCCACTGTTTGTTATCAGAAAATTTCTGAAGGAATAATCCGTCGTGATAGTTCAGTCCCACACCGTCTCCATTGAGTCCGAGTGTTGCGATGGAATCCAGGAAGCATGCTGCCAGACGTCCCAATCCTCCGTTTCCAAGAGATGGTTCCAATTCTACTTCTTCAATCTCTGTCAGATCGTGTCCGTGTTTTTTCAGCACTTCTCTGACTTCTTCAAATACACCCAGATTGATCAGGTTGTTGGACAAGAGTTTCCCTACCAGAAATTCTGCGGAAATGTAGTACAGTTTTCTGTCTCCCTCGTTGTGTTTCATACCATTCATTTTTTCTTTGGACCACTGAAGAAGCGCTGCGTAGATCTCTTCACTGGATGCCTCTTTTATTCCTTTGCTGCAAACTGTCTGTAACATCTGCTCTAATTCTTTTTCCATTGTCATTCTCCTTTCAGATTCCATGTTCTATTTCTTCTTTTTTTCAATCTGTTCATATACACGGAGCAATTCTCCGACACTCCATGCCTGTGCAAAACAGCCTTTGGAAGACACTGGGTTTTTCCCGTCGTAGATTTCCGGCAGCTGTCCAATGCACCCTTCCTTAAGTGCGCACTCCAGAACTTCCAGCTGCTCTTTTACGTCCTGTTTTGCGCGTTCACTGTATGCGTGAACCTTGAGATACGCCAGATAGTAAGCCCCCAGTGGGAACGTCCATACAGTGCCCTGATGGTATGCCATATCCCGCTTTTCCATCGCTCCTTCATAGTATGGATGAAATTCCGGATCTGCTTCTTCCAGTGTACGCATCCCATAAAAAGTATACAGCTTTTCAAAAACAGTTTCCACTATCTTCCGCTCTTTTTCCGGCTCCAGCATCGTAAACGGCATGGAGAGTGCCCAGATCTGATTGCAGCGGATCTGGGTATCTGCCTCTGTTCCGGAAACCAGGTCTTTCAGACAATTTTTCTGCGACATCCAGAATTTTTCTGTAAACGAATCCCTTACCTTTTCTGCCAGTTGCGCGTAGTATCTGCTTGTTTCTGTTTCTTCTGTAAATGTTTCCATAATTTTTAAGGCATTGTACCAGTAGGCATTGATCTCCACCGGCTTTCCGTGTCTTGGAGTCGGCAGAATCTCTCCCACACGTACGTCCATCCAGGTCACCTGAGCAAGACCTTCCCCTGCACAGATCAGCCCGTCTGTATCCATGTGGATCCCAAACTTTGTCCCGCTCTGATATCCATCCATGATCCGCTCCATCACCGGATACACTTCCCGGACAAACTCCATATCTTTTGTTGCTTCATAATACAAATACACGCAATTGATAAACAACAGTGCCGCATCGACTGTATTGTACAGCGGTTCGTTTCCTCCCTCTGGAAACAGATTCGGCATCAGACCGTCTCTCTCATTCTGTGCAAAGGTGCGCAGAATCCTTTTTGCAGTCTCAAACTGTCCGGTAGAAATGCAGATTCCCGGAAGTGCAATCATCGTATCTCTGCCCCAGTCTTCAAAAAACGGATATCCTGCCAAAATCGTATCTCCCCCCGTGGATTCCCGTTTTGAAACAAACTGTCTGGCACTTTTTGAAAGCATTTTCCCAGCCTCCGAAGTAAATCCGGCTGTTTCCTCCAGCTGTTTTCTGTCTGCTTTCGTCTGCTCAATGATCGTCTGTGCACTGTTTTTTGATGGTTCCATCTCATAGACTACTTCCAGGACCACCTGTTTTCCAGCCTCTGCCTGCAGACGGATCTGATGGTTGGCTCTTGCGTGTCCATACGCCCTGCGTCCGTCACAGACATCATAGCGGTAAAAATAAACTTCCTCTGTCTCTGCGATCTCTTTTATCATTCCGTTTGTACGAAGATGCAGTGTCATTCCTTCACTTTCCACGGCTCCTTTTGTAAATACGATTTCCTGATCCGGCAAGAGATCGGCTCCCTTTGGTACGAACTGGAAAAATGGAGTCAGCACAAATTCCACATTCCGGCTGCTGCGGTTTTTGATTTCATAATGAAGCGCCACTGTATTTTCTTCCTGTGGCATTCCAATCTCTTTTTTGATCTCCACACCATTTACAAGGAATCTCCAGATCGGAGTATCTTCATAGGAAAATGCCGCCAGATGAAGATATCCATCCTCCGGTGTCTGCTCCTCAAACTCCTGTGTGGACAGTGTAAGCACGTCTCCTGTTTCTGTCAGAAGTTCTTCCTTTAAGCGGTGTATCATATTGTATCTGCAGTTTGGCGCTGTTGTACAGGCCATCAACAGTGCATGGTCATTTCTTGACACTGCCCCCGTCATCGTCATGGAGGAAAATCCCCCCAGTCCGTTGGTCATCAAATAACAGTTTTCCAGTCCCCGCTCTCTTGTTTTCCAGTCTTGTTTTCCATACATCCATTTCATCACACTTTACCTGCTCTCTTCCTTTTTTCCAAGTATCAAAATACTGACCGGAGAAACTTTCATATGTTCCGCTGCAATCTGTGGATGTTTCCATAAAAAGCTGTCCTCTCCGTCTGCAAGAACTTCCCATGTCCCTTTCAAAAGTTTCACTTCCTGCTGTTTTTCACTGCCGTTATATACAATACAGAGTGTTTTCCACAGTTCTGCTTTTTCTTTTGTCTGGTTATCCACATACAAGCCCACACAACCATCTGTTTTCCACGTTTTTAAGATGCGTTTTGCCGCCTGTGCGCTTTTATCCCACAATCCCGGCAGCATTTTTCGCAGTGTGATCAGTCCCCGGTAATATTCCACCAGCTCCTGTTCCTTGTATGCCTGTTCCCAATCCAGACGATTGATGGTGATCGGTGCATTATACGTGTTATCCCTGCCGCCTTTTGTCCGTGCGAACTCCTCTCCAGATAACAAAAACGGAATTCCCTGACAGGTCAGATACATTCCCGCTGCCAGACGGTACTGTTTTCTTCTCAATTCTTCTGACGCTGTTGTTTCACACAGTTTATCCCAGAGTGTATGATTATCATGGGCAGACACATACGTGATCACCTGGGATGGTGCTTTCACTTTCGGCTCCTTTTGTCCGCACCAGGCTTTCACAGAGGCCAGTATCTGCTCTTCCAGATCTTTCCCTCCATTTGCAAATCCCGGTTCTTCTGCCTCAAAGACCGAACCTTTGATGGCATCTCTCGTATCGTCCGAAAACATCCCTACCTGTTCATCCAGAAGATGGATATGTGCTTTATCCGCCAGGAGAGCATTTCCTTCCACAGCCGTTTCATCCGCTCTCCACGGCTCTCCAAAAACCAGCTTTTCCCCGGTTCCATAGCGGGCATCCAGTTCCTTTCGAATCCTGTTCATCAGCTCCACATCCAGAAGTCCCATCAGGTCAAAGCGGAATCCATCCATATGGTACTCTTCGGCCCAGTACAGCACAGACTCCAAAATGTATTTGGCACACATTGCCTGCTCACTTGCCACATCATTTCCACAGGCAGATCCATTGGAAACACTGCCGTCTTCCCACACCCGGTAGAAATACCACGGCATCGTCTTCTGAAGCCAGGAATCCAGCGAATAGGTGTGGTTATAAACCACATCCATAATGACCCGAAATCCCTGTCTGTGCAGAGCCTGGATCGCTTCTTTCAGCTCCCGGATCCGAACTTCCCCATGAAATGGATCTGTGGAATAAGAACCTTCCGGCACATTATCATTCAGTGGATCATATCCCCAGTTGAATCCATCCGCTCTGCCCGCCTCATCTACAGATCCATAGTCATACACCGGCATCAGCTGTACATAATTGACCCCGAGATTTTTCAGATAAGAAAGTCCTGTCGGATGTTTTCCATCTCCATACAAAGAAGTATCTTTGCAACAAAATGCCGGATATTTCCCTCTTACCTCTACTGGAAATCCGCCGGATGCATCCCAGGAAAACTCTTTGACATGCAGCTCATAGATTATTTGCTCTGCTTCTTTTTCCGGCGCTTTATCTGATTCCCACATCACAGGATCCGTTTTTCTCAAATCCACCGCCATACTGCGAAGGCCGTTCACACCACAAGCTTTTGCATAAGGGTCTGCACTTTGAACCTGCTCTCCCTCTATCTTCAGTAGAAAATCATAATAGATTCCATGAAGAGACTGCTTTGTCTCATAGTTCCATATTCCATGCTCCTGCAGCTGCATCGGATGGATCTCAAATGCACTTCCGGCCTCTCCGTTCTTGTAAAAACAGATCTGTACTTCCTCTGCCACTGGCGACCAGAGCCGAAATGAAGTCCGCCCACTTGTGCACTCCATTCCAAGCTTTTCTGCCGGATCACAATACTGTTTCTGAAATTCTTCTTTTCGGTAAAAGTCTTTCCATTGCTTTGCTGTCTTTCCCATCCTTTTACTCCATCTATCCTTTGACTGCACCGGAAACACCGTCCACATAAAATCTCTGCATACACAGGAACAGAATTGCGATCGGTATTGAGATCAATACTGCCCCTGCGGCAAAGCTGGTGTACCAGCTGTCAATATATTCTTTTTCCAACATTTTCCACAGTCCGATTGCAATCGTATACTGGTCTGAATTTGCCCGGCAGATCACCTTTGCAAAAATGAAATCGAGCCACGGTCCCATAAACGATGTCAGAACGGTGTAGATAATAATCGGTTTACTAAGAGGCAGTGTGATCTTTGTAAAAATCTGCCATCTGGTACATCCGTCCAGAAGCGCCGCCTCATCAATGGCGATCGGAATCGTATCAAAGAATCCTTTCGCAATCTGAAATCCCAGTCCCGCTCCTCCGGAATACACCAGGATCAATGCCAGACGGATCAGATTTCCCTCTGTCAGCCCCATCGCCTTTAAAATAAAATACACGGCGATCATAGACATAAATCCAGGGAACAATCCCAGGATCATTGCCATGTTCATGTAGGGTTTTCGCAGCTTGAACCGCAGTCTGGACAGACAGTAAGAGACTGCCAGCACATAAAAAGTGGCCAGAATACAGGAGCATACCGCAATGATCAGCGTGTTGCCAAACATTTTCGGGAAATTCAAAATCGAAGTATCTGTAAATAATCTTGTATAGTTATCCAGTGTAAAGGACTGTGGGAAGAAGGTGGATACATAAGAACCTTTTTCCGCACGGAAGCTTGTGAGCACAACCCAGATGATCGGGAATATCCAAATTGCCGCAAGCACAGCCAGAACAATATGAACGATCGTATTGTTAATCATCCGTTTTCTTTTTGCTGAATGAAATTTCTTCTCGCCCATGCCTAGAATCCTCCTTCTTCTTTGTAAGATTTACTTCTTCTGTATGTAAACAGTGCACCAACTGCAAGAATGATAAAGGTCAGAATACCAATGACTGCACCAATGTTATAGTACTGTTTGTCAACCGTCAGCTTATACAGCCATGTAACAAGCAGGTCTGTACTTCCCGCCGTGGAAGACAGATCCGTGATCGGGTCTCCTCCGGACAACAGATAAATAATATTGAAGTTGTTCACATTTCCTGTAAATGTCGCGATCAGATACGGTGTCGTCAAATACAAAGTTGCATTTGCTACTCCAGCTGTCTTTTTTGCTGCATCCTCCATAAGATTTGCACAGTTTGCACAGTCAACTTCGATTTTGTAAGTTTTTTTCATTATAATATCTCCTTTCATAATTGTTATTTCCATTCAACAA
>ENA-OQLC01001344-OQLC01001344.1-human-gut-metagenome-genome-assembly--contig:-NODE-1344-length-11681-cov-4.365219_pt1 | contig 11681 bp, 9 predicted proteins | sample MGYA00242653_ERZ504807 | MGnify/ENA primary metagenome ERZ504807 (study PRJEB26092, sample SAMD00036381) | human gut metagenome | host: Homo sapiens | study: EMG produced TPA metagenomics assembly of... | reverse complement strand
CTTCGGCTATATCCTTCCCACTACCGGGTGGATTCGGGACTTTAACCCGTTAGAAACGTGCGCCGCTAGGCGCACACAGCAAAAGTCCTGTTGAGAATCCGAATATCGAATCCGGATTCTCAACAGGACTTTTCTATATCTTCTTTCCCTGCCAGCTTTACTTTTGACAGTTTTCTTCAAATTTCAAAACCTTAACGCTTCTCATTTTTCCGCATTTTCAGCTTCAGCATTGCAGTAACCTTTTTCGCATCTAGCTCCGTCACATTATTTTCTCCGAGTACATCTGTCTCAATGCCCTCTTCACTTTTATTGATATCCAGAATTTCTCCCAGATGATCATTTTCTACCACAAACTGACCAACTGTACCACTGAATTTCAGCCCGGTTACCGGAATTCCTCTGATTTCCATCTGTTCAGCCGTATTTGCGAAATCTACGTCACTGTTTCCCCATCCATCGGACGACAGGATAACTCCGTCTGCCCGCATAGCTTCCGCCCATACTGCCGCACGGGTTCCAACAAGCAATTTATCTGTATTATCATCCGGCGTTCCAACAATTATGATTCCCATCAGATCCAGATCTTCATCCGATGATACCACATCAAGAAGAGGATCCCTGAAATGGTGCAGTGATGTTTCCTTTGTCGATGGTCCAATTCCCATAATCGCACCTCCTACTGCATAGAACGGATAATTCCGTCACGATATTCGTTTGGTGTAACGATCACCGGCATATTTCCCATATCAATGATCGAGCGACCGTTTTCAGTTCCCGAAGGCTCTTTTGCAAATAACGAAGTATCGTACATCGCACCCTGTCCGGCAACCTGTTTTACGATCAAAACACGTTTTTTCCCTGGGCGAACCACATCATGGTACTCATGTCTCTCTGTGCAGAGATCGCCCCTGAACTTCTTCATCTGTTCCCGGAAAATCTGGATAAACTCGTCACAGGCATGGTGGGCTGCAAGTACACCTTCTCTTTCCTGTCCCATTCCAGGTTTCAGAACAACATCAAATGACACAATATAATCATCATCCCCCGGAGTACCCGCACGGTTCAGATACAGCTTCTCTTTCAGATTGCCTTCACTGGACCCAAATTCGTGTGCCTGTTTTCCGCTTTCATCTACACCGGTAAGGATTACATAAACGCCGGTGAGCGTATGCGTAATCCCGTCCCCAATCTTTCCAAGTACTTTGGTCGATATCGGAATGATATCCATCATCGTATTGGTATAACGGTCATGTTCTCCCGGTCTTATAATCTGTACATCTAATTTGGAAAGCTGTGGATATTTCGGTAAAATTTCATCCAGTATTTTCTTCTCGATCGTCATCTTTCCAGATGCTGTCACTTTATTTTCTCCGCCTTCTTCCACCTCAGTAATATGGAAAGCTTTGATCACAAGCCGGCGCAGATCTATTTCTTTCTCCATATAATCATCCTCAATTCTAAATTGAACCCAAATGCGCCCTGGCACATTTGAGGCACGTAGCACCTTTTATCTAACAGGAAATTTTATCAAAATATCCAGTTAAATAAAAAGGACATCTCCGGCAAATCAGAGCTTTCGCCCCAATCCTGCCGGGGATGTCCCCTTTTTACTATTTGATTATACTTTCGCTACATATTCAAACGGCAGCGGAACAACTTTTCCTGGAGTATCCAGCTTCACAAGCTGTTCCAGAGTTGCTTTTATGATGCCTGTCTGCATCTCAACGTTGTGTGGTTCACCAGCGTTAGCTCCCATAGGAACACGCGGAGCAACCGCACGTGGGGTACCGGTCTGACGAACAACCGGCGGAAGCGCAGCAATAATAATTGTAGGAATTCCTGCGGCTTCAATCGCTCTCTGCACCAGAACTGCAGAGCGGTGGCAGGTACCTCAACCAGCGGTGAGGATAACTGCGTCTACGCCTTCCTCTACAAACATCTTTGCAATGGCAGGACCAGTTTCATGTTTGAATTTTTCCGGTTTCCGCCACCACCCATGAATCCGGCATGTACCGGTGCACATGCTTTGATAAATCCTTCTTTAGCAAGCTCATGGATACGGTCAATCGGGAACATACAGTTGATGTCTTTGTTTACATCACTGTTGTCATATCCACCGTGAGATACCATTAATTCATCTGACGGCATTTTATCTGTTATTTTTCTCCAGGTAAAGTCACCGGCAAGGTTAAATCTCTTCTGATCCTTGTGGTGCACACCTGCTGCTGTGGCGAGGGCAATTGTCATATCCTTCAGTTCTTTTTTCACCGGAGCCCATACTGGCGGCGGAGTTACCGGAACAAAGATTTCTGACTGAAGTCCTTTAACAACGGTCAAACTCATGTCTATTTCCTCCTGATATAATTACACTTCATCATTCTTCTTATGAGACTTCATTTCTTCCTGACGTCTCTGATACGTCTGCAGGTTACTAACATATTTTTCATTGGCGTCCGGTCCAAGCTGTTCAACAAAACTCATATTCCATCCAACTTCCTGTCCTACCACTAATGGATAATCCGTAATCAGCATTCTCATCGGGATTTTCAGATAACCTAATCGTCCCTTCAAATCGATTCCAACACATCCATCATGGATCTCTACGATTACGCCTTCCATATAGATGATCTTATCGCCATATTTCATAGTCATTCACCTTAATCGTATTTTTCTTTTCTCTTCTGGCTCATCGGCAGTGACTGCTCGTTCTTAACCAATTCAATTGTTCTGTCCATAGTCTTTGAAATCAGTTCGATGTTATTTGCTTTTACATTCGGATTCCATTTTCTTTCTGCCTTCTTCACTTCTTCTCCAGCCATTCCAGCTTTCAGCATAGCAAGTGCACGGATTGCTTCTTCCTGGCAAAGTGTGTTGCAGGCAAGAACTTCGTTCTCGATTCCTGATTCAGATTTGTTGTTATCTACCATGTACTGCATGTATTTGTTTCCAACTACAAGTGCTCCCTGTACTGCGCAGAATGAAAGTCCAACAACCGGAATTCCTCTCATACCGATCTGTTCGATATGGCTTGCGAAATCGATGTGGTTGTTACCAAATCCTTCTGTTGTAACAAATGCGCCATCAACATCAAGAGCTTCTACCATCATACCAACACGTTTTGATACATAGAATTTCTCTGTATTGATCTGTGGGCTACCTACAAAGATAACACCGCAAAGGTCAACTTCTTCATCATGGAGAGTTTCAAGAACCAGTGGTTCTCTCCAGTAATGTCTTGACATTTCTTTTGATGCAGGTCCGATACAGGTAAGTGCATGGATACATCCGTCAAGTACTTCCAGTGGAGATGCCATAATCGGTACGTTTCCAAGGTCAACGTTTGGTCTTGCACCAAGTACTCCGACTGGTTCCATAGGAAGAATCAGGTTGTCATGCATAGCACCCTGTCCCATGATTTCTTTTACGATAACGACTTTCTTCTTACCAGGTCTTCTTACCTGATTGAATGTCTCTGTATCTACTACAAGGCTTTCGTCTTCTACTTTCTTCAGAGCTTCACGGATTTCCTGTGTGATCACATCTGTTGCAGAATGTGCAGCAAGCGGGCCAGGTCTTTCCATGTTGGTTCCTTCTTTGATGATAACTTCTGTCTTGATGAAGATCTCACCTTTATCAGGAGCTCCCGGACGTCCCCACATGATATTTTCATCCAGGTATCCTTCGGAAGAACCGAATTCACCAATCTGAACACCATTGTCGTCTGTTCCGGTAACCATCATGATAACGCCATCAAGTACTCTTGTTGTACCTGTACCGATTTCGTCTTCGCCCTCTTTTGTAGCGATCGGCTGTACGTCCATGATTGTATTAGAATAAGTATGGTACTGATCCGGTGTAATGATATCAATCTTTAACTGATGAACCAGTTCCTGTGAAGCAACTGCTTCTTCTTCAATTCCTTCTCGGATGTAAAGAGTTGTTCCTTCGATTTTTGTCTCCGGTCCACGCTTTACTTCTGTAATTTTATAATGCTTTCTGGTAACGCTTCTTACGACTTTCGGTTCCAGCTCTTTTGTCGGTGTTGCGCCTGAAACCACGCCTGCCGGTAATTCTACCTCTGCCGGTACTTCCGCTACTGCAACACCGTTATTAAAACCCATCGGCATTTCGATATCGATATCTTTGCCTTCTCCAATGTGGATTTTTAACACGCCGCCAACTTTCTGTACACTTGCTGTAGGATTTGCAGTAACTGCTGGTGCTTCTTCTTTCACTTCTTCTTTTGCTTCTTCAGCCGGTGCTTCCTCTGCTGCAGGTGCTTTTGCGCCTTCAACAAGATCAGCTGTAAGTGGTGTAAGAGAATCGCAGGTCTTAACAAGCTTTGCTCCAAGTACCTGTTCGATTGTAAGTGTTCCATCAAGTTTCAGAAGTCCTGAATCTACCAGATCATCAAAGATAGCCGGATCTTCAAGGTTTGCAGCCTGGATTGTAATGCCGCCTTCTGCTCTACAGCATAATACTGCAGGATCTTTTGCATGTTCTTTTGCGGTTTCCGCTGTAATTGACATAATAATTTCCTCCTTGTTAATTTAACAATAACTCAATTAACTATTTATACACTCACCGAAGTGAGGTATCAACTTATCTATTTACCTTCCGGTAACTGTTCTACCTGTTTTGAAACACGCAGATATCTGTATAGTGGATGTCCGATTGTACGCATTACATGGTCTGTCTGGTGGAATACCTTAAGTCCCATCTTCGGTGCTGATCCCATTACTGTATTTGAACAGTCTGAGCAGTTACCAATAATAATGTACTCGCATCCATCCTTCTTGAACTGGATATTATTCTTAGCCTGTCCAGGACAGTTTCCAGGTCTTTCGCATTTAAGCGGAGCTCCCGGTTTGTTTTCAATTGCCTGTTTACATCTGGCTACTGATTTCACTACACCATTCATCTTCTGACAAATATCTCTCATACGTTCTTCGCTACCACCGCAGGCACATACCAAAAGACCTACACTTGCACCATGAAGATCCGGGAAATCAATTGTAACAATGATTCCACCAGTTGTCTTTGTGATCGGTGCATCCTCTGTAGTAGCATGTCCGGTAAATGGACCACCCATGATGATTTCCCCATATACACCATCAATACCGCCGGCACGTTCGATCATTTCCCCAACGCTTGTGCCGACCGGTACATCCATAAATACATGTGGCTCATTACCGCCATTGATCTTACCGATAACAGTAAGGTTCTTAGAAAAGCATGGCTTTCTCTCTTCAATTGCTTCCGCAACTCTTGCAAGAGTTTCTACATTACAGACAATTGCATTCGCTGCTGACGGAAGCTGTGTTGTATTCAGTTCGATTCCAAGACATTCTCTTACAACCGCACGTTCTTCTCCCATCGGATAAATATCCGGAAGTAAGTGGATCGTGATCGCCTCTTCATCTTTTAATGCCTCGCGCAGTGCCTTTACTGCTTTTTCATTTTTCTTCTTAATTGCAAAAATAGCTTTTGATGCATTGGAAATCTCCATGCAGTGTTTTACTCCGCGGATAACTTTCGCACAGTCATCTTCCAGCTGCTGAATGTTATGACGAAGTCCAGGCTCACACTCCGCTGCATTTACAAGGATATATCCTCCCTGCAGATCTGTTCCGAGTTTTACACCTGTCGGGAATCCGGCGCCACCCATTCCGACAACACCTGCCGCTTTTACCATATCAAGCTTGCTGCCTTCCGGAATCTTTACATATTCATCCTTCTGTTCTTCATCCGGCTTGATGATGATACGGTCTTCCAGTACGTCTTCTACCACACCATATGCACTTGAAAAAATATTAGCTCCAAGGCCTGTCGGTGTTGCAATCAGAGTCCCTTTTTCTACTCTGTCTCCGGCTTTTACAACCGGTGCACAAGGAGCTCCTACATGCTGACGCAGCAAAATCTGTAAGTTTGCCATGTCTCTTCTCTTCCTTTCTCCTCTACGTCGAAATCTATATCTTATCTTGTCCTACGCGTATTTGACTATAGTTTAACAAATAGATATATTTTTTTCAATAGCATTTATAGATTTTCACTTTTCATGTTGGACTCAATACTAGAATCTAGTCTAGTGATTGATCTGTACTATAGTCTATATGATTTTACTTGAAAATTCAATATCTTTTTTATATATAATCTATTTATTTTTTTCATCGGTTCTGTCTGATTTTTACAGATTGTCTATTTTTTCTCATTTTACTTATCCGCATTATCTATAAGTATTCTGGTCAAGAGGATTTACGTCAAAAAAGAAAAGCCACCGTACTGTTTCCCCTAAAACAATACAGCAGCTTTTCTCTTTATCTTTTTAAGGCTTTTCGCCCAAAAACCTCTCTTTTTGGCGAGGGCATGTGGGAATCGAACCCACCCAGGACGCTCCTAACGCCCCACACTGGTTTTGAAGACCAGGAGACACACCAGTTATCCATCTACCCCCATATATTGATTATTCCAATCAAGCTTATTCATTATAGCAAATTACCATTGACTTTTCAAGTATTTTCGTACATAATATTTTTAAAGAAAACTGAACTGCATACTAGACTCTGGTCTGGTCTTTCAACTAAGGAGGAATATTAAAAATGGAAATCAATCCAAAACTGAATCTTGACGCATTTGAGGCATCTTTCCATGCGATTGACACACATACAGTTGGGGAATTTACAAGAATCATTACATCAGGTTTCCCGAAGCTTGAAGGGGATACCATGATCGAACGTAAGAACTTTCTTGCAAAGCATTACGACAAATACCGTCAGGCTCTTATGTTTGAGCCACGTGGACATCATGATATGTTTGGTGCTCTTCTGACAGATCCGATCCACCCGGAAGCTGATTTTGGTGTGATCTTCATGGACACTGGAGAATATCTGAATATGTGTGGTCATGGAACAATCGGTTCGGTTACAGCAATCATCGAAACAGGACTTGTTCCTGCCGTAGAACCTTATACAGAAGTTGTTCTGGATGCTCCTGCGGGAATTATCCGTACCAAAGCAGAAGTCAAAAATGGAAAGGTACTTAATGTAACACTTACTAATGTACCGGCTTTCCTTTACAAAGAAAACCTCACAACAGAAGTTGATGGCAGAGAAGTTCACTATGATATTTCTTTCGGCGGAAGCTTCTTCGCACTTGTTGATATCGAACAGTTCGGATGGCACGTAGATCCACAGTCAATCCCACAGCTTACCGATTTCGGTATGAAGCTGATCGAAAAGGTCAATGCCGAAGTAGAGATCCGGCATCCGGAACTTGATATCACAACTGTCGACCTCGCAGAGCTTTACTGCTCTACCGATACTCCTGGATGCGACAAACGTAATGTCGTTATCTTCGGAGATCATATGGCTGACCGTTCTCCTTGCGGAACCGGAACCAGCGCAAAGCTCGCCACCCTTTACAAAAAAGGTGAGATCAAAGTTGGACAGCCTTTCGTATATGAAAGCTTTATCGGCTCTCAGTTCAAAGGCGTAATCTTAGACACTACAAAGGTTGCCGACTATGATGCCGTTATTCCGCAGATTACCGGAAGTGCTTATCTGACAGGGGAATCTACTTATGTGATCGATCCAGATGATCCGTTAAAATATGGCTTCAAAGTAGGCCGTTAAGTCAAAATCTTTCAGGAGACAGAGCTATGTATATGGCTTTGTCTTCTTTTTTTGTAAACAAATTACTTTCTTGTTATTTCATGTCCATTCTGCTATAATAAAAAAAGATTACTATTTTCAAAGGAGGGGAATTTTCATGCCAAAGAAAAGAAGTTCCACCAAAAGCCGTATCATAAAAGCCGCGTGGAATCTATTCTACAAGCATGGTTATGAACAGACCACTGTTGATGAGATCATCTCGGCTTCTAAGACCTCAAAAGGAACCTTTTACCACTATTTTAAGGGAAAAGAAGCTCTTCTCAACACACTTTCTTATCTGTTTGACGAAAAGTATGAAGAGCTTGCAGGAATCGTAGATCCGGATCTTTCCGCTTATGACAAGCTGTTATTTTTTAACCATGAACTATTTCATATGATTGAGACCAGTGTCGATGTCGGGCTTTTAGCCTCCCTCTACTCGTCCCAGCTGATCACCAAAGATAAGCGCTCCCTTCTTGAAAACGATCGTTACTATTTCGTGTGGCTCACTGAGACAATCAGCACTGCACTGAAAAATGGAGAATTCAACGGCACCAGTACTGCCGATGAACTTCTGAAGATTTATGCAATGTACGAACGTGCTGTTCTTTATGACTGGGCATTATGCAAAGGCAAGTATTCTCTCACCGCATACAGCGACAAGCTTCTTCCACACGTACTTGACCAGTTTGTAGAAGGATTTTAATTCTGTCATTTTTTCATTGACAGTATAGACACCCTTCTGCACATGGATCATCGCACTACAATCGAGTAGGCTGACTCCTACTCGATTCTTATACTTTGTACATCATCTCGCTTAACAGCTCGATGATGTACATTCGTCAAATGCAGATCCTTGTGCAAGCACAAATCTGCACTTGGCTCATCGTATACACAAAAAGACCAGAACCCGCCCCACTACCAGGGCATTCTGGTCTTTTTCTTTTCACTGCCGCACTTTTCCCTTAAGCACTGCACTCTATTCTTCAATCAGGAAGCTTTCCTGTTCGATTCCCTTTCCGGTTTCAAGAAGCTTTTCTTTTAACTCCTCTAAAAGTGGAACATTTACCTTTTCCAGCTTTTCCATCGTCTCTTTCGAGATTGTTTTCGCATATTCTTCGTATTTCTCGTAGGTCTCCACATCCATCTGCAATGGCTTTATTCCCGGGAAAATATGCTTCTGGATATATTCAAAAATCCGGATTCCACCGTAATCCATATCTCCGCTGTGGAATACTTCCACGTCTTTCCCTTCGATCACTCTCTGCAGCTTCTTCAGAAATTCTCTTTCAAGTGGTGAAAAATATCCATGACTGTAGATATAAAGGATCTCCGGATCATATTCCATCGCAAGGTAATTCGTCTTATTCTCGATCGTCACGATTTTTTTCAGTGCCGGCTGCTCTACCTCAACCATTGCATGCTTGACTGTCTGGCTGTTCAGCACAACTCCATATGTAAAATCGGAAAGATCCACTCTTTTTGCTTCTGATCCTTTCCAGATCTTCAGTTTAAGCGGTCCTTTAACTGCCAGTTCCTGGGAATTTTCTTCGATCAGCAGCTGCTCCAGAACCGTCTGGATATCCATATCTGCCGTAATCTCCGGACAATATCTCCTTGCAGCCGTCACCACATTTCGTTCCATCTCCCGCTCGAAGATCTTGCTGTCCTTCAGATAGCGTTTACTGAAAATCCGCTTCATCATCGGTTCTTCCAGAGAGTCCAGTCCCCGGTAACAGTCCAGATATTTTTCCAGCTTCTCTATATTTTTCGGCAGATCACCTTCTGCGATCCGCTCTTTCAGCTTTTCCAGATAATTCTCGATCCATTCTTTCTGAAAGCCTTCCGAAAGCTCCTGGTCAATCATACGTATATAATAATTTACCTTCGCCTGCTTCGGCCAGTATTCTTCTCCACTTTCGCTGTCTGCAAGACGGTAAAAATCCGGAAGATGCTCTACCTGATATGCCACAAGCTCTACATCGCTGTCTGGGACAACCCATTTTTTCACAGTCAGAAGTCCTGCTCTTTCTAGGCGCTGCACCTCTTCGATCAGCTCTTCTTTCCCACAGGCATCATAATCCTCCTGTGTGATCCGAAGGGTCCTCCCTCCAGTCGCTCCTTCCCGCCAGTCACGGCTGCTGTTCTCACATCTTTCTATAATCCTGTCTACCAGATACATTTTCTATCACCCCTGTTCTTCCTCATCCGCAAGCTGTGCGAACTCGGTTTTTTCAAATTCCTGAATTGATATATGCCGTTTATTCGGGTTGGCATATACAAAGGTTTTATCAACATTTTCCAGATAATTCTGGATCTTATCATTTGTGGCACTGATGATCGCCTGGAAACCAAGTCCACGGATCAGCGCAATACAGCTTGCCACCTTCTCGGCATCCATTTTTGAAAATGCCTCATCCAGAACGACCAGTCTGAGTGTCGGATTCCTGTGGATTTTCGGGGAAAGATTGATCCTGTAAATCTGTGCAAAGCTTGCAAGAAGTGCAACATAAAGAGGATTTTGTCCTTCTCCTCCGGAATTCTTACGGATCATCTTGCCAAGACCGATTTTCATGTCTTCCTCACCCTGGACAATCTGCTGCATGTCGAAGGAAAGATAAGTACGGTAATCCGCGTACTTGTCCATATTTTTCTTCGCCTCTTCCAGTTCCTCATGGGTAGCATTTTCCGGTGGGATAAATATACCGATCAGTTCATTCATCATATCACCGTAGTTTTCTTCATGCTCCATCGTGAACAGATTCATCTGGTTCTCAATAGAACCTGAAAGCTGTGCCGGATTGATCTGCAGGGTATCATCCATAAACATCTTATAGTACTTTCCGTCTGCACCCTTATTCTTCGTGATCACAAACTGGTACTTATCTTTTCCGAAATCCAGCCGGCTGATGATCCGGTTCAGCTCATCTCTTCTCTGGTAGGCCTCGCGGATCGCACTGCGGATCTTGAAAACAAAGTCATCCTTGAAGTGCTCAACCGCTGCCTTTGCCTGTTCATTCGCTGCCTGCCGGTAGGTTTCCAGATTATCACACGACAGGCTTTCCAGAAGCTCCTGATAAACCTTATTATCTTCTTCTACCACTGAAAAATTACGCTGCGTATATTTTTTGGTATAAGCACTGCGGGCTGCCACCAACTCCTGATAGATCTCTTCTTTTTTCTTTCCAAGCTGCTGCAGCTGCCTTGCACTTGCCTCTTTTAAATAAATATAGTTTCTGCTTTTCTGTGCTTCCAGATACTCTTCAAACTGCTTCTCAAACCTTTCGTTTTCCTGAAATTCTTTCTGGATTCCAGAAAGTGCAAATTCCGACTCTGTAATACTATTTCTGAATTTTTCGATTTCTTCCCCGTTTTTCCAAATTTCTTTCTCTGTCTTCGTGATCTCTTTCTGCTTTGCATCCCGTCTTTCCTGCACTTCTTTCATCTGTGCTTCCAGAGTATCGACTGATTCTGCACGCAGTTTCTGTAGCTTTTCAAGTAAATCTTTCTTACGGGTTTCTTTTCCCTTTATCGCCTTTGCATCCAGGATCTGGCTGATATAATCCTCTGTCGGAAGTGGCATTGCTTCCAGTTCCAGAAGTTTCTTTGCCTCTTCCACAAGTGCCGCAAGTGGAAGCCTCTTCTCCTGAAGCTCATCACAGTGCTTCTGAAGCTGCCGGATCCTCTGGCGGAGACTAATCTCTCCGATATAAGCACGTCTCGTATAATTTTCCGGATTAATATGCTGCAGACGATAGCTGTGATACAGCATACAGTCCGGTGTCACACCAATCCTGCACTCCCTGAGTTCCTCAATGTTCTCACATTTCATGACATTACCAAGAAAGAAATTGATGTAAGACTGCACGTATTTTTCTTTTGCTTTTACTTCTTCTGCAAGAGCGCCCTGCCGGACAATGTGCTCTTCTTCCATAACCTTTTCCGTATCCAGAATTGCAGCACGGAAGAATTTCTTCTTATCCATCTCCTGATAAATATCCATTGCCGCTTTTGCGTACTTCGGCTCTACGA
>ENA-OQLC01001325-OQLC01001325.1-human-gut-metagenome-genome-assembly--contig:-NODE-1325-length-11780-cov-3.101085_pt1 | contig 11780 bp, 6 predicted proteins | sample MGYA00242653_ERZ504807 | MGnify/ENA primary metagenome ERZ504807 (study PRJEB26092, sample SAMD00036381) | human gut metagenome | host: Homo sapiens | study: EMG produced TPA metagenomics assembly of... | reverse complement strand
GTTAAGTAAAGAAGTCCATATCCTGTAGCTTCTGTTCTTGCCAGAGATCCGCCGTAGCTTAATCCTTTTCCTGTCAGAACACCTTCATACAGGCCTCTGATTCTCTTGTACTGACCGAACATATAGCCAATCTCTCTTGCGCCTGTTCCGATATCTCCTGCCGGAACATCTGTGTCAGCTCCGATATATTTGCAAAGTTCTGTCATAAAGCTCTGGCAGAATGCCATTACTTCTCTGTCTGATTTTCCCTTAGGATCGAAGTCAGAACCACCTTTACCTCCGCCAATCGGAAGTCCTGTCAGTGAGTTCTTAAAGATCTGCTCAAATCCAAGGAATTTGATGATACCAAGGTTTACAGATGGGTGCAGACGTAATCCTCCTTTGTATGGTCCGATTGCGCTGTTAAACTGTACACGATATCCTGTATTAACCTGAACCTGTCCTTTGTCATCTACCCATGGAACACGGAATTTGATCTGTCTTTCAGGTTCAACAAGTCTCTCAAGAAGAGCATCTTTTCTGAATTTTTCCTCGTTTGCCTCTACAACTACTCTTAATGACTCTAATACCTCTTTTACTGCCTGGTGGAATTCTGGCTCTGCAGGATTCTTAGCTACTACTTTCTCCAGTACTTCATCAACATATGACATAGCTTTCTACCTCCTAAAATAATATACGTATCCTTTTCAAAAGCGTCCCTGTCCAACAATTTCTCCAAATACTGCGATCCAGCCGCCGGCTGTTTTTTCTACACGCTTTGGAATAAAAAAAGCAGATGACTTACGCCATCTGTTTTTCCCTGACGCCTTTGTCCTTTACTATTGTAAAGCAAACAAGTGTATCTGGCAAGATATTTTTTAGAGTTTTTATTATTTTTTGCAACTTTTTACAAAACCCTTGCAGATTTTGCAAGGGTTTTGTGCTTTTTCTCATGTTATATTCATTTTTATGAAACAGATTGCGCTCTAAATTGCATTTATTATAATACAAGGATGCCCATTTTTATCTCATTACCGGAAGTCTCAGACACCTGAACATTCATTATTTGAAGTATTTTACTCCTGATTCGAAGATCTTCATATCCTGTTCTCCGTAAATGTTCATTGCCACACTTCTGTTTCTTCTTTCTGAATGCGCCATCTTACCAAGTACACGTCCGTCCGGGCTTGTAATACCTTCGATCGCACAGTAAGAACCGTTGACATTCCATTCTTCGTCCATCGTGATATTTCCTTCCGGATCACAGTACTGTGTTGCAACCTGGCCATTTGCGAATAACTTGTCCAGCCATTCTTTATTTGCAACAAATCTTCCTTCACCATGAGATGCAGGGTTTGTATATACGCCGCCAAGCTCTGCCTCTCTAAGCCATGGAGATTTATTCGTTACCACTTTTGTATAGACCATCTTGGAGATATGGCGTCCAATCGTATTGTATGTAAGAGTCGGTGAATCCGGTAACTGTCCTGTGATCTTTCCACCTGGTACCAGACCAAGCTTGATCAGTGCCTGGAATCCGTTACAGATACCAAGTGCCAGTCCGTCACGCTCATTCAGTAATTTTTCTACTGCTTCTTTCATCTTCGCATTCTTAAATGCTGTTGCGAAGAATTTTGCTGATCCGTCCGGTTCGTCACCTGCACTGAATCCACCTGGGAACATGATGATCTGTGACTGTTCGATCGCTTTTTCAAATACTTCTACAGAATCAACGATATCAGATGCACTCATATTTCTGAATACTTTTGTGATCACCTTTGCTCCTGCTCTTTCGAATGCTTTCGCACTGTCATATTCACAGTTTGTTCCAGGCATTACCGGGATAAATACGGTCGGCTGCGCAATCTTGTGGCTGCAGATATAGATATCTGATGTATCATATAATCCTGTCTCCACCTTCTCGTCCTGTCCTTCCGCTCCGGAATTGGTCGGGAATACCTTTTCCAGCGTCTCTTCCCATGCAGATACTGCCTCTTCTAATGCGATCTTCACATCTTTATATTCGATTGCCGCATTATCTGTCACTTCACCGATCACGGTATAGGTAATTCCAAGTTCAGACACCTTATCTGCAGGTACTTCTGCAATGATATCTCCGAATGCCGGTGCAAATAAATCTCTTGCATCTACATTATGCTCAATCTTCACACCCATGCCGTTACCGAAAGCCATCTTGCTGACTGCTGCCGCGATACCATATCTGTCTAATGCATAAGCTGCTACGATCTTGCCGCTGTGGATATCTTCGGTAAACTTACCATACTGATCCATAACCTTTCCGTATACAGGAATATCGTAATTATCCGTCTCAATGCGAAGCCATACAAGTTTATCTCCGGCTTTCTTAAGTTCCGGTGAAATAATGTCTTTCTCTTTTGCAATGTCTACTGCGAAAGATACCAGTGTCGGCGGTACATCAATGTCTTCAAACGTTCCTGACATACTGTCTTTTCCGCCAATAGAAGGAAGTCCGTATCCAAGCTGTGCACTGTAAGCACCAAGAAGTGCCGCAAACGGCTGGCTCCATCTGTGTGGATCTTCTGTCATACGACGGAAGTATTCCTGGAATGTGAAACGGATCTTGCTGTAGTCACCGCCTGCTGCTACGATCTTTGCGATAGATTCTGTCACTGCATAGATTGCTCCGTGATATGGACTCCATGTTGACAGATATGGATCAAATCCGTAACTCATCATACTTACAGTATCGCAGTCTCCTGTTAATACCGGAAGTTTTGCCACCATTGCCTGCGTCTCTGTCTTCTGATATTTTCCACCATGCGGCATGAATACAGAAGCTGCTCCGATCGATCCGTCGAACATCTCTACCAGACCTTTCTGTGAGCATACATTCAGGTCTTTTAACATGCCAAGCCATTTTTCTCTTACATCTTTCACATCTTCTCTTACAAGGATACTGTCTTTTCTGTTCGGGATGTCAACTGCTACCGTTGTCTCCTGGTGTGCTCCGTTGGTGTCAAGGAATGCACGTGAAAGATTTACAATCTCTTTTCCTCTCCATGAAAGTACCAGTCTTGGATCTTCTGTTACAACTGCTACTTTTGTTGCCTCCAGGTTCTCTTCGGATGCATATTTCATGAATTCATCTACATCTTTTGGATCTACAACAACTGCCATACGTTCCTGTGATTCAGAGATTGCGATCTCTGTTCCGTCAAGACCGGCATATTTCTTAGGTACTTTATCAAGATCGATCTGAAGTCCGTCTGCAAGTTCTCCGATAGCAACGGATACTCCGCCTGCACCGAAGTCGTTACATTTCTTGATCAGCTTGCTGACTTCTTCTCTTCTAAATAATCTCTGGATCTTTCTTTCTGTCGGTGCATTACCTTTCTGCACTTCTGCCCCGCATGTTTCGATGGACTCTTCTGTATGTACTTTGGAAGATCCTGTTGCTCCGCCGCAGCCGTCACGTCCGGTACGTCCGCCAAGAAGAATGATGATATCTCCAGGATCCGATGTCTCTCTGATAACCGCACGTCTCGGTGCTGCTCCAAGCACTGCTCCGATCTCCATACGTTTTGCAACATAATTCGGATGATAGATTTCTTTTACCGCTCCGGTTGCCAGGCCGATCTGGTTACCATATGAACTATATCCATGGGCTGCTTCTCTGACCAGTTTCTTCTGTGGAAGCTTTCCTTTTAATGTATCCTTTACAGATACGGTAGGATCAGCGGCTCCTGTCACGCGCATTGCCTGATATACATAAGTACGTCCTGACAATGGGTCACGGATAGCTCCTCCAAGGCAGGTAGCAGCACCACCGAATGGCTCGATCTCTGTCGGATGGTTATGTGTCTCGTTCTTAAAGTTTACAAGCCACTCTTCTTCCACTCCGTCTACCTCGATTGGAACAACGATACTGCATGCATTGATCTCATCAGACTCTTCCTGATCCTGTAACTTTCCTTCACGTTTTAATTTTCTCATTGCCATCAGTGCAAGATCCATCAGGCAGACAAACTTATCTTCTCTTCCTTTGAAAATCTCACTGTGGTCAGCGATATACTGTTTATAAGTTGCTTCCATCGGCTCTCTGTAATCACCATCGCCGAACGAAACATCTGTAAGTTCTGTCGAGAATGTTGTATGACGGCAGTGATCTGACCAGTAGGTATCCAGAACACGGATCTCTGTCATAGAAGGATCTCTGTCTTCTTCTGACGCAAAATAATTCTGGATATGCTGGAAATCCTTAAATGTCATGGCAAGTCCGAGAGAATCGTATAATTCTTTCAGTTTGCTTTCTTCCATATCTTTAAATCCGTCAAAGATCTTTACATCTGCCGGCTCATCGAATACAGTAACCAGTGTCTCCGGTTTTTCTTCCTGTGCTTCTCTGGAATCTACAGGGTTAATACAATGCTCTTTGATTGCTTCGAATTCTTCATCCGAAACAGTTCCGTTTCCACCATGGATCACGTAAGTCGTCGCTGTACGGATTACCGGCTGCTCATCTTCTTTGATAAACTGAATACACTGCACAGCGGAATCTGCTCTTTGATCAAACTGTCCCGGAAGAAATTCTACGGAAAAGATCTTGCTTCCTTCTTCTGCCTGAAATTCTTCTTTATATAATGTATCTACAGGTGGTTCAGAAAAGATGCCGTTACATGCTTTCTCAAATGTCTCATCCGATACGTTTTCCACATCGTAACGGATCAGTACACGGACGCTGTCTACGTCTTTGATTCCAAGATAGCTTCGGATCTCGGTCTTAAGTTCCTTTGCCTGTACATCAAATCCTGATTTTTTCTCCACGTACACTCTTTTTACATTGCTCATAAGTAATCCTCCACAAATGAATTTTTACACATTTTCTATTGTTAGTATAACACAACAATCATTATTTAATACAATTAATATATCTAAACACTTTTATAACTTATACTTATCAATCATCTTTTTTCTCTTCCTTTTTATAATTTCTTTTTCCCCAAAACAATACAATCCATATCAGAACCATCACTGCAACAAACACTTTACTGATGCGGATCACCATATCCAAAAAGAATCCTTCCGGAAGCATCCGTATCATATAATCCGTCTCCGGGTCGAATACCCACAGATTATTGGTAAAAAACAGCTTATGAAAAATCGTAAAACACGTTGTAAAATCTACACGGAATGCAATCCCCAGCAGTACGCCTATGACCAGCCAGGCACTCAGTGCGATCGAATATGTTCTGAAATACAGTCTCTTCCAGTCTTCTTCCCGTTTTCTCAGTCCCGCCAGTATAACTGCTGCCACAGCCAGACAGATTACTCCGACTTTCATTCCTCCCAGGAACAGATTCCTGACATCACGCATATGCAGCCGGTCTCTTTCATTAAAGAAATCCTGCTCTCTTCCTTCCACTGTCGTCACAACCGACAGCTCCTCCTCTTTCCCGATCAGATAATTCATCATATGTTCTGTCACATACATGACATGGTCTATGCTCATATCCAGATCTTCCGTCACTTCATAGCGTTGATATTCTTTTTTATAAAACCTGTAATTACTGTCTCCATATACGGCCAGCCATATACTAAATATCAGTGCTGCCATCACTGCACACATCATGGCCGTAACAGATATGATCGTTGTTAGCTTCTTCAAGTCTTTTTCCTCCTGCTTTTCATTATTATAACACTTCTATTTATAAATACGGTTGTAATTTTCTTTCATTTCACTTATAATACAGTTAAGATTCATTAGGAGGACTTATCATGGATATTAACTATGAATTATATAAAGTATTTTACTATGTAGCTTCCACCTTAAGCTTTTCGGAAGCCTCCAAGCAATTGTTCATCTCACAGTCGGCTGTCAGCCAGTCCATCAAGGCACTGGAGAAGAAGCTGGATCAGACCTTATTCATCCGGAGTACCAAGAAAGTCCGTCTTACTACCGAAGGCGAGATCCTTCTGCGCCACATCGAACCGGCGATCAGCCTGATCAAGCGCGGCGAAAGCCAGCTCCTCGATGTCGGCGCACGCGGAGGACAGCTTCATATCGGAGCCAGTGACACGATCTGCCGGTATTTTCTGGTCCCTTATCTGGAACGTTTCCACCGGGAATTTCCCGGAGCGCATATCAAAGTTACCAATGCGACATCCATTCGCTGTGTAGAACTCCTTGAGACCGGACAGGTGGATCTGATCGTTGTCAATTCACCGAATGCTTATCTCGGGAATGTTCCGAATGTAAAAAAAATCAAAGATTTTCAGGATGTATTTATCGCAGACAAGGCATTTGAGGAATTAAAAGGGAAGAAGCTCTCTTTCAAAGAACTTCTGAACTATCCGATCCTTATGCTGGACAGAAAAAGTACGACCAGTGAATATCTGCACAATCTGTTTCTTCAGAACCAGCTGGATCTGGTTCCGGAGATTGAACTCAGCAGTAATGATCTTCTCATTGATCTTGCCCGCATCGGACTTGGAATTGCATTTATTCCGGATTTCTGCCTTTCCCAGACCTCCGATTCGGATTCGCTTTTCATTGTCGAGACAAAAGAAGTACTTCCGGAAAGGGAGCTTGTCATCGCATATAACGAGAAAGTCCCGATATCCAAGGCCGCGCAGGAATTTTTATCTTATTTTTAATACATCTTTCGGATGCATGACGGAAAATACCATAGGAGCATATGTTCCTCATGGTATTTTTCTTTTTCATGCTGCTTATTTCGCATCTGTCTGTTCTTCCGCCTTCCAGAATTTTGCAATCTTTTCTTCAATATTTTCACTGTTACAGATCTGGAAATCATTCCACTCCCTCGGGAACACCTCCTGGCACTGTCTGTCCATAAACCGGTCATCCAACAGTGTGATCACACCTCTGTCCTGATCGGTCCGGATAACTCTTCCTGCGGACTGTAACACCTTATTCATCCCCGGATACAGGTAAGCATAATCGAATCCGTTCAGATTCTTCCGGTCGAAATAATACTTTAAAAGTTCCCGTTCCAGGCACACTTGCGGAAGTCCTGTCCCGATGATCATTGCCCCGATCAGTTTATCTTCCGTCAGATCAATTCCTTCTGAAAAGACACCACCCATCACACAGAAACCGATCAGGCTGTGTGCTCTTTCCTGTTCGAATTTTTTCAGGAATTCTTCCCGTTCCTGTTCCGTCATATATTGGGACTGTACTACAACTTCAATCTGTTCCTGTGGCAATTCCATGAATACTTCCCAGACTTTTTCCAGAAATCGATAAGACGGGAAAAACGCAATATAATTCCCTGTTCTTCCTTTTATCACATGCATCACGTATTCTGCATACTTCTGGTACATCTCCGGTCCTCGCCTGGTATACTTCGTGCTGACATCATTTCCCAGAAGCAATAATCTTTTGTCTGGTTCAAATGGAGATTCCGCATAGATTGCATAGTCTTCCTTTGTTGTAGATAACAGTTTTTTATAATAATTGATTGGAAGAAATGTTGCCGAAAATAATATCGTACTATTTGCTTTCCCCATATATTCCTGCAGACATCCTGCCGGATTGACACAAAACAGATGCAGGTAAAACTTTCCTTCTTCACTAAGTTCTGAATAGATCAGATAATTTTCATCCTGCCGGTCATGAATATATATGAAATTACGGATACCAAAGTAAAACTCCAGCACCTCTTTCCGTATCACTTCATCTCTACAGTCTTCTATAAACTCTTCCAGCTTCGTCATCAAAGACAGAAGCTTAATATACACATGTGACACACTGTTCAGTATCTGGCAGCCATCACATTCTCTTTTCAATTCCAGAAGCTGCTTATTGCAGCTCTCCAACGCCGAGACAAGTTTCGGTTCCCCGTATTTTACCAGTTTTTTGATCTTCAGAAAATCCTCCTTGCAAATACTGCTGCTGTACATTGTCCTGCCGCGTTCTACCAGATTGTGTGCCTCATCGATCAGGAACAGGTATTCTCCTTTGACGCCGTCTCCGAAAAAGCGTTTCAGATGTGCATTTGGATCAAAAACATAATTATAATCACATATAACTGCGTCTACCCACTGTGATACATCCAGTGCCATTTCAAATGGACATACATTCCATTTTCTTGCCTGTTCTTCCAATACTTCCCGGCTCATCTCGTCTGTCGATGTGAGCAATTCATAAACGGCATCATTTACACGGTCAAAATGCCCTTTTGCATATGGACACACATCCGGATTACAGATGGTTTCTTCACAGAAACAGATTTTTTCTTTTGCCGTCAATGTGATGACCTTCATCTTCAGATCCTGTTCTCTCAGAATCGCGAATGCCTGACTTGCCACCGTTCTGGTGATCGTCCTGGCCGTCAGATAAAAAATCTTTTCTCCCAGTTCTTCCCCGACAGCTTTCACCGCCGGAAATACGGCCGCCATCGTCTTGCCGACTCCGGTAGGTGCCTGGATGAATAATTTCTTTTTTCTTAAAATGGTCCGATATACAGACTCAACCAGTTTCTTCTGTCCATCTCTGTATTCGAATGGGAATTCTACGGTTTTAATGGAAGCATTTCTCTTTGCTCTCCATGTCATCTGGTATCTTGCCCATTTTTCATATTCAGATACCAGCTTTTCGAACCATTTCTTAAGTTCTGCCCGGGTATATGTCTCCCGGAATCTGCGGATCTCTTCGGTATCCAGATTACAATACGTCATCTGCACTCCGATCTCTTCCAGATTATTTTGTTCTGCATAAATATATGCATAGCATTTTGCCTGTGCCAGATGCAAAAGCTGTGGTTCTTCCAGACGTTTCAGATCTTTAAATACACCTTTGATCTCGTCAACCACCACACGCTTCGGAAGTTCTATGATTCCGTCCGCTCTTCCTTCTACACTCAGGATAAATCCATCACACGGGATCTGATATCTTAACGGAACTTCTGCACGGTACTCTGCCCCCTGCTGTCTCTGGATTTTCCGATGTATGCGGCTGCCCTGCTGCATGGCATCCTTATCTGCCCCTCCGGTCCGGTTGTCAATATCTCCATGTCTTAATATAAATTCCACCAGATTCCGCACCGAAATGCGGATACACGGCTGTTCCGGATTCATGATCTGCTCTCCCCCAATCGTTCTTCATACATCGGTCGAATCGCTCCCGTCATCCCTGCGATCACATCGATCACCGTCATGATATCTCCGCTCCGATTCTTCTGGTAAGCGTGGTAGCTTCCCTGGATACAATAGCTGAGCATCACATTCATTGCTGTATCTTCTTTCAATTCCGGATATTTTTCAAAGATCATCTGCTTGATGCTCCGCTCGATACTATCCGCAAAATGATTCGCCTGACTGCCGGAAAATAAAATCGCCGTCAGGGAATTCTGCGATACATAAGCCATCAGAAGTTCCCGTGCAAACTCTGCCGGATGCTCCAGCAGATATTCCGGATGCTGGATACTGTTCGCAATCGACTGTACTACTTCTTCTTCCATCGCATCTGACAAATCGTAGATATCTTTATAATGCGCATAAAAGGTAGACTTATTGATTCTTGCGCTTTCACATAGTTCTTTTACTGTTATCTTTTCCAAAGGTTTCCTGGAACGCAGTTCGATAAATGCGTTCTTGATTCCCCGCTCTGTTTTCTCAATTCTAAGATCCATCTTACCTCCCATTTCCCAACACTTTCTCATATTCGTCGGTTATCCATCCTTTCGTCGGTTTTGTTGGTGGATACCTCCTCGCATTTTTCTTATAATATAATTATAAATCAAAAAAGCAACTACTGTCCATTATCTTTTCGACAGTTGATCTTTTACGTTGTATTTTCACGGAGGTTAATATGGATTTTTACGGATTTTACACAGGAAAAATATTCGACGCTTATGAATTTCTCGGCGCACACCCGGACAAAGACGGAACCACATTCCGTACCTTTGCACCTGCCGCATCACGCATTACAGTCATTGGGGAATTTAACGACTGGCAGGAATGGGAACTGAACAAAACTTATGACGGCAATTTTTGGGAATGCTATGCCAAAGGTGCAAAGCCGGGCATGATGTACAAGTACCGCATCTACAGACAGGACGGAAACTGCGTAGAGCACTGCGATCCTTACGGCTTCGGCATGGAACTACGCCCGGCCTTTGCTTCCATCATCCGCGATCTGTCCCACTATAAATTCAAAGACAGCAAATGGATGCAGAAACGTTCGGTATGCAAGGACAAGCCGCTGAACATCTATGAACTGCATTTCGGATCATTTAAAAAGCCTTCTGAAAAAGCAGACGACTGGTATACTTATGTGGAAATGATCGATATCCTGATTCCTTATCTGAAAAAAAATGATTACAATTATATTGAGATTATGCCGCTCAGCGAACATCCATGTGATGAATCCTGGGGATATCAGAACACCGGATTCTTCAGTCCGACCGCCCGCTACGGAACTGCCGAAGAACTGATGAAATTCATCGATGCCTGCCACAAGAACGACATCGGTGTGATCATGGATTTCGTGCCGGTACATTTTGCCGTTGATCATTATGCACTGGCCGATTATGACGGAACTTCACTTTATGAATATCCACATCAGGATGTTGGTGTCAGCGAATGGGGAAGCTGCAACTTCATGCATTCCAGAGGCGAAGTCCGAAGCTTCCTTCAGTCTGCTGCAAATTACTGGCTAAGCGTATATCATGTGGACGGAATCCGTATGGATGCAATCAGCCGTATCATTTACTGGCAAGGTGAACCGGCAAGAGGTGTCAACAATAATGCAGTAGATTTTATCCGTGAAATGAACCGCGGATTAAAGACAATGCATCCGACAACCATGCTCTCCGCCGAAGATTCCACCTCTTTTGAAGGTGTCACAAAACCTGTAGATCAGGGCGGACTTGGATTCGATTACAAATGGGATATGGGTTGGATGAACGATACTCTCGACTACTTCCGCACAGCACCGGAGTACAGAAGCCGTGATTATCATAAGCTTACTTTCTCTATGATGTATTATTATAACGACGATTTTCTTCTTCCTCTTTCACATGACGAAGTTGTTCACGGAAAAGCAACGATCGCACAAAAAATGTATGGTGAGTACGAAGAGAAATTTCCACAGGCGCGTGCGTTCTATATGTATATGTACGCACATCCGGGAAAAAAATTGAACTTCATGGGTAACGAGATCGGCCAGCTCCGCGAATGGGATGAAAAGCGCGAGCAGGACTGGGATATCCTGAAGTATCCGATACACGATACCTTCCACCACTTCATGCAGAAACTGAATCATCTGTATATAACAACTCCTGCTCTTTCTGCCAAAGATTATGAGAATGCAGGATTTCAGTGGCTGGACTGCCATCAGGAAGAGCGCTGTATCTATGCGTTCGAAAGAACAGATGGAAAAGATCGTATCGTTGCTGTCTTTAATTTCTCGGATGAGGATCAGAAAGGATATGAGCTTCCAATAAAGGATGCAAAAGAACTGGAGGTAATCCTTGCAAGTGATGATGTAGCATTTGGGGGAGGTAAGAAGTATGCGAAGAAGAAAGTGAAGGTTACGGATGGGAAAGCTGTGCTGGATCTTTCGGCTTATTCTGCGGTGTATTTCTTAATACATGATGCATTTTAATACTCTTATAATTTTATACTGCAAATCGTAACAAAAAGGGATTCTGATCTCAAATACACATTGTCCTGAATCTCTTCTTTATCCTATATTATTCACGGCACAGCCGTGAAAGTGGCTGACAGCCCCATAGTTACTGTATTTTAGCTGAATATTGCTTTTCACCTATCAAGTGAATGAAAAAAGGGCATTC
>ENA-OQLC01001322-OQLC01001322.1-human-gut-metagenome-genome-assembly--contig:-NODE-1322-length-11828-cov-4.129691_pt1 | contig 11828 bp, 10 predicted proteins | sample MGYA00242653_ERZ504807 | MGnify/ENA primary metagenome ERZ504807 (study PRJEB26092, sample SAMD00036381) | human gut metagenome | host: Homo sapiens | study: EMG produced TPA metagenomics assembly of... | reverse complement strand
AGTGGGCCGCAGCGGCTATGCGGCAGACGCTGGTGCGGCGGGCGGTAAGGTTTTCGAGCACGGAGCGGGTCACGGAGGCATCGGTCTGGCTGACGCCCTGCGCCACAACGCCGTTGTCCGCGCAGAGCACCAGCACCGCGCGGCGGCTGACATCCGGCACGGGGTCGCCGGTCAGCGCGGCGGCGTCCTCGACCATGGCTTCCAGCCGACCCAGTCCGCCCAAAGGCTTTGCCAGCGCAGCCCAGTGGGCGTGGGCTGCGGCGCGGGCGGCCTCGTCCGGCGGGGTAACGGCTGCAAGCAGGTTTTTCAGTTCGTTTTCGGTCATGATGTTTCCTTTATATAATGTTCGGCTGCAGCCGCAAAGCGCTTCGGCAGCGGCGTACCCGCCCAGTAGAGATGCGGAAAGCCCGCGTAGAGACGTGCATTGGCAAAGCCGCACGCCCACTGCCGCCCGTTTGCCTTGGCAGCGGTGAACGCATCGCCGTTTTCGGTGGAGTCCCAGTGATGGAACTCGTGGACGGGCAGGGTCTCCCCCGCGCGGAACAGCATACTGTCGGCGCGGGCGGTCAGGCGGGCGTAGCCGAACCGCACAAGCTGCCCGACCTTGAAGCCCTGCCCGGGCAGCACGCCCGCCATCGGGTGGGGCGTGCCGTCGGCGTCCTGTAATGTCCGGCCCAGGTACAAAAAGCCGCCGCACTCGGCCACGGTGGGCAGGCCGCCCTGCACGGCGCTTTTTACGGCGGCGCGCAGGGGGGCGTTCGCGGCCAGCCGGGCGGCGTACAGCTCGGGGTGGCCCCCCGGCAGGTAAAGCCCGCCGATATTATCCGGCAGAGCCGTGTCGGCCAGCGGGCTGAAAAAGCACAGCTCCGCGCCGTTTTCCCGCAGTGCCTCCAGCGTTTCGGCGTAGGTAAAGCAGAACGCGGCGTCCCTTGCCACAGCAAGGCGCACCCGCGGCGGGGGCACCGTGCACGGCACAGCGGCGGGCGCGGGGCGGTCAAACAGGGTGTGCAGCAGCGGCCAGTCGATGGTTTGCTGCGCGGCATCGGATAAGAGCTGTATCTTGCGCTGCAGATCGTCGATCTCGGCGGCGGTTTTCAGACCGAGGTGGCGGCTTTCTATCGCAGCCTCGGGCAGCGGCGGCAGACAGCCGACCACGGGCAGACCGGTCTCTTTTTCGAGCATCGGCTTCAGCAGAGCGCACAATCCTTGCGTACAATCATTGAGCAAAATTCCCGCGATATGATGCGGTGTGCGGAACGCCGTCAGCCCGCGCAGCTCCGCCGCCAGCGTCAGGCTTGCCCCCTTGGGCCGCACAACGAGCAGTGCGGGCATATCCAGCGTATCGGCCAGCTGCCACGCACTGGCCGTGTCGGTCACGCCGCCAAGGCCGTCGTAGTAGCCCATGGCCCCCTCGACGACTGCCGCGCCGTGCCCCGCCGCGTGCCGGGCGTAGAGTGCGCGGGCGGTCTGCGGTGCAGAGAAAAACAGGTCGAGATTGTGGCTTTCAACGCCCAGCACCGCGCGGTGGAACATCGGGTCGATGTAGTCCGGCCCCGACTTGAACGCGCAGGGGGTCAGCCCGCGGGCAGTCAGCGCCGCCAGCAGCGCACAGGCTGCCGTTGTTTTTCCGCTGCCGGAGCGGGGTGCAGCTAGAACCAATTGCAGCATTTTTACTCCCTCGCGATCAAGAAAACCGGGTTGTTCGCCATGAGCAGGTGCAGGCTGCCCGCCGCCCGACTGCGGCTGACTGCGATTTGTGTGACCTGGGCGGTCAGGCCGTGAGCCGTCAGGGCCGCAACGGCCTCCTGTAAGGTTTCCAGCGCAATGGCGCTGATACAGAGCCGTGCATCGGGGTTCGCGGCCAGCGCGGCATCGACGACAGCCCGCAGACTGCCCTTGCTGCCGCCGATGAAGACAGCGTCCGGCGCGGGCCAGCCTGCCAGTGCGGCGGGGGCAAAGCCCTCGGTAAGGTGCAGATTTTGCACCGCAAATTTTGCGCGATTCTGACGGATAAGGTCACAGGCTTCCGCGTCGCACTCCACGGCGCAGACCCGGCCCGCAGGGGCGGCCAGCGCCAGCTCCACACTGACGCTGCCGGTGCCCGCGCCCACATCCCAGAGGGTATCTGTGGGGCGCACAGCCAGCTTGGCCAGCGCGGCAGCGCGGACCTCCTGCTTGGTCATCGGCGTTTTGCCGCGGATGAACGCTGCATCGGGCAGGCCGGGCGTGCGGCGCAGGGGCGCGGGCACATTTTCCACAAGCAGGACACTGAGCGGTGCAAAGCGCTGTGCGGCCAGCTCCTGCGCCGTGCCGGTCACAAGCCGCTGGGACGGCGTGCCGAGGTTCTCCCCCACCGTGGCCGCAGCGTCGCCCAGCCCGGCAGCCGCCAGCTGTTGGCAGAGCGTCGCGGGGGTCTCGCTGCCGCCGGTCAGGAAAAAGGTTGTCCCGCCTGCGCGGCAGGCGGCCACCGGGTCACAGGCACAGCCGTGGGCGGAGACGAGCCGCCAGCCCTGCCACGGGAGGCCCAGCGCCGCGGCCAATAATTGCACGCTGGAAACGCCGGGCAGCATCGTGTACGGCAGACCCGCGTCGTCCAATGCGCGGCAGAGCGCCGCCGCACCGGAGTAGAAGCCCGTGTCGCCGCTGAAAACCACCGCGGCCTCCGCGCAATCTGTCTGCCGCAGCAAAGCGCAAATTTCGTCCGTTTTATAGAGGGCTGCGCGGTTTGCCGTGCAGCCCTCGGGCAGGTTTTCCAGCAGGCGGCGCGCGCCGATGATCAGCTCCGCTCCGCGCAGCGTCTCCAGCCCCGCCGCTGTCAGGCTGCCGGGCGCTCCGCTGCCCATGCCCACCAATGTGATCTTCATAAAAGCTCCCTGCATCGCTGTAAAATTGTGTCGGCGGTCTCGCCCTCGTCGTCCGGGCGGCGCAGCACAATGAGCTGCACGCCACACCGGGCGGCGGCCTCGGCTTTTTCGGCAAAGCCGCCCGCCGCGCCGCCGTCCTTCGTGACCATATAGTCGATATGGAACTGGTGCAGCAACGCCGCATTTAATTCTTTCGTAAAAGGCCCCTGCATCGCAAGGATATTGCGGTGCGGAATGCCCGCTGCCTCGCATGCTGCGATACCTGCCAGCGTCGGCAGAACGCGCGGGTAGAGCCGCGCCGGGTCGAGCGCTGCGAAGGCGGGCAGCTCCTTGGCACCTGTCGCCAGCAGGACGCGCCCCGGTCTGTCTGCCAGATACGCGGCAGCCCGGGCGGCATCGGCCAGCACCACACTGCCCGCGGGCAGGGGGCTGGCGGGGCGCAGCAGACGGTGATATTCAACTCCCGCCGCCGCTGCCGCCGCACGGATATTGCGCGTTGCCTCGGCGGCATACGGGTGGGTCGCGTCAACGCAGAGCGCCGCACCGCGCAGCAGCGCCGTCATTCCTTCGGTGTCCAGCCGCCCGGTGCGCACCGTGATGCCGTCGGCGCAGCCCTGTTCCTCGGCCCCCAGCTCTGTCGCCACACAGACCGTGACCGCCGCGCCGAGCGCCGCCAGCGCGCGGGAGAAGCTGCGCCCCTCCGTTGTACCGCTGAAAACCACCACATTCATACGCCGCGATACCCCCTTGGCGTAACCATTCTGCCATGTAAAATCTGCGTTGCAGCGTTGCCTACAAAGACCGTTGTGAACATATCCACGGCGGTGTCCGCCAGCTCGGCCAGCGTCAGCAGCCGTGCGGTCTGGCCGTCACGGCCAATGCAGCGCACCAGCCCGCAGACCGTGTCCGGGCCCTTGCCGTTGTCCCGCAGAATGTGAACGGCCTTTTGCAGGTAGTCGGCGCGGCCTTTGGACGACGGGTTGTAGAGCGCCAGACAGAAATCCCCCGCCGCGGCGCAGACCAGCCGCTTTTCAATGACGGCCCACGGCGTCAGCCGGTCCGACAGCGAAATCACGCAAAAATCGTGTGCCAACGGCGCACCCAGCACCGCGGCCCCGCTCAAAGCGGCGGTCAGGCCGGGCACGATCTCGACCTCCACCTCCGGGCAGTGCTCTGCCAGCTCCAACAGCGGGCTGGCCATGCCGTAGACCCCGGCGTCGCCGGAGCAGACGAGCGCCACCGTCTTGCCGCCCTTTGCCGTTTCCAGCGCCCAACGGCAGCGGTCAAGCTCCCGCGTCATGCCGGTAGCGTAGACCTCTTTATCCGGGTAAAGCGGACGCACAAGGTCGATGTAGACCGTGTAGCCGCACAGCACATCGGCGGCCTGCAGGGCGGTCTGCGCCTGGGCGGTCAAATACTGCGCACCGCCCGGGCCGAGGCCCACCACATACACAAGACTACGGTTCATCATTTTTCCATCTCCAATCCGGGGCAAAGGGGGCCAGCGCCACGGCAAGGGTCACGCCGTCCCGCGCCCACTTCGGGATGAACAGCACCCCGTCTGCAGCCAGCACCGCCGCGCGTTCACAGACATTGTCCACGCCCGTGATGTTCTGCACAAAGCCGGAGGACGTAAAGCGGCCTTTAGCCGTGCGCAGGGCAGTGGCGGTATAAAAGTCCATCTCCCAGCCGTGCGCCCGGCAGAACGCCGCCAGACCCGGCTCATCCCTTTTCAAGTCAATGCTGGCGGCGCGGACAATGCCTTGCGGGGCAAAATGGTGCTCCGCGCAGAAGGCGGCAAAGGCTGTTTCCAACTTTTCCGCCGTCGTGCCGCGCTTGCAGCCGACACCCAACACCGCAATGCGGGGGATCAGGTGCAGCGCCTCACCCGTCGGGGTCAGCGTCAGCGCAAAATCTGCGCGGTCAGCGGCGGCGGCAGGCTCCACACCCGCGGGCGGCGTACCGGAAACAGCCCAGTCGGCGGCATAGTAAACGCTCTGCCCGGCCAGCAGTGCCCCGCTCACGCAGCGGATGCGCTCCGGCTCGGCCACGGCACAGTTCTGGCGCTTGGCCCACTCGTCCACGGCAAAAACGCCGCGTCCGTCGGTGGCCGTCGTGATGACCGGCACGGCATGGCAGACCGCCGCCAGCCGCTGCGCCAGCTCGTTTGCGCCGCCCAGATGCCCCGACAGCAGCGGAATGGCGAACCGCCCACCCTCATCCAGCACAACGACGGCGGGGTCTGCAGCCTTGCTGCGGCAGTGTGGCGCGATGGCCCGCACCGCGATCCCGGCAGCTCCTACAAAAATCAGTGCGTCACTTTGTACAAACTGCGCAGCGGTCCAATCGGTCAGGCGGACGCCGTCCGCACCGCCGCGGGTCACGCTGCCGGGGCAGGCTGCCGCCAGCTGCTGCGCCAGCGCCAGTCCCCGCGCCGTGAACGCAATATACGCGCAGGTCATCGGTCCGTCCCCCTTCGGAACTCCGTTGTGAACGCCGGGTCATACAGCTTGCTGCGGTCATACTGTGCGGCCAAAAAGTCCCCGACAACAATGAGCGCCGTCTTGGTGATGCCCGCCGCGCGGGTGCTTTCGGCCAGCGTTCCGACGGTGCAATGTACAATTTTCTGTTCCGGCCACGTTGCCTTGTAGACAACGGCGGCAGGGGTCGCGGCGGTGTACGCGCCCTGCAGAAGCGCGTCCTGCACCCTGTCGATCAGGCCGATGGAGAGGAAAATGACCATCGTCGCCCCGTGGGCGGCCAGCGCGGCCAGCCGCTCACCTTCGGGCACAGGGGTACGGCCCTCCATGCGGGTGATGATGACGGTCTGGCTGACGCCGGGCAGCGTGTACTCGGCGTTCAGCGCCGCTGCCGCACCGCAGAAGCTCGACACGCCGGGCGTATCGTCGTAGGCGATGCCCATGGCGTCCAGCGCGTCCATCTGTTCCCGGATTGCGCCGTACAGGCAGGGGTCGCCCGTGTGCAGGCGCACGGTGGTTTTGTGCGCTGCTTCGTTTTCTTTCATGACGGCAAGCACCTGCTCCAGCGTCATCTCGGCGCTGTTATAAATGACGCAGTCCGGCCCCGCCAGCCCAAGCAGCGCCGGGTTGACCAGGCTGCCCGCGTAGATGATACAGTCCGCCGTTTGCAGCAGGGCCGCGCCGCGCCGGGTAATCAGGTCCGGCGCGCCGGGACCGGCCCCCACAAAATGTACCATGTCAGGCTCCCTTCCACAATTTCAACAGTGTATCGGCAGTTTTTGTCTGTCCCAGCGGGCCGTTCCGGTTTGAGAACAGCACCGCGCCGACCTTGAACACCCCCGCCGCGCGGCGGTCCAGATGCAGCTGGATCGCGGTGAGCAGGCTGGCCATGACCGGCTCCCGCAGCTGCGCGGCGTCCAGGATGTCCAGACAGGCGTCTGTCGTGGCGGCGTCCATCAGGGCGCGGCAGGTCGCCGCGTCCGCGCCGCAGAGCGCCGCATGGGCGCAGAACAGCTCAGTGCGGCAGTCGGCACAGCGGGAGTGGGTGTTCATGATGCCGCCCGCCAGCTTGACGAGCTTGCCCACATGCCCGACGAGCAGCACCTCCGCGAAGTGCTCCGCCGCTGCCATATCCAGCGCCTCGCCGATGAAATTTGAGATTTTTACGACAGGGATTTCGTGCAGCGCGGGGTAGTTGGCGGCCAGGTAGTCCAGCCCGTAATTGCCGGGGGCTAAAATCAGGCGGCGGCTTTTCAACGCTGCCTGGTGGATTTCGATTTGCAGCGTATCCAGAAGCGCCTGCTGGCTCATCGGCTCCACAATGCCGCTGGTGCCCAGCACCGACAGGCCGCCCTCGACCCCCAGATGCGGGTTGAAGGTGCGCTTGGCCGCAGCCTCGCCGCCTTCGATGGAGATGACCACCGCGAACCCGCCGCCGTAGCCGACGGCGTCCGCCTCCCGCAAAAGCGCCTCGGTTATCATCTGCCGCGGCACACGGTTGATGGCCGCCGCACCGACGGGCTGGTCGAGGCCGGGCTTTGTCACACGGCCCACCCCCGCCCCGCCGTCAATCGTAACGGTGCGCGGCGCGTCGGGCAGCAGTGTGACCGCGGCAATGACCGGCAGACCCGTCGTGGCGTCGATGTCGTCGCCGCCGTCCTTGACGATGGCGCACGCGGCCCCGTCTGCCGTCAGGCGGCAGAACTGCGGTGCGACCTCCACGACGATGCCCTTGGGCGTGCGCAGACCAACGCTTTCCGGCGCGTGGCCGGTCAGCAGCAGCCGCGCCGCGCCCGCCGCCCCCAGCGCCGCACAGGTGCCGGTGGTGTAGCCGCAGCGCAGTAAACGCTGCCCGCTGCGGATGTAGTGCTCAAATTGGGGCTTCGGCTTTGCGCCGCTCCCGGCAAACAGCACCGCGTATTGGTCGGTGCTCAGTCCAAACAGCGCACAGATATTGTCCTGTGCAAAGGCGTCCTGCGGTGCCAGCACAGCGGACACACCAGACGGCGCAACGCAGACAACGGCGTCGGCCAGCCTTTGGGCCAGCTCCAGCTCATGCAGCGTCACGATGACGGCCACATTCTTCTCATGTGCCAGCACTTGCAGGATGTCCATGAGCTCCGCCTTGCCCTTTACGTCCAAAAACGACGTTGGCTCGTCCAGAAGCAAAATCTCCGGCTGCTGGCAGACCGCGCGGGCCAGCAGCACGCGCTGGCGCTGGCCGTCGCTGATCCTGGCAAAATCGCGGTCCGCCAGCTCCTCCGCCCGGACAAGGCACAGGGCGTCATGCACCTGCTGCCTGTCGGCATCGGACAAAATGCCCAGCCGCCCTGTGTAGGGGTAGCGCCCGGCGGCGGCGACCTCAAAGCAGGACGTCAGCTCGGTGCGGGCCGTGTGGGGCAGCATCAGCGCCAGCTTGCGCGCCCGGGCGTTGGGGGTGTAGGCCGTCAGGTCTTGCCCGTCCAGCAGCACCGCGCCGCCCTGCGCCGCCAGCTGCCCGGCCAGCGTTTTTAAAAGAGTGGATTTGCCCGCGCCGTTCGGACCGATGAGCGCCAGAATTTTGCCGCGCTCGGCGTGCAGGGCAATGTCCCGCAGCAGCGGCGCACCGTAGCCGACGGCGAGATTTTGCGTTTCACAACAGCTCATACCGTGCCCTCCCCGCTGTGGCGGCGCACAAGCAGCCAGATGACCACCGGCGCACCGAACACCGCTGTGACCGAGCTGATGGACAGCTCGGTGGGTGCAAACAGGCTGCGGGCGATCAGGTCGCACAGCAGGCAGAATGCCGCGCCGCCCAGTGCGCAGCCCGGCAGCACCCGCAGCGGTTTTGCACTGCCCAGCGTATGTTTTACCAGATGCGGCACCGCAATGCCGACGAAAGAGATCGGTCCGGCAAATGCCGTAACGCAGGCCGCCAGCAGGCTTGACAGCAGCACAAGCACCACGGAAAACGCCCGCACCGGCACGCCGACGCTGGCGGCGTAGCTTTCGCCCAGCTGGTAGGCGGCCATCGGCTTGGAGAGCAAAAACGCGGCGGCCAGGCAGGGCAGAACGATGGCCGCCGCCGTGGCGACATTGCCCCAGGTCATGCCGGAGAAGCTGCCCATCGACCAGTTGTGCAGGTTGACGATGTTGGAATCCTGCGCGAAGGCGACGACAATATCGGTGACGGCCGAGCAGATGTAGCCGATCATGACGCCGCAGATAACCAAAATGCTCATCTGCTGCACGCGGCGCGCCACGGCCAGCACAAACAGCATGGCCGCCATGGCCCCGGCAAACGCCGCCAGAATCAGCGTCAGTGAGCCGGTGAGCAGACTGCGGTTCAAAAAGACGACCATCGTCAGCGCCACAGCCAGCTTGGCCCCGCTGGAAATGCCCATGACGAACGGCCCGGCAATCGGGTTGGCAAAAAACGTTTGCAGCAGATACCCGGCCACCGAGAGCGCCGCCCCCAGCAGCACGACCATGACGGCGCGCGGCAGGCGCAGCTGCAGCAGGATGTCAGCCGCCAGCGCATTTGTGCGGCGGCCCAGCAGGGCCGCCGCGATGTCCGCCGGGGAGAGCGCAACGCTGCCCCAGAACAAGTTGAGCGCAAACAGCGCCAGCAGGGCCGCCGCCATGGCGAGGTATGCAATTGTCATGCGTTTGGAGGTGTGCATGCGTGGTTCCCTTTGCGGCGGGCGGCAATGGTGCGGGCGGATAGGGAATCCGCCCCTACGGATGCGCCACGGTTTTGTGCGTCCGTTTTTGCCGCCGCGTTAAATTTTCAGTGCAGCTTCGTCAAAAATGTCAATTCACTGTCGTCCGGGTCATCCTCGGTGAACACCCTGTTCATATCCAGGATCAACTCCGGCAGCTCCATGCTCTGCTGGAAAAGGCTCTGCGACGTACACCAGACGCTGCCGCTTTGCACGGCCTTGAAGTCCGCCAGCATCGGACATTTGGCGAGCAGCTCATCCATTGTGCGCAGCTCACCCTCAATCGTGCTGTTGTAGAGCAGCACATCGGCGTCACGCGCCCCGGCGTAGAAATCCTCGAGCGAGATATTGACAGTCGCCAGATTGTTGCCGCTGTCGGTCAGGTCGGCAAAGACATAGCTGCCGCCCGCCAGCCCGATCATCTTGGCGACGTAATCGCCGCCCTTGCGCACCGTGGCGAGATTGTTTGAGGTGATGGAGAAGAACGCCGCAGTCTTGCCGGTGGGTTCCTCGTCCAGCAGCGGTGCAATGCGCTGCACAGCGTCGTCAAAAACGCGCTCGGCCTCCTCGGTTCTGCCCAGCAGGATGCCGTACAGCTTGACCCATTCCATCCGGGCCAGCGGGTCACTCTCGTAGCTCGAGCGCTCCACGAGGACCGGCACGCCGAATTTTTCGAGCTGCTCTTTCACCTCGGGCGTGTGGTAGATCATTGTGTTCTCGATGGCAAGGCCGCAGTCGGCAGACAGGATCGTCTCGTAATCGGGCGCGCTGTACTTGCCCGCGTAGGCGATCTCGCCCTGCTCCATGGCGGTGCGGGCCGCGTCAAGGTACCAGTTTTCGGCTTGCGTGCCGGACAGCGCCACAGCCCCCAGCCCGCCAATGCTGATGATGGGATCCATCGCGGACGACGACACAAGGTAGATATTTTGGATAGGCTGCTGCAAAACGGTGATGTCTGCGCCCAGATTGGCGGGCGCAGCGGCCCCCTCCGGCACGACGAGATAGCGGCTGCCGTCAATCGTGATGAGGTCATAGCCGCCCGCACACACATCCACCGTGAACTGCTTCGCATATTCCAGCGGATAGCGGCTTTCTATCGTCAATGCGTCCGTTTGCGCGGGAGCCTGGGATGCAGCCGCGCACCCTGCCAGCAGCAGGGCTGGCAGGGCAAAAGCTGCCGCGCGCCTCATTCGGCGGCGGCCAGCGTCGCGCTGTCAAAGGTCAGAGTATAGTCGATCTCGTGCGGGGTGCTCATTGCGACGGTGTCCGCCGTGACGGCCAGCGCGGTATCCAGCGCGGCAACGGGGATCTCAAACGTCGAGTTGCCGTCGGTGTTGACGGGCAGGTACTTTTCGCCGTCAACGAGCATATAGTCATAGTTCGGGCTGCTCCAGACGATGGTCGCGGTCATAATACCGTCGGCCACAGTCAGCGCGGCGGGGCTTTCGACGGTGGCGCGTCCGCTGCCGCCCTCCAGCGTCACAGCGCAGGTGTAGCTGCCGTCTGCGGGGATCTCGACGGCTGCCGCAGCCGCATCCTCTGCCGCAGGCTCGGCATCGGAGATGCTGACCGTATGGTCATACCAGGTGCCCTTGGTGCCCAGAATGGCCAGCTGGAAATCAGCATCGACAGCCGCAACGGGGATGTCAAAGCCGTATACTTCGTCGCTGGTGCCGTCGGAGTAGGTCACCGTGTCAACGGTAGGCTGCAGCCAGTCACTCTCGTGGGCGGGGGCGTCGGCGGCCATGCCCGGATACAGGTTGACGATCTTCTGGGACTGCAGACTGACGTGGAAGGTCATCGTGCCGTTTTCCACCGTCAGCGTGCCCATGCCGTCCACGGCTTCGTTGGCGTGGAACATGCTGCTGTCGGTGTTGAACTTAGCGGTGTATACGCCGTCCGGCAGCGCGGCAGCGGGGGCCGGGGCTTTCGTGACGGCGGGGGACGGGGCCGCGGTGGCGGCAGGGGCGGTTTCTTCCGTGGAGACCGCCTCGGACGTGCTCTCGGCGGTGGACGCTGCGGACGCACCGCAGCCCGCCAGCAGCAGGGCAGCGAGAGTCAGGGATGCGAGTTGGAGCTTTTTCATGCTTTCCTTACCTCATTCTATACATATTTATCAAGCAATAGCGGGAGGCAGCGCGGGCGGATAGGGAATCCGCCCCTACGGCGTGGCGCGGCGGCCAGAGGGCCGGCCGCCCTACAGGGCATCACATCGGACGCAGGCCGGGCATGTCCGGCCTCTGTCGTGCTTTCCCAAAAACCAAAAAACTGCCCGGAGCTTACCCTCCGGGCAGAATGGGTCTTTCTCAGCCGTTCAGGGAATCGATGGCGGCCCCGGCGTGGTCAACGTAGAGCTGCTGGATGTCGCCGATCTCGCCCAGACCTGCGATCTGGGTGTCGACGCTCTCAAAGCAGTCGGCGGCGTTGAACTGGCTCAGCCAGGAATCGTCCTCGGCACCGGCCATGTCGTTGTTGGCGTGGTCACCGGCGACGACCATCAGCGGGCGCAGGATGACCTTGGTGTAACCGGCCTCCTTGACCTTCTCGATAACGGCATCGCAGGCGGTGTCCTCGGGCTCACCCTCGACGGTGCCGATAAAGACGTTGTCATAGCCCAGCGTCTGCATTGCGGTCTGCATCTGGCTGTAGCTGACCTTGGCGGTGTGGGACGTGCCGTGGCCCATAAAGACAAAGGCGGTGCCGTCCGCAGCGGCGGCAGCGGCGTCGTCATACCCGGCGGTCTTGACGGCCTCGGCGGTGATGGCGGCGGCTACGGCCTCCTT
>ENA-OQLC01001311-OQLC01001311.1-human-gut-metagenome-genome-assembly--contig:-NODE-1311-length-11890-cov-2.563701_pt1 | contig 11890 bp, 10 predicted proteins | sample MGYA00242653_ERZ504807 | MGnify/ENA primary metagenome ERZ504807 (study PRJEB26092, sample SAMD00036381) | human gut metagenome | host: Homo sapiens | study: EMG produced TPA metagenomics assembly of... | reverse complement strand
AATTCTTTTATTTTTTGTTTCATATTGCTTAAAATCCCTGTGTTTATGCGGATAATTCGATTTTTACTCTTTTTTAAAGATAAAAATATCCCGTCTTTCTTTTCTCCCAGTCATTTAGTCACTGATTTTTTAATCCTACGATGTTTTTATTTTGCGAACAAATTTATGAAGGAAAATGAAAAAGGAATTTCTGGAACTTTACCCGGTTTGCAAAGAAAAGAAAAGTCTGGTGGAAGTGCAGGTTTATTTGTTGATTTTTCCGGTTGCGACAATTTTTGCAAAAGGTTATACTGTAATACAGAAAAGAAGAATAAAAAGGAATGAACAGATTATGAGAAAAATAATTCTGGCTTCTGCATCTCCAAGACGCAGGGAGCTTCTGGCTGCAGCAGGAGTGAGCTTTAAAGTCTGTCCCGGAAACGGAGAAGAACATATTACAGGAACAGATCCGGAAGAGGCGGTAAAAGAGCTGTCCTCTCAGAAAGCTTTTTCGGCGGTCTTTCCGGAGGCGGAAAACGGAACCGTGATCCTGGGCGCAGATACCGTGGTGGTTTTTGAAGGAAAAATACTGGGTAAGCCCAAAGATGAAGAGGACGCAGTACAGACACTGAAAATGCTCCAGGGAAATACTCATCAGGTTTATACAGGAGTTACCATTCTGGAAAATACTCGTGGTAAATGGCAGAAAACTTCTTTTGCAGAAAAGACAGACGTGACCTTTTATCCGGTATCTGAAAAGGAAATCCGGGACTATGTAAAAACCAAAGAACCTATGGACAAGGCGGGAAGCTACGGAATCCAGGGACTATTCGGTATTTATGTGAAAAGTATTTCAGGGGAGTATTCAAATGTAGTCGGCCTGCCTGTGGGACGACTGTTTTATGAAGCAAAAAAATCAGGAATAGAACTGAGGTGGCAGGAATGATAAAAGCATGTATCTTTGACCTTGACGGAACTCTGGCTGATACCCTGGAATCCATGGCAGCAGTGGCAAATGAGCTGATGGATGAAATCGGACTGGAGAGGCAGCCGGTGGATCATTTCAGATATTATTGCGGCGAGGGAGCCAATATGCTGGTTCGCCGCTGCCTGAAGGATGCCGGCGATCCGCAGCTTATGTATTATGAGGAAGTATGCAGAAAGTACAGAGAAAGGTTTAATGCAGACCCTCTGTATAAAGTCAGGATCTATCAGGGGATTCCGGAGCTTCTTGACCGGCTGAAAAAACAGGGAACTGCCCTTGCAGTCTGCTCTAATAAGCCCCATGACGCTGCGGTGAAGGTTGTTGGAGAGCTGTTTGGCAGTACCTTTGATTTTGTGATCGGGCAGAGTGAAGAAATCCGCAGAAAACCTGCTCCTGACGGACCCTTAAAGGCAGCGGAAGTACTTGGGGCAAAACCAGAGGAATGTCTTTATATCGGAGATACCAAAACGGATATGCAAACAGGAAACGCGGCGGGAATGCACACGGTGGGCGTTCTCTGGGGCTTCCGGGACAGGCAGGAGCTTCAGGAAAACGGAGCAGGGGTTATAATAGAAAATCCGAAGGAACTATTAAAAATTTACGAGGAATACAACAATGATTAAATTAGTGGCAAGTGATCTTGACGGAACTCTTCTTTTAAACGGGGCACAGCAGCTTCCGGAAGAGATTTTCCCATTGATCAGAGAACTGAAAAAGCTTGGAATACTTTTTGTGGCGGCAAGCGGGAGACAGGATCCCAACATGAGAAGGCTGTTTGATCCGGTGGCAGACGAGATGGCTTTTATCTGCGAAAACGGGGCTCTGGCAGTAAGAAATGAAAAGGTTTTTTATCAGGACAATTTTGAACCGGAGCTGGTGAGAGAAATTCTGGAAGCAATAGAAGAAAAGGACGGCGCAGAGTTTTCCTGCGCAACCAGAGACTTCTATTATATACGTCCGAAAACACAGCATTATCTGGACCTGATGACAAAGGTGGTAAAAACAACAAGTAAAGTGATAGAGAGTCTTGATGAAGTGAAAGAACCCTGCATGAAGCTTGCTGTATATGAAAGAGGACTTCAGGAGGATTCGATCCGGTACTGGCAGGAACGTTTTTCTGATAAATGTACGGTTGTAACCTCAGGGACAGAATGGGTGGACTTTATTCCTTTTGGAACCAATAAGGCAAAGGGCTTAAAAGAATATCAGAATCAGCTTGGGATCAGACCGGAGGAATGTGTGGTATTCGGGGATGAATACAATGACATTGAGATGCTGAAAGCAGTTCCCTGGAGCTTTGCCATGAAGCATGCCAAACCGGGAGTAATAGAGGCGGCATCCTATACGGCAGAAAGGGTAGAACCAATCCTGGAACGTCTGATCCGGGCAAATGGAAAAATTGAGGAGGTAATCTGAAGATGTACAAAAAAGAAAGCGTTGAAACATTTCTGAAAGAGCAGAGCAGACTGTATGACGAGCCGGTGGCAGAAAGCTATGAGGAGGCAGAAGAATTTCTGGAGGACTGTATGGCTGTTGAGGTAAAAACCTTAAAAGAAGTCCGCCGCTATCTGGATGAAGCAGGAGCTGACATTGAGGGAATGACAGATGAAGAGCTGAAGGAGGCAAGCGAGGTATTTGCACTGCCTTCAGGAGGCTATCTGATCGTAGAGGGATAAGAATACAGAAATAAGAATCAGGAGAGTACTGCGCAAAATCTGTCAGGGCTCTCCTGTTTTCTTAAATAAAATCATCCATGTAAGAAAAAATGTGCTATGATATATAACAGTGAAAAAATAAGGGCGGATTTTCTGCCTGTATGGAGGAACAGATGATATGTTGGAATTAAAAAACATCAGTTTCCAGGTGCCTGATGAAAAAACAAGAAACACAAAAGAAATCGGAATTTTAAAAGATGTAAGCCTGACTCTGGAGGATAACCAGTTTGTGGTGATCACCGGACCAAACGGTGGCGGAAAGTCTACTCTGGCAAAAATTATTGCCGGGATTGAAAAGCCTACGTCCGGCCAGATCCTTTTTGACGGACAGGATATTACGGATATGAGCATTACAGACAGAGCAAAGCTGGGAATCAGCTATGCCTTTCAGCAGCCGGAGCGATTTAAAGGGGTGACAGTATTTGATCTTCTCCGTCTGGCAGCAGGAAAAGAAATTTCTGTAGCCGGAGCCTGTGAATATCTTTCCAAGGTAGGCTTATGCGCAAAAGATTATATCCGCAGAGAAGTGAACGGAAGCCTTTCCGGAGGTGAGATCAAAAGGATTGAGATCGCAACGATCCTGGCGCGAAAAACAAGAGTATCTGTTTTTGACGAACCGGAGGCTGGAATTGATCTCTGGAGCTTTCAGAATCTGATTCAGGTTTTTGAGGAAATGCATGAACAGCTTCATGGCTCTATTCTGATCATTTCGCATCAGGAACGCATTCTGAATATTGCAGATCAGATCATTCTGATCGCAGACGGAAAACTGGTAAAAAAAGGAACAAAGGAAGAAATTCTGCCGGAGCTTCTGGGAACGGCAAATGCAGCGCCATCCTGTGATAAGGCTGCAAATCGTAAATAAAGGGGAGAGTGAGAAATAATGGACGCAATACAGAGAGAACTGCTGATGCAGGTGGCCGGTCTTCATGAGATTCCTGCAGGAGCTTATAATATCCGTTCCAACGGACAGAGTATTGACAGAAAAAGTACAGGAAATATAGAAATCATCAATAAACCGGACAAAAGCGGCATTGAAATCCATATTAAGCCGGGAACAAAAAAGGAAAGTGTTCATATCCCGGTGATCATGAGCCAGTCCGGTCTTGAGGAAGTGGTTTACAATGATTTTTATGTAGGGGAAAATGCAGACGTTACGATCATTGCCGGCTGCGGAATCCATAACGGAGGGGATGCCTCCAGCCGCCATGACGGAATCCACAGATTTTTTATCGGTAAAAACGCTCATGTAAAATATGTGGAAAAGCATTATGGAAGCGGCGATGGAAGCGGGGAGCGTATTATGAACCCTGTAACAGAGATCAGCCTGGATGAGGACAGCTTTATGGAAATGGAAACAGTCCAGATCAGGGGCGTGGATTCGACAAAGAGGGAAAACAGAGCCCAGCTGAAGGCTGGCGCAAAGCTGGTGGTCATGGAGCGTCTGATGACTCATGGAAAACAGAAAGCAGAAAGCTGGTTTGACGTGCAGCTTGACGGAGAGGACTCTTCTGCCAATATTGTGTCCCGCTCTGTGGCAAGAGATGAATCCTGGCAGCTGTTCCAGTCCCACATCAGCGGAAATACCAGATGCAGCGGACACACGGAATGTGATGCCATTATTATGGAAAATGCAAAGATCAGCGCTGTTCCTCAGCTTACTGCAAATCATGTGGATGCGGCTCTGATCCATGAAGCTGCCATCGGAAAAATCGCCGGGGAACAGCTTATCAAGCTGATGACGCTGGGGCTTACGGAAGCTGAAGCAGAAGAGCAGATCATAAGCGGATTTTTAAAATAAAGAAAGCCTTTCATTTAAGAAGAAATAAAAGAACCGGAGAAAAAGCACAAACAGACTGCAGCTTCTCCGGTTTTTATTTACCGGATCAGGTAAAACAGAGATTACATGATTGTTTTTATATATGCTATAATAACCATACAGGAAATAGGAGATACTGAACTGTGTCTTTGCTTACAGCAGGATAATTCCTGTAAAAGTCCATGACTCCGGTAAAAATGGGCATAATAGAAAAATAGCAGAAAGCAGAAAAGGAGGATGACTTATGAGAGCAAAAAGAATTGCAGCGATCGTCATGTCTGTTTTTATGGTGCTGTCCCTTCTTCCCTCGGCCGTGTTTGCGGCAGCGGTATCTACTTTGGAAGGGCAGGTTAAGATCAACGGAAATGCAACTCCTGGAACAACTCTCAGTGCTGATCTGAACGGAGTGAAGTCGGAAGGAATATCAGAGGACAGCGTCAGCTATGTATGGTCCAGAAAGGCGGCATCTGATACAGATAACAGGAACATTACAGAACTCAGCAGGGAAAAAACATATTCTGTGACCCAGGACGATGTAGGGTCAAAGATTCTTCTGACAATTACCGGGCTGGAAGATAAAGGCTATACCGGAAGCCTTAAAGCAGAAACAGCAGAGATAACAGCAGTTTCCCAGGAGCCGGCACAGACAGAGGAGAATAACAGTCAGGAAACAGAAGTCCTGCCGGAAGAACCCTCCCAGGAAGACGCTGAACAGCCAGTGCAGGAAGAGCCACAGGAGGAAATCCAGGAAGAGGCAGGAAGCGAATCTGTAGACGGCATCCCGCCGGCGCAGGAAGATACAGCCGTACCGGAAGAAACATATGATGAAGCGGAAGAGACTTTAAATGAGGATGAGATCCTGACGCCGTTTGATCCGTCAGAAGAGGAGAACGGTGAGGCGGGAAGCGAGTCCGTGGACGGGATTCCGCCGGCACAGGAAGACGGAGAAGAAAGCATTCCGGAAGAGAATGAGCAGGAAAATCCTGCCGGTACAGAGGAACAGGTCTTCAGTGTGGAAGTGATCACAGAAGACGGAGCAGGTGTTCTGGATTTTGGAATACTTCCGGTGGGAGAAACAGCAGACGGAACAACAAAGAATGTAACCGTAAGGAATACAGGAACAGAGACACTGCATTTTCTGGAAAATACCCCGGAACATTTTGCAGTGCAGGACATTCATGATCCCCTTGAGCCGGGAGCGGAGGTAACTCTTTGGGTATCACCAAGACAGGGAACTGCGGCGGGAACATATGAAGATACTATTGCATATCAGACGGAAGAAGGAGCGGAAGCTTCTTTTACTGCAAGAATGGTCCTGGAAGCTTCAGAGCAGCCGGAGATTCCAGAAGGATCTGCACTGTCTGCTGATCTGGAGTTAATGGAATTCAGCACACAGGATGCTCAGAAGCTGATGATCACGAATGATTCTTCTGAGGATATCACAGTTGAGGCATTCACAGAGACAGGAAAAGTGATCGCAGATCCGGGTACAGCAGTTGTGCCGGCAGGAGGAAGCGTTGAGTTTGCTGTGATTCCGGCCGAGGATCTGGAAACAGATAAAGATTATCAGGACGTGTTATCTTTTACAGATATCAACAACAGCGAAAATACAGTTTCGGTACAGGTGAAACTGAATATTCCTTCAGAGAAGCCGCAGGGCGGCAGTGATGTTGCGCCAGATACCGATATGGTGGATTTTGGTGCTGTGATTGAGGGATATGGGGAAGCTCCTGCAGAAAAATCCGTGACTCTGACCAATCATGGCACAGAGGAAGCCGCTCTCTCTCAGCCGGCAAGTGAAAATGGAGATTTTCAGTTCTTCGATGCAGTTCTTGCTGATCAGAAGATCGGAGCAGGAGAGAGTACAACTCTGATTCTTCGTCCCAGAACAGGACTGGCGGCAGGAAGCTATCAGGAAAGCTTTATGGTTGCAGATGAAACCTCCGGAAAGAAAATTGAAATTACTGCCAGTCTGACGGTTGAGGCTGTAAATCACAGCCTGAGCGCAGCTCCTTCCGAACTGGATTTTGCGTCAGCAAAAAAAGGATACGGACAGATTGAGGCCCAGCAGGTTACTGTGACCAATAATGGAAATGTTACTGAGACACTGGTACAGCCTGCAGGAAAGAATTTTGAAGTAAGCAAAGTGGAAGCTTCAGCGCTGACTCTGCAGCCGGGAGACTCTGTAAGCTTTACCGTAAGGCCGAAGACAGGTCTTGATGTAAATACTTACCAGGAAACCGTAGAAGTGGCATCAGAAAGCGCAAAAACAGGCTTTAAGGCAGTTTTCCAGGTAATCAAGGGAAGCGCATCCCTTACAAAGATCCAGACTCCGGCAGATATTACCGGACTGGCAAACGGAACGAAAAAGGATGCAAAATCCTTAAAACTTCCGTCAGTGGTTGTAATTGAAACAACATCAGGAAATATGAATGCGGCAGTATCCTGGGATGTGAAGAACTGCAGCTATGATCCGTCCGGTACAGATGCGCAGAGCTTCCGTGTTCAGGGAACTGTGAAGCTTCCGGAAGGTGTTGACAATGATAAGAACCTGGAGCTTAAAACAAGTGTTAAGGTCAGTGTAAAAGCGTATACTTCAAAAACTGTATCTGCAGATCAGAATAAGATCACAGGAATCGAGTACAATGGAGTGTACACTACACAATCCAGAATTTCCTTTACTGCGGTAGGCGCAGGAATGGACAATGCATCTCCGAGAAAAGGCGATACCAGATATCTTCCTTTGAACTGGACTGTGATCAATACAAATAACTGGGATGCAGCGCCGTATACAGCTACCTTTGGCCTGGCTCAGAGCGGAGATTACACACTGAAGGTTACTTTCCAGCTTCAGACCTATGACGGAAAAACATGGAAGAGTTCTGAAACCTATGATACAAAGTCAGTACCGTTTACCATTTCCAAGGCAAAGGTTACTGCTCCGGGACAGAACCTTACTCCTGCAGCAAACCGCAAAAATGCAGTAAAAACAGGAGATGATTCACCGATCGCTGTTTTTGTGGTGATTCTTGTAGTAGCTGCGGCAGCCATTGCAGGCGTGATTATTTACCGTAAAAAGAAATAAAAAGTTACAAAACAAAATTACTAGCACTCATTTAATGTGAGTGCTAGTTTTTTCTTGACTTTTATGAGAAAGGGTATTACTATATATCACAGAAATGAAAAAAACAAAGGAGTGTGGAATACATGGCTGTAAAGCATGGTAACTTATCAATTAACAGTGACAACATTTTTCCTATTATAAAAAAGTGGCTTTATTCAGATCATGATATTTTTGTGCGCGAGCTTGTATCAAACGGATGCGATGCAATTACCAAACTGAAAAAGCTGGAGGTAATGGGAGAATATAGTTTCCCGGAAAATTATAAGCCTGCAATCCAGGTAACCGTTGATTCTGAAAAAAAGACTCTGAAATTCACCGATAACGGTATTGGTATGACTGCAGACGAGGTGGAGGAATACATCACTCAGATCGCTTTTTCCGGCGCTACAGAATTTCTGGAGAAATATAAAGATAAAACAACGGATGATCAGATGATCGGGCATTTTGGCCTGGGCTTTTATTCTGCATTTATGGTAGCAGATGAAGTGCATATTGATACGCTTTCCTATAAAGAAGGTTCTGTTCCGGTTCACTGGACCTGTGACGGCGGAACAGAATATGACATTCAGGACGGAAATAAAGATACCGTAGGTACAGAAATCACGCTGTTTCTGAATGAAGAGAGCCTGGAATTCTGTAATGAATACCGTATGCGTGAGGTTCTTGAAAAATACTGCTCCTTTATGCCTGTAAATATTTATCTTGCAAAAGAAAATGCAGAGCAGGAATATGAGACGATTGATGAAGCTGATTTAAGAGATGACGATGTTGTTGTGGAGCATATTCACGAAGAGGCAAAAACAGAGGAAAAAGAAAATGACAAGGGAGAAAAGGAAATCGTAGAAATTTCTCCTGCAAGAGACCGCGTAAAGATCAACAAACGTCCTGTTTCTTTAAGTGATCCTCAGCCGCTCTGGATGAAACATCCAAACGAATGTACAGACGAAGAATATAAAGAATTTTACCGTAAAGTATTTATGGATTATAAAGAGCCGCTGTTCTGGATCCATCTGAACATGGACTATCCATTTAACCTGAAAGGAATCCTGTATTTCCCGAAGATCAATACAGAGTATGATTCCATTGAGGGAACCATTAAACTTTACAACAATCAGGTATTTATTGCAGATAATATCAAAGAAGTGATTCCGGAATTCCTGCTGCTTCTGAAAGGCGTGATCGACTGTCCGGATCTTCCGCTGAACGTATCAAGAAGCGCACTTCAGAACGATGGATTTGTTCAGAAGATTTCTGAATATATTGCGAAAAAAGTAGCGGACAAGCTGACCGGAATGTGTAAGACAGACCGCGAGGCATACGAAAAATACTGGGATGACATCAGTCCGTTTATTAAATTTGGATGTATTAAAGACTCAAAGTTTGCAGACAAGCTTCATGACTATATTCTGTTTAAGGATCTGGACAACAAATACCTTACCCTTAAAGACTGTATAGAGGCAAACAAGAAGGAAGAGGCAGAACACACTGAGGAAGAGACTCAGGAAAATGCAGAAGAAAATAAAGATGAGAAAGAACCGGAAAAGACAACAGTATTTTATGTGACAGATCCGGTACAGCAGAGCCAGTATATTAATATGTTTAAGGAAGCTGGAAAGAATGCGGTGATTCTTTCTCATAATATTGATACTGCCTTTATTTCTCATCTTGAGCAGAGAGATCAGACACTTCAGTTTAAGAGAATTGATGCAGATCTGACAGAAGAGCTGAAGGGCGGAGACGCTGCTGATGACGATACAGCAAAAACGCTGACAGAGCTTTTCCGTAAAAATTTGAATAAAGAAAAGCTTGAAGTGAAAGTAGAAAGTCTGAAGAATGAAGCAGTATCCGCAATGATGATGCTTTCTGAGGAAAGCCGTCGTATGCAGGATATGATGAAAATGTATAATATGTATGGAATGGATCCGGGAATGTTTGGCGGACAGGAAACACTTGTCTTAAACATTAACCATCCTCTGGTGAAGTTCCTTGCAGAGAATCAGGAGTCTGAACATGCAGCAGTTATCTGTGAACAGCTTTATGATCTGGCAATGATCAGTCATAAGCAGCTTTCACCAGATGAAATGACAAAATTTGTTCAGAGAAGCAATGATATTTTGATGCTGCTGACAAAATAAACCAAAATGAATGTGAGTAAAGTCCCGGTGCCTGAAAAGGTAACCGGGATTTTTGTATGTTTTCTAAAAGACAAGAAACTATTCTTTTTTAAAGAAAATAAAGAGACAGACATAAAAAAATAAGTACAAAATGTTCTGATAGAGTGAAAAATATAAATTTTTGTATTATTTTGATATAAAACGCCAAAAATTAATATTGACAAATTACATCGTGATTCTTATGCTAGAAAAGTATGTCCGAGCAAGGTTTTGTTGAAGAATCTCGAAAAAATTATGAAAATTACTTTTTCTTTCGATATTCCACGAGTTATTTAGTAAATAGAAAAATATTGATAAATTGTCGTATAGTATATGGGAGAAAAAGAAAATTAGAAATAAATTTCAGAGGAGAAAGAAATGAGGAAAGTATACCATTTAATCAGACAGATGGGAGTAACATCGAAGTACAAAGGATATTATTTTGTGGCAGATGCTGTAAAACTGTCCATGGAGACAGCCGGATATCCCCTGAGAATTACCAAGGATGTGTATCCTCCGTTGGCGAGAAAATATAAATCTACCCCGAACAATATTGAACATGATATCCGGACTGTAGTCAATGTCTGCTGGTGTGCGAATAAAGATCAAATGGACAGGATTGCCGGATATCCTCTGAGTTACAAGCCTACAAACAGCGAGTTTGTAGACATGCTGGCATTTTATCTCAGTTCAGATGACAGATAGTTGATAAAAAAGATAAAAGAAAACTGTTTTACAGGGATTCACAGTTAATACCGAGATCGCGGAAAAAGTTGTGAACGGAAACGTCCCAGAACTGTTCAGCACGTTTGTCCATGGAAAAGTATATTTGAGAGATTCCTGTAGTACACAAGAGCGTATTATTTTTATACTGTATAATTAAAGAGAAGCTGCTGACAGCAGAAAAAAGGTCAGACTCTTTTTCTTCAAAAATAGAGAAAAACTGTTCAGGTGAAAGCTGAAATACAATTTTGAACTGCAGCGGAGTTCGTTTTCCGCGTATGATTGAAAAGCAAAAAGGTTTTATTTCCCTCCATGCAGAATAAATGGTCTTGTTTTGGGTCAGGATATCCTGTGTGTCGGTATCGAAAAATTCTTTATTTATTAGCCCATCTATGGAAAAAGTATTGAAAGTTGTGACAGAAGCTTCTGCCATGGGAAATTGATCAAAGGTCTCCCCGATCAGAAGCCGGTTCATAAATCCTTTGACATCGTTGATTTTCAGTGCAAGCATATTCAGGCTCCCTTGATTTTTTTTTATTATAAAACAGAAATGAAAAAAAGAACAGAGTTTTTAGAAAAAGTCTTTTCAAATGAAAAGTGATATGGTAAGATAAACGTGGTATTCGATACTACATATAATGGAAAAGAGGACGATATAGTTGAGTTATAAAATTATTATAGACAGTTGCGGAGAATTTCTTGATGAATGGAAAGACGATGAACGTTTTGAATCTGTTCCGCTGACACTTAATGTAGGCGGAGAGACTGTGATAGATGATGATACTTTTGATCAGGCTGAGTTTTTGAAAAAAGTGGCTGCCTGTCCGGAGTGCCCGAAATCTGCGTGTCCGTCTCCGGAACGCTATATGAAGGCTTATGAATGTGAGGCAGATCATATTTATGCAGTGACTTTATCTTCAGAGCTGAGCGGCTCATATAACAGTGCAGTTCTTGGAAAAGATCTGTTTCTGGAAGAGAATCCCGGAAGAAATGTTTATGTATTTAATTCCCGGTCAGCCTCTGTGGGAGAAACGCTGATCGGAATAAAGATTCAGGAATGTGAGGAAGCAGGCTGTTCTTTCCGGGAAACTGTGGAAAGAGTTGAAAAATATATAGCAGAACAGAATACATTTTTTGTTCTGGACGATCTGGAAACACTTCGCAAGAACGGACGTCTCAGCAGAGTGAAATCTCTTGTTGCAAGCGCTCTTAAGATTAAACCGGTTATGGGATCTACAGATGAGGGAACTATCTGTCAGCTTGATCAGGCAAGAGGAATAAATAAGGCTCTTATAAAAATGGTTCAGCACGTTGTGGAAAAGACAGAAAACAGTGAATCAAAAGTTCTGGCAATTTCTCACTGTAATTGCAAAGATCGGGCAATGCTCTTAA
>ENA-OQLC01001305-OQLC01001305.1-human-gut-metagenome-genome-assembly--contig:-NODE-1305-length-11920-cov-3.181373_pt1 | contig 11920 bp, 12 predicted proteins | sample MGYA00242653_ERZ504807 | MGnify/ENA primary metagenome ERZ504807 (study PRJEB26092, sample SAMD00036381) | human gut metagenome | host: Homo sapiens | study: EMG produced TPA metagenomics assembly of... | reverse complement strand
TTTTCCAGCAAATCCATCGGCTCCAGAATACCCGTTTCAAGCAGTCGAGCTGCCAGTTCTACCGCCAACGTGTGACTGTGAACCGTATCAATGATTTGTTCCAATACACTCTGGTATTTTTCTGCGTCCGAGAAAAAGCAACCGGCAATGGATAATAACGCCTGCTTGCCTGCAATTTCGGTTACTTCCATGGAATCGTAGTTATCAAATCTGCTGCGGGTCGTGAACAACATACGGCAGCGATATTTCATCACAACAGAAAGAGTGCTGTCCTGAGAAGCCGTAGTATTAAAATTATCTACAATAAACAGCGTATCTTCTTTCAATGTACGCAGGAAGCGATTGTGTTTGCGGAAGCGTTCCTGCTCGCTGTCATCCGGAAGGTCATCAGCAAAATCCATATCCGCTATATCCTGCATCAGATTACCGGTATAGGTCAGATACAGAACATTGGTGTATTCCTTGCGGTGCTGCTTTGCATAGGCTTTTGCCAGTTCGCTCTTACCGATACCGGCGATGCCATGAAGAAATACCTTTCCATGCTCCAATAACAATTCGTGAAGCATTTCCAGTTCTTTTTCACGTCCGCAGAAATGTCGGCAAGGCTTTGGTGCTCCTTCATCAGCAATGAAATCACTGAGAATTGGAGAAAGCTTTCCGTCAGCAAGGAGATTCTTTACCTTTGGGTCACGCTTGATAAACTCACGCTCCATGCCGAAGCAAAGAACATCCGCTATAAACGATGCTTCATCCTCTCGGCTATCACAAGGATAGTGCCGGGAGCATTCTTTTTTTACTCGTTCCGAAATGGTATCATCCTGCATTAGCAGTCGGTATACTTCCTGTGCAGCCATAGAACTATCATACATTGAAAGCAGTACATTGTTTTCCAAATCTGCTGCCAGTTTTTCACGATTGCCATCTCTGGAATAAAACTGCGTTATTTTCGGACTGATTTTTGCCTGCCCGGTGAACCAGCGGCAGACCAATGCCATATCAAATGTAATCGTTTCCTTTGTTTGGGTAAACAAGGAGCTAAAAACATCTTCTAACAATGCAGTTTGGTTTGTATCGTAATCGTCGCTGATAAAGCGTCGAACAATGGTCATGACTGAACTGAAATCACATCTTTCCATAAACAGCCCTCCCTTCGAAAAGTAGTCAATTTATGGTCAATTGGCACTCAATGTGCCTTTGACAGTTTCTTGATAGAATGATATCACGAAAGAAGTTCCGAATATCTTACCTTTTATTATAGCATCAATTCCTATTTTTTGAAGTAGCAAAGCGGCTGCAGTAATGTGGTTATAGCGGACAACTTCTCTCTCATAAACTGAAATACCGAGGGAGGTGCGTGGTATCGCAAGAAAGAGTGCTCCAATCAATGTAATTGTCCATTATCCTAAAACAGAACAGGGGAAACGTGAATTGGCAGAGCGAGTAGCCGGTGTCCACGCAGATATGGTCAATCAGTATATCAAAAAATTAAATTGTCCATCCGATCAAAAGGTGGAATTGCTGGATGCGGTCATTGCATCCGCAAAAAAGGAAGCAGGTGAGCAAACCGATTAAGGCCCCCTCACCTGCTTTTCTTATGCTTTTATTTTCCCTTTGAAATACTTGTTCCAGGAATTGATGTTCATTCGCTTTTGATGATCTTCCCATGCTCGAAGCAGATTAGGTGAAATTCCCATCAGCCGAGCAAACGGTTTCTTTTTTAGTCCCAAACTTTCACGATATTCTCGTATCATCTTTCCTTGTCCTTTATATAAGAAGCGATTGTAATCATCCAGCAGGTCATCCACCGGTACTCCATATAGCTCTGCCAACTTGTCCACAATCTCCTTTGGATAGTAGTCAACATATCCGACTTCAAAATCTATGTAATGTCCACGGCTGATACCGATCAGCTCTGCAACTTCCTTTTGCATCAGGCCCATGTGATGACGGCACCAACGGAGCCTGTCCGGTACATTGGGAATATCTTCGTAGTTCTGATACTGCTGATTGAACAGCTGTGCTTCCAAGATCTTGCGAGGGGCGATCGGTCGGAAACTATGGATATACATAGGTGCATACCTTACGCAGCCGTCCAAAGCAGAGCAAAGGATATACATATTCTCGGATACCTGTGCCAAAATACGCCATCTCGGTTCTTTTCGGCTCTGGGGATACTGGTTTGGAACCATAAACGCATCCGTGAGAGGATAGCATTCTCCACACACTTCGCCGCATATGTGGCAAGCCGCGATCCTTTCTCCACATTGAAGGTATTTACTGCCTTTATAAGTCCTATGGTCCCCACTGACAGGAGATCATCCATATCGTATCCGGTCTGCTGGTACTTCTTTATGACATGGGCAACAAGACGGAGATTCCGGTTGATCAGCACTTCTCTCGCTTCCAGGTCGCCCTCTTTGTAACGCTTCAGGTACTCCCGCTCTTCCTGTATGCTCAGTGGTTTCGGAAATGTCTTCAAAGAAAGCCGCCTTAAGCTTCATTACCTTATTTTATGCGGGCGGATCTGTTCAGGTGCTTTTACAATTTCGATTGTTTTTCCGTTACATCAGGATCTGGATCTGCGGTCTTTTTTGCCTGTATCTCATCGTATCCGCACCGGGCACTCATCTTTTTGTTAATATTTCGTTTTGTTACTCCTGTTTTTTGCAAAAAACTTGCATATTTATGTCGACAGGAGTATAATAAATTGATTTTATAAAATTTTTATAATTTTTAATATTTGTATAATAATTAGATTGGAAAATGGAATGCAGTACACGAGAGAATCCGCAATAGAGCGGCTGTTAAAGAATTACGAACCTTATTACGATGTTCACATGATGATCAATGGCGACCAATCCCCGATCACAGCCCGCTGTGATTTTTTTGAGCATTCCGGACACTGTAGCCACACATCATGATCACGAAATCCAGGAATATTATCATGTTCCTCTATGATTTTTCCTTTCCCACAGGGACACTCATATTCGTATCTCTCCGTATCACCCTCTCCTGCACCATATCCTGGATGATTTTCCTCTGAAGAATATATTAACTTTGTTCTCATATTAAGCCTCCTCTCTGATAGCCAATTTAGGAATTAAACCATATTCTTTATATGCTCCGAATCCCAATATCACTGAGGCAGCTCCAAGAAGTACTATTTTCACCTCGTGTGGATGCTCATTATAAATATTACGTATTACCTGCTCGATATAACCAGATACCTGCTCTGGTATATCCTTGTTTACTGTTAAATTTTGTTCCATGTAATCACCTGAACCTTTCATTATTATTCAGTGGGCCCTGCTGTGATTATAGATTACCATTTTCTCTACTATTTTTCCTAGGAACGAAAATCCGGAATTTTTCTACTTATGTATCTGACCAAGAATTTTTCTCATATTTCTAATTCGAACGCTCGATAATTCTTTCTTATTCCAAGCTGCAAATATATCATATTCTTTAAAAAAGGAAGCCCAGTCCTCCATTGTTGTTTCTTTTGCGAATTGTTCACGCAAAGTATTACCATTTGCTAATTTTATACCATTATTGAGCTGCGCCATTATTACAAGCAGTTCTGCGTAACACCTCTGATCAAACTCGATTTCATCTGACCATTTTAGATCGGCAGGCACAAGAACATCAATCATATTTTGCCTTGGCTTAATCATTCTGCTATCAATCCTCACCTCACAACCTAAAAAAGACTGTATTGTCATTCTTGCACACAAAATCGAAAAGAAATTTTTGTCTACTTCTTTTACTCCTAATTGTTCCATTTTCCTAGCCAGTAAATATGCAAATTCAAATCCGTACTTCCAATCTATAGTAAAAAATGCCAATGAATAAAATACCTTGTTGTAATCATTCTCGTTGCTCTTTTTTTTCCATTCATCTACGTTTTTATCGTATTCTTTCATCATCTCTTCAAAAGATGTATTAGAAACTTTTTTGACATCAGAAAGTCGATTTTCGACAAAAGCTTTTAGTGCTGCAATATCATGAATATTCACCATCTCAAAATATTGCATTGGAGTAATCGAATAGCCTTCCTTTTTTCATCCATCGTTTGCATACTTTTAGCTTTAAGCTCCTCAATATCCGTACCTTTCCGTTTGAATTCTTCATATTCCTGATCCCGATACTTTTGGCAATACTTAAGCAATCTAGTATAAAGCATTCTCCCATCATTATTCTCATCTACACCATACGGAACATAGTACCTTAATGAATGCTTTTCCTGAGAATTATCAAACGCATATTTTATGAACTCCACTATGATTTCATCAACAAATTCTTTCTCCGACACGCCTCCGACAAAAGCCATTTCTATGTAATCTTTAGGAAAGCATGTTACAATGGCCCTAACAACCTCAAACTTAATTCTCTCCATATTATTTGTCATTAAGACCACCTCAACTTTCCATTACTGGCTCTCAATTTCGTTTTCATTTCCCAAAACGTTTTCTATCGTTTCAAGCGCATTTAATAGTTGTATGCACTCAAAACGTTCTATCTCTCTACAACATTTTCCATGCAATAGCCAGTTTCTGTTTATATAGGGCGGCTCGACCCCATTTTCAAATGTATATTTTCCATCTACAAATAAGCGATTCAAAAAAGCTATTAACGAAGGATATACATCCAAAAAATAATATCTTTTAGTAAAAAAAGAACTACTTTCTGCAAATTGTTCCTGTTTTACATCAACAAAGCCTTTATCAGAAAATTTTTCTCTATATTTTGTTCTTGGCGGAAATTGAATCAATGCATTTACTCTTGCCTCTAACAAGCCAACCAAATACATCGCACATGTCATATAATCATTATCTTGAAATGCTTTAATTCCTCGAGAATAATAATTTCTGTTTACCGGATCATTATATTTTCTTTCCAAAGTGTCCATAATATTCTTTATAACACGATCATCATCTTCTTCAAAAAAACATGCAATTTTATCCGGTTCACCTTCAATAAGTGCTTTATACCAATTCTTTATATATCTTGGATTGCTATGTCCAGAAACAACCCATCCATGTTCTCCTAAAGTCTTACATACTTCGAATTCGCTACCATACTTTTTTTCAAACTCTTCTTCCGATAAGCTCTCACTTTCTTTTGCTTCCCGTATAAATTCTTTCACTTCTTCAGATAGTTGAAAAAATGGAAACACCCCCGAAAGTTGTTCTGATACTCGAGAAAGATCTTTCATTTGATTTTTGATCTCTATTAACCTATTTGACAGTTCTATACTAATGTCCTGACTTAATATAGACCTTAACTGCAAATTTTCTTGAAACATGTTTTGCAATTTTACTGGCACACTCTGGGTAATTCGATTCATATTCTCAATCATCTTCCTATACTCATCAGAAGAGAACCAATCGTTATTTTTCAAATAAAACACCTCTCATTACACTAATAAAATCTTCTTTATGTTTTCCAACCTATATATCATCTAAGTAAAATTCTTCCTTTTCAAACAATCCATATATGTTTTATCAATCTGATTATCAAAAAGCAAGGTGAACCCTTCATGCAATAAAGACCAATTCACTTCTTTTGAGTAGAAATAATTTTCACATGTCGTCAGGCTCACACCCTAATACAATTCTTACTTAATTAATCTTTCGATCTCTGACACTATAAGATTTTGTTCCTCAATTGAAGGAAATGGCACAACAATTTTATGAAGTTTTTTTGATGACAAGCCTTGCAGTCCTATTCCCTTACCATCAATCCATCCCTTCTTCTTATAAAGCCAGAATACATAATAATAAAATTTTACATTTATGTTTGTGAATGGTCTTAATCTATGGACATGGTTCTGAATTTTAATTTCATAATCAAAATTCCATACTGCCGCTCTTCCATAGTCACCGCCTTCACATACTAAAAGATCTCCTTTTTTTACCGTACATTTTTCCATTTCATTCTCAATAAATGGCATCTTCTTAACTTTTTCTAATTCAAATCTGTTCCAATACAGATTTGAAGTTGTAATATAGTCGCAAACTATACCTTCTGGTTTTGATGAATTTAATGCTTTTCCTGTGTTATGTTGAAAAATATCCCCTATATAAACCCATTTCCACGATTTAGGAATTGTAAAGAATATATCTTCCTCCGTAATTTCTAATAATTTACTTTCCGGATTAAGTTTACCGGCCTTTTTCAACTTCTCTTTTTCTTTTAAACTGCGCTCATATGCCGTAGCAGCACTTTCTTGCACATTCTCTATCTTAACTAATTTGCCGCTTAATCCTGCCTCTATAATCTTAAGCATCAATACATCTAAATCCTCAGAAAAAGACACTCGACCTTTCATTAATTTATCTATTACCTCTGATGCGCTATCGATATTCTCTAATATCGAATCTTCATCAAAATATGATTTTAAATAATTTACTAAATCGACAATTCCTGCTGCCTCCCTGTATATATCATCCAAAACTTCCGGAACAGTTCTTTCATCTTCCTCACCAAAATCCAACCACTTAAACTCAAGACTATGTGATTCTTTTTCCATCACTTCCTCATGAGAGAAACGTCTCCAACGACCATTAGGATTTAATTCTGAATATGTTTCTTTTCTGTCTTCAATATGACCTGTACAAAAGCAATCCACAAAATCTTGTAAATGCTCTCTTTTCATTGGCCTTTGTACTAATGTGTGTTTTATTCAAACTCCAGACAGACAGTACGGAGTATTAACGCATATAGACGATTTTAAAGGCTTTTTAACCAGTTAAGAGCAACATAGCCACATAATCTAAATTTTAAAAATGCAATAAAAATGCAATGAGTGACACGACTACTTGCTATACTTCCATCGGCTTCTTCTTGATACCAACACTATGAAAAGTCCGATTACAATTAAATATACTTTGAAAGGAAGATCACCATGAATTACAAATTAGAACTCAAACAAATCGTGGAATTTCCACGCTGTCGCATTTACCGTGACTTCATACAAACTTTAATCACTACCAAGAGCATCCGAACTACCGGGGGCTCTTTTCTTTTTTATTATCTGGTATTATGCTCCTATGCAAATTACCGCACATCCTACCGCCGGATGGAACACATTACCTATACCATTGGTCCAGGAGAGTGGATCTGCACAGTCACAGATCTTCAGGAATGGTTTCGCTGCCGTTTCCAACATCAAGCGTTGTCCATCCTTCGATTTTTTGAAGAGCAGAATTACATTACCTACTCTCTTCTCGGCAAAAACCGCCTGGTCAAATTCAAAATATCAGACTGGCCCAAAGACAATACCGTATTGGAATACAACTATCCCTGTAAAAAAGATACAGGGTTTTTCTTTTTCCCGATTGCCAAAGTTCACGAACTAATTGGCATTGGAAAATGCTCGGAAATGGATGTTATTCTGGATCTGTGGATTCATGCAGTTTACAACGATTCCTCTGTCCTGGGATCTGATTCCGGTCCCATTGTCTATTACCGGGATAATACCGGAAATCCCCTTACCAGCTTTAATGAACTGGGTGAAAGGTGGAGTCTGTCAAAGGCATCGGTATCACGACTCTTGAAGAAACTGGAGGAAAAAGAATACATTACACTTATCTCATTTACAGGAAAACACGGAAGCGTAATTTATCTCAACAATTACCTGTCCGTGATGTTTAATATCAGCGACGTTATGATTGACAAGGAGGAGATCGCTATGAAGATGCAATTACCAATCCATGTACCTGAAGAAATCACTATTGAGGATTCTGCTTCTGTTAGCGTTTCAGAAACTGTCACAGACTCACAAATCACCGTTACAAAAAATGATTCCTGCGTTCCAGATTCACACATGAAATTTATCGTGCAAAAAGTCGCAGAACTATTGGATTCACAAGGGATTCCATGTTGCCACTGCTCCAAAACCCGCTATATATTATCTCCATTATCAGCCTGCAAAGATATATTTAATACATTTACTCTAAATATTATCTGTCCCTACGGAAATGCCGCTTATCGGTTTGAGTTGTCCGTAAGTCCAGGGGATGAGTCTGCCCAAAAGATGCCTGCCGTGGCAGAGCCTTCTGCACTGAAAGGGGGGGAATAGACATGGCAAACCGCAATACACAGGGATTTCCTTCACCCGAAGAAGATCCACGTTTTCACGACACCTATCAGTTTTTACGCAGATACCGGGATGCAACCTACAGCCTGAAGGTAGTCGTACACCAGATGGAGCACCAGTTTAAGCTCCAATACGACAATGACATCGACAAATTTCTGGACTCCATCTATGCTGCCGGGGCTGATCTTACCGGAAGCGACATCGAACAACGGGCAAAAAGTATTGCCAGAAGCAACCAGATGCTGAAGCTTTTGGAATCATCCATCGATCTCCTCCGGAACAATCACAAGCATGGGGAACAGTATTACTGGATTCTCTACTACGCTTTTCTCTCTCCACAGGAAATGAAAAATACAGATGAGATATTGGATAAGCTGGCTCACCACATCACCAATATTTCCTACCGCACCTATTACCGGAAACGCAGGGCTGCGATTGAAGCACTCAGTACCATCCTTTGGGGATTTACTGCAAAAGAGACATTGGATACGCTCAACAAGTTCTTTCCAGAGTAATACATATCGCCTATCTCCTCGGCTTTTCGTAATATCATAAAAATGTTATACTAAAAAATGCAAAATATATATTGACTCTCACGGAACGTCATAGCGTACAGTTATCTTATCAGGAACAGGAGGTCAGCAACTATGAGGACAGTCAAAGAAATATCAGAACTTACAGGTATCAGCGTTCGCACGCTTCACTATTACGATGAAATCGGGCTTTTAAAACCAACACAAAAAAGTGATGCGGGATACCGGCTTTATGACGATAGGGCATTGGAAATATTACAGCAGATTCTGTTTTTCCGTGAGTTTGACATTCCTTTGAAAGAAATCAAAGCTGTTCTGGAGAATCCTGCTCTTGAAAGGAACCAGATCTTGCAAATGCAGAGAAAAATGTTGGTAGCAAAGAAAGAACGTATGGAACATCTGATTGCCAGCATTGATGATATCCTGAAAGGAGAGAATAAAATGGATTTTGCGATTTTTAGTAAAACGGAAGTTGAAGAAATGTTCCAAACTATGTTTGAACATATGCCTGACAATATGAAAGAACTTGCTGTAAAAGAGTTTGGAAGCATTGAAGAATGGAAAAAGCATTATACTAAGACAGTTTCATCAGAAGAAATGCAGAAAGGCTATGCTAAAGTTGTTGAGTGGTATGGAGGAAAAGAGCAATTCCTGTCTGTTGCCAACAATCCTATTAGCAAAGAGGCTGCAGAAAGTTACAACCAACAATTTGACAATCTTTTATACAAATTAGCAGCTAAAAAAGTATGTTCACCAGATTCTTCTGAAGTAAGAGAACTTGTTTCCGAATACGGTTTTCTTATGAAACAACTTTCACAGATAAAGAAAGAACACGGTCTGATGGTTGCACAGGCTCAATATTACCGTAATGAAAAAATCAAACCTATGATAGATGAAAAATACGGCAATGGTACAGCCGAATTCTTCGCACAAGCTTTCGAAGCATTTTATAAAGACAAGTAATCATTAGAACTACACAAAAGCACAACAATACACCATGCAGGGAATCAAAATGGTTTCCTGCTTTTTTTATGCCAACCAGTGAAAATGGCACAGAAATGACCTGCTTCTGCGATTGAAGCGTAAAATTACCCATGCTACAATAGGTATTGCTTATAGTTTTCCTTATTTCCAGCACCCATAGATGGTGCTTTTTTTGTACCTGTAAATTCAATCGCTGACAGCAGGTTCTATGTACTTTGTACGTACACTATACTTACAATACCAAACGTATCCTGTACGTACAGCCATATGTATAAAGTTTCCTATTATATATAGAAGGGAGTCAATCATGAAAACAAGGAACGAAATCTATCAAGGAGAGGGAGCCAAGCTCTTACGGTTCATTACCACTTACCATACTCTGAGGTATGACCAGGTTTTACAACTTTTCTCCCGACATGAGCAGTCTATCAAGTCATTGATTACCAGCCTCATCAAACAAGGGCGCATCATTTACGATAAAGAGCATGACCTTCTTTGTGACAGCCAGCAGTCTGCTGAGAATCCTGACTATGCTATAATTACATGCTTCTGGGTACTGCTGGATTTTAAGAAAGGTGTTGTATACCACACCAGTGGCGAATTTCCAATCAAGCTCAATTTCTTTTCGCAAGATGAACAATACGAAATCATCTATATCGGTGAAGAACAGGAGGCTCTGATCAATCATGTGATGGAAAGTATCCCATCACATGGTTCCAAACGCCTGATTGTCTTAGAATCCGAAAGCCAGGCTGCCAAAATCACCATTGATGATGTAGCCGCTTACTGCCTTGTAAATGAATCCGGTGCTGTCAGTTACTACATGAGAAAGTAGGTTATTATGACGCAAAATACACCAACCATTTACCAGCGGCTTGAAAAACTGGAAGGGGAGCTGCAAAAACTGACGAATACCGTTTACGCTCTGAAGGTCACTGATATCCAGAATTATGATAAAAATTTTGAGGAACTGAGCGTCAGTGCTGCTCTTCGGGCGGAGCGGATTGCCTGCCAGATGCGTAACCTTGTCTGTCCGGCTCTCTCCCCAAATCAAGCAGCTTATCTTCCCAAAGCGGCAGATGCACAGGGAATGCGGATTGCAGAACAGCAGGGGATTCTCACCATTACGCTTCCCGGACTGCTTCCGAAACGAAGAGTCCACACAAACACTGCATTTCTCCATGAACCGCTTAATTATATGCTTCGGGAGTATGTAAAACAAAATGCCCTGCCCCTCTATCGTGACTGCGTGATATGTTTCAGTCAAATATATGACAGGGAACTTCCTCAAAGACGTATCCGGGATTATGACAATCTGGAGTTTAAACAGATTCTGGATACACTTTGTACTTATGTTCTGACAGATGACAGCGGCTTTTTCTGTGATTCCTACTACACGACACAGCTTGGCTTAAAGGACTGTACACTGGTATCGGTTATGGAAAAAGCTGACTTTCCGAAATGGCTGCAGAACCAGAAAAATCATCACGAAAGCATGTCGGAAAATCTCCTGACTTCTCAGGCAGAAATCCGACATCGGTAAGAACCACCGCAGGGAACTTTGTTTTCTTGCTTTTTTTATCTCCAAACCACCGGAGATTTACCCAAGTATAGGCTTGCATGGGTAAGAACTGAATTGAGGTGATGCTTATTTGATAAGACCTGACACTACGAAATACCGCTTACTGGAAATGATAGGGATGTGCGGGGAATTTCCCGCAGACCAGCTAAACAGACTCATCCAAAGTGCCTCCTATGCGGAAAAACTCATTACGGATTTGAAGGCGGAACACCTCATCCGTACCCACTACCGGGATGCTCTCAGAGGCTACCGTCTTACAAAAGCTGCGAAAGAGATGCTGTTATCTGTCTCGCCGCTACGCTTCCAGTGCTATCTGACCGGCAATACCGAGACGAACCTCATCCGAAGTGAAGTATCCCGACGTATCCGCTTACATCAGAAAGCCGAAACGTATCTGACACTCCTTCATGCCGGGATTCCCTTTTATCCGGATGTAAAACCTGACATCTTCTGTAATCACCGCGAAGCTGGTTCCATCGGTATGCGAAGCCTTCCTCTTTTTTACGCTTCCAGAGAAATTAAGGAATTGGGCCCGGAGACCACGAAGATTAGGAACTCCCGCAGCATGGGCATCCTGATGGCACCGCAATGTGTCTATGTCCTTTATAACACGGGAAACGGAGTCCTGAAATGGGAATATCGAACGGAAGTCCGCTTAAACGCCTTCCTGCAGCATTACCTGCAAGGCTACCCTTACAACGGACATCCACAGATCCGGGC
>ENA-OQLC01001300-OQLC01001300.1-human-gut-metagenome-genome-assembly--contig:-NODE-1300-length-11958-cov-4.444828_pt1 | contig 11958 bp, 13 predicted proteins | sample MGYA00242653_ERZ504807 | MGnify/ENA primary metagenome ERZ504807 (study PRJEB26092, sample SAMD00036381) | human gut metagenome | host: Homo sapiens | study: EMG produced TPA metagenomics assembly of... | reverse complement strand
GTGGCGTAGTTCTCCATCGAGTAGGCGTTATCACCGGTGGTCAGCAGGTCGGTAAAGGCGAACTCGCTGTCGTCGTCCGTCGTGATGCCCTGGGCAATGGGGGTGTAGATCATCATGCTCTGGGACACGCCCGCGGTGATGTCATTGCCGGCCAGCTTGGGCAGCAGGTAGGTCTGGGGGTAGCCGTAGGGGTAATGGTCGGTGTCGGTCTCGATCAGCAGGCCGGGCTGGCGGGCCATGCCGCAGTCGGCCAGCACACTGTCAAGATTCGGCGTCCCGGTGGTGAAGTCGGTGGTCACAAACAGCTTGCCGCCGTTCGCCACGTAGTCCTTCAAAATCGTTGTCTCGGCATCGGTCAGGTCTGCGCCCGGCGCGTTGATAAGCACGGCACTCACGTCCGCCGGGATGCTGCCGGCGGTGGTCAGGTTCAGCGAGGTCACGGTCACACCGGCGTTGGACAGCGTGTCGGTAAAGTCGTCGGACAGCGCGGTCTCGCCGTGGCCGGTCAGCTCGTACAGCTGGTAGGCCGCCGTGCGGGTGACCTTGGCGATGCCGGAGGTCAGGGCGTTCTCGGCCTGGAAGCTGTAGTTGGCCGTGCCGGTGGTGTAGTAGCTCTCCAGGTCCATCTCGTACATGTCGTTGTAGGAGAGCACGTCGCTGTTGCCGCCGCAGACCAGCACAACGCTGCCCACCGACGCGCCGTCATACTGCTGGGCGAACGTCGGGTAGAGCACGGGGTCGCGCTGCTGCCAGCTGAAATGGCTGCTCTCGCCCGCGTAGCGGTCCAGCAGGCGGGTAATGTTCGCGTCCTCCTGCCCGCTCTCGGCCAGATAGTAGGCCGTCACATCGGCGTTCAGCTCATGGAGCAGGTTCTCGGTGGTGTCACTTAACGTGAAAAGCGACGTCGTGGAAATATCGTACTCGGTGTATTTGGTGGGCAGTGCGCGGATGACGAGGTTGACCAGAATGATCACCGCCAGCACCACCACCGCCAGCGCACTGGCGTACATACCGCTGTGCAGGGCACGCTTGCTGCCGCCCTGCGGGAGCTTTACATTCAACTTTTTCATAGCGTATTCCTCCTCAATTCCAACGGCGGCGTTCCAACGCCTGCCCGGTCAGGAAGAGGAACAGCCCGATGACCGACAGATAGTACACGATGGCCGGGATGCTGAACATACCGCCCACAATGTCCTGGAACGGTTCAAACAGCGCCAGCGCGGACAGCACCGCGTTGAAGGCCGTCAGCAGCCACGCCGGGCGCAGCCGGAACAGAATGAACAGCACGACAGCCCCCACGCAGAACACCGTGACGCCCGCGGTCAGCCGCTTGCAGATAACGCCGACGAGAATCGACGCGATGAGCACGACGACCATAAAAGCAATGAATGCCAGCAGATTGCCGGTGGTGAACATAGTCTGAATGCCGTCCATAATGTAGGCAACAAGCAGTGCACCGAAGGTGGCGAGGTAGGCTAAGATCTGGTTCTCGGTCAGGGCCGAGATCCAGGTGCCGACGGCCAGACAGGCGCTGCCCAGCAGCAGGTAGCCAAGCACAGCGCTGTACGCCGCAACGAGCGAGACCGTGCCGAACGCCTTTAAAATCAGCGGCATGAGCACGGCGGCGGCCAGCGGAAGGGCAAAGACCGCGACCTCGGCCAGGAACTTACCGGCCACGATGGCCGGGATGCTGACCGGACTGGTCAGCAGCAGCTGGTCGGTGCGGTTCTTGCGCTCCTCCGCAAAGCTGCGCATACTGATGGCCGGCAGCAGGAAAAGCAAAATCATCGTCATGGTGTAGAGCACCGACGCAAAGTCCGACGAGGCGTAGAGCAGGTTGCGGTTGGTGTAGTACAGCCCCAGGAAGAAAAGGCTTACGGCAGCAACGACCCAGCCGATCATGCCGGCAAAGTAGCTTTTGACCTCGCGTTTAAAGATTGCTTTCATCGCTGTTCGCCTCCTTTTCGTTTGCTTCTTCTGCGGCGGCTTCCGCAGGGGGATTTTCGGCGGGGGCAGCGGTGCTTTCCGGCTTGCCGCTCTCGGGTGTCTCGGTCAATTGCAGGAATACATCCTCCAGGCTCATCGTCTCGGCGCTCAGGCTCAGCACCGGGCAGCCCGCCTGAGCCAGCGCCAGCGAGAGCGCACCGCGCAGGTCAGTACCTGCCGTGCTGACGGCGGTGAAGCTGACCTCGCCGCCCTTCTCGTCGGTGACACGCAGGTCGGTCAGGCCGGGCACCTTGCCTGCAGCGGCCACAACGGCCTCACGGCTGCCCTGTGCCGTGGCGGTGATCGTGCCCTTGGCGGTCAGCTGGGCGGCCAGCTCCTCCGGTGTGCCCTGCGCCACGAGCCTGCCGTGGGCAATGATGAGCACCCGGTCACAGACGGTCTGGACCTCGCTCAAAATATGGCTGGACAGGATGACCGTGTGGGTCTTGCCCAGGTCGCGGATGAGGGAGCGGATCTCGATCATCTGCGCCGGGTCCAGGCCGACGGTGGGCTCATCCAGAATGATGATCTTCGGCGTGCCGAGCAGCGCAGCGGCAATGCCCACACGCTGACGGTAGCCCTTGGACAGATTGCGGATCAGGCGCTGCTCCATGCCCTGCAGGCCCGCGCGGGCCACGGCGTGCTCCACTGCGGCGGCACGATCCGCCTTTTTGCGGGTGCCCTTCAGCTCGGCAACGAACAGCAGATACTCCTGCACGGTCATCTCCTGATACAGCGGCGGCAGCTCCGGCAGGTAGCCGATGCAGGCCTTAGCCGCGGCGGGCTCGTCGGCGATGTCGTGGCCGTCGATTTTGACCGTACCGTCCGTGGCCGAAATGTAGCCGGTAATAATGTTCATGGTGGTCGATTTGCCCGCGCCGTTGGGGCCGAGCAGGCCGTAGATGCCGCCATCCTCCACGGTGAAGCTGATGTCGTCCACCGCGGTGTGGCTGCCGTAGCGCTTTGTCAGATGCTCTACTTCGATCAAAGTGCGCACTCCCCTTTTCATTTCATAATGTCTTTTATTATAGTGATAAATTGTGATAATTTTGCGACAATGGTTTGAAGAAGTGTGAAATCGTGCGCGGGGCTTTGCCAAAAAACGCCGCGGAAACAGGAGCAGCTCCCGTTTCCGCGGCGTTTCGCGGGTTTATTCTGAATCAGAAGTCCATGTCGTTGGGGTAGGTATCATGCCGCACAAAGCCGCCGAGCTCGTCGGTAGTCGTCATGCCCATGGCCAGTGCCTTGCTGCGCATGGCGGCGTAAAATTCCGCGTAGGTTGCCTGCATGTACGGTTCCAAAAAGAAGCCGCCGATGCCGAAGGTGAACACGCAGAGCAGCAGCCAGCCAAGGAAAGACAGCTTGAGGATGAAGAAGTTCCACTTCTCGCCCTCCATCATCTCCTTGCTCAGTTCCATAGCGCGGGTGGCGGACATATAGGGGTTTTCGGCCAGCAGGTAGGGCACCAGCTCATAGCAATACTCCCAGTAAATGCCCGGCACAATGAGCAACAGGAAGCCCAGCGCGATTTTCAGGTCGGTAAGCAACTGCACCACGATGGGGTTGCCGTAGGGGCGGCGGAAGGTGCTGACGACGGTGGAGACGGGCGTCAGGGACTGGCGGCTCTCCATAAAATAGCGGCAGCGGCCGACGTTGAGCGGGTAGACGACAAAGAGTGCCCAGCAAAGCGCGGCAATAGAGCCGATGAGCATACCGACGAGGATTGCCCCCAGCATACTGTCGGGGATACTGTTGAGGATGTCATAGGCCGTCGTGTCGTCCGTAACAGTGCTGACAGCCTGATGCGCCGCATTGCCGCTGTTGGCCCCTGCCCCGCCCAGCCCTACAAAGCTGAGCACCAGACAGATCCAGAAGGAACGCCAGTAGCGTCCCTGCAGGGCCTGCTTGGCGTTGGTTTTTAAAAGTTCGCGTGTCCACATAGTGGGTCACCTCCATAATTCATGCTTTAGGGATGGGCAAAGCTCCGATTGGTTCTCGAGGGCGTACAGCATACAGTTGTGTTCGGCTTGTCTTTTCATCTATATACTGCATTTTGATTTTGCAAAACAAGCGTTTTGCTCACGGTTGCATGCTTTTACTATATACTTTTATTATAACAGCTTATGGCGCAAATGCAAGTTTTGGCGCGGCGCGTTTTGACGTTTTTGCGCAGTTTTTGCTCATGTTCACAAAAATATAAAAAAGTTTGGCATTTTTTGCGGAAAACGCTTGACATTTGTTTGCGGTTTGGCTATAATAATACACGTCGTCAGGGCCACGGCCCACGGCGAAAAGAATATGCGGATGTGGCGGAACTGGCAGACGCGCTAGATTCAGGTTCTAGTTCCCTTAAAAGAGTGTGGGTTCAAATCCCTTCATCCGCACCAAAGAAAAGCACCCAAGAACGTAAGTTTTTAGGTGCTTTCTTTTTGCTGTACAGCACTTTTTACCGCACCGCATACAGGTCGGCGCTTTTACTTTCCAAGTATTCAATTATGTGTTCTTCTACGCTGCCGCCGTGTTGCCATGCTGCAAAGCCTGTGCCCCTGTATGCATGGTGCTGTATAACTTCATCGTGAAACCGGCACAGCGCCGGATTGCGGCGCAGCTTGCGCATAGCTGCTTTTTCTACCTGCTGCGCGCGGCTCCATGCCACGCCGTAGGCCTCGCCCACTTCCCGCAAGGGCTGCTGCTGGTAATACCGGCGGCGCAGTACATCGGCTTCCCGGTCGGTCAGCTTTGCAAGGGCTTCTTCCAGGGCGCTGTGCAGCTGTTCCTGGAATAACTTATCTTCCACCGCGTCCAGTTCTGCCGCCGCTGTCGCGTCCTCATCGTCCAGGGGCACGTCCAGGCTGGTGCAGTGGTTCAGCGGGTCGGCGCTGGTGGTGTGCAGTTTGCCGTCATCGCCGGTCACGTTGCGGGCGTGGCCGTTGGTAAGGGTGCGCTGGATCTGGCGCTGCATGGCGGCAGTCAGCCAGGTGGTAAAGGCTCCCTGTGCCGGGTCGTAGGTCTGGGCGGCGTGCTGGACAGCAAAAAAGCCCTCTTGCTCGAAGTCGTCCGCGGTCAGGCCGTGGGCATCTGCCTGGGCCTTGTGCGCCGGGTACCACTTCCAGAACATAGAGCGCAGCAGGCCCTTGTTCAGCTCCCACAGCTGGCCCAGGGCGTAGCTGTTGCCGGTGGCAGCCAGGGCTGCAAGGGCGGCGTTTGTGGCTTGCTGGTCGCTGGCTTTGGTTGCTGTCTCCATAGAATCCCCCCTATAAACAAGAAAAGCGTGCAGGCTGTAAACCCGCGCGCTTTTTGTGCATTTTGCTATTGAATCGGGCACGGCCCGGCGTGGATCAGGCCACGCAAACAGGTACTTAGCACAATCAGGTGGTAGCCTGGTAATAAATGCCGGTCTTTTTGTTGTCCAGCACAAACGCGTCATAGCAGACGCGGCCGGTCACAATCGTACCGCTGGACAGCGGCGTGTCGTTGTGGATGCCGAAATCTTCCAGCTTGACCGGGGCCACAGTGGCGGACGGGTGGGACAGCATAAAGCCAAACTTGGCAGGCAGACGCACGGCGGGAACCTTAACCACAGACGCACCGTCAAGCATGGCCACAACGCCACGGGCGCGCATCTCTGCGCCAATCTCTGTATGATCAAATTCCACGGCCTGCTTCAACAGCGCATAGGTGGACGGGGTGACGGTCAGCACGCGCTCGGTCTCGGGCACTTCCGCATCGTCCAGCGCCTGGGAAGCTGCCAGCACTGCCGCGTAAATGTTCGACTTAGCTTGCTTTTATCACAGTCAGAGGGAGAGGGCGGAAAAGCGGCGTTGTCCGCTTTTCTCTCTTTACTCTCTCTTACCTTACCTATCCTAACCTTACCTAACCTATCCTGTGGCAACCATTCGGTAGCGGTTTGGTTGTCACTCTGGTTGTCATTTTGGTTGTCACCTAAAAGCGATTTCTCATGCGTGAATTTGGTTGGCGTGTAACGGTCTTTTCGGATTTTGTTGTTCTCTTTCCAGTCTGTGATAACAAGAACGCCTGTTTCAAACGCCTTTACAAAGCCTTTAGCTGCTAATAGCCGTATGTCATCTACGGAGCAGTTGCATATTGCCGCAATACTTTTCGGAGCAGCTACAAAGCCGTCATCGTCGGCCCGCATACCCAAATGAAAATACAGCGCCTGAGTGCTGGACGGCATTTCAAGAAAGCGATCTGTGTCAACAATAGCAAGACTAAACATTCTTCGGTGTGCCATCAGACCGCCGCCTTTTTGTGGTCGAAGAAGTATTTGCTGTATTCCTCCGGGGGAATATTCAGCGTTTTGGCGATCTTCTCAATCTGCCACGCATCAAAAGGCTGTGCGCCGGTCATGCGGGCAGTCATGGTGCTGGATGCCATACCGGCAGCGCGGGCGACTTCGTTTTGCGACATCTCGCATTGTGCAAAACGCACACGCAAATTATAGAACGGTTTATACATGGTCAATACTCCTTTCCAGTGTGCTTTATATACGCGCGCGGGCGCGTGAACTGTGTTACATGTAAAAGTCAACTTTTTCGCTGCAAAGACAGTGCTTATCCTCGCGCGCATACTACGCGCGCGAGGAATACGCTTAATTATTGGCGTTCATCTGCCCCGCCGGGGCGGTGAAGATTACCGGTTTGCTGCTTCGACTTCATCGGCCAGAGCAGTGGCCCGGACCTGTTCGGCAGGGCTGGCGATGTTGCCCAGATGCTGGGCGTAGAAACTTAACGCGGCAACAATCAGCTGCCGCTCATGGTCGGTAGCGTAAAGAACCATCAGACATACACCCCCTTTAGCTTTTCGCTGAACTCCTGTTCAAGCCGGGCCTGTTCGGTCACGATCTGGCGCAGCTCGGTAATGCTGCCATCGGCAATTTCAAGCCGCACAGCAATGCGGACGGCCTCTTGCAAGGCGTTTTCAAACCGCGTGAAGTATTGTTTGTCAATCAATCTTCCATTGCAAGGTTTTCCAATTGTATATTGCCTTTTGTTGGCGGCCATTGCAATTTCATCCGTTAAAATAATCATTTTTGTTTTTCCTTTTCTGTTTGAATGTGTGCAAGCGCTTGTGTAACGCTGCGCACGGCGTTTTTGCGGGTGGGGGTATATAACTTCATTACCGAGGCATACAACCCCTAAATGTGCGGCTAGATTTTGGTACTGTCTAATTTTGCTTAACTCTCCGGGATAATGATTTCTTCCGGCTCACAGTTCAGGGCGCGGGCAATGCGTACAACGGTAACGGCCTTACAGCTGCCACGGCGGCGAATTGTGTAATAGTTCTGCGGGGTCATCTTCATTGCAGCGGCAAGCATTGTCTCGGTCATGCCCTGCTTTGCTGCCATGAGTTCTATTTTAGCGGTATTGATTTTCATTTTATTTCACCTCGTTTCTTTGCAAGTCATTTGACTTCATTAGGTATTATATATCAGTCATACGCTAAAGTCAACAGCAAATTGCAATCTTATGATTGATTATTTTGTATTTATGTGGTATTTTATATATGGGGTGATATTATGTCAACTGGTGAAAACATAAAAAAAGCGCGTATAAACGCAGGTTTAACACAAAAAGAGCTGGGCGAACGTCTCGGCATAACATCGCAGTCAATAGCCCAATGGGAAACCGGACGGCGTGGCCCAAAATATGAATCATTGCAAAAACTATCAGAAGCTTTAGGCGTTCCCGTTTATACGCTTATGGGAATCAGTGAAGAAAGAGAACGCGCCCCCATCCCTCCGGGCTTTGAGCCGCTCCCTAAAGTTGTTTCTGTGCCGCTTGTCGGCACGATTGCGTGCGGCACCCCCATACTTGCCGAGCAGAATATAGAAAAACGCATAGGCATCCCGGAAGAATGGCACGCAGATTTTGCACTCACCTGCAAAGGCGACAGCATGGCCCCGCGCTATCTGGACGGGGATATAGTTTGCATACGCCAACAGCCGAGCGTTGAAAACGGGCAAATAGCTGCCGTGCTGATCGGGGAGGAAGCAACCCTAAAGCGCTTTTATCAAGACGGCGACCTTGTGACGCTCGTGCCCATCAACCCCGCCTATACGCCGCTTGTTTACCGTGGCAGTGAGCTTGACAGCATCAGCATAGAGGGCCGCGTTGTCGGTTTCTGCCGGGGTGAGTGACCAGCCGGGGCCGCATCAGAGCAGCACAGACACAACGCAGCGTGTCCACATTGGACACATCCCCGCCGGGCACACCGGCCCTAAATTTTAATAGCAGGGTGATTCTATGAAGATTTATACTTTGATCGGCGGTGTCAACGGCGCAGGCAAGTCAAGCCTTACCGGATCCTTGCGGGCCGAGCGGTCAGACCTCGGCCAGATCGTTGACCCGGACGCTTTAACGGCCCGGTGCGGTGGTGATGAATACGAGGGCGGCAAGCTGGCCGTTGATCGCATCGAGACAGCACTTGCCGAAGGCGTAAACTTTACCCAAGAAACAACGCTTTCGGGCGGCTATCCTAAGCGCCTGTGCCGCCGGGCGAAAGAAGCCGGGTATTATATCCGCCTGTACTATGTGGGCCTTGACACAGCAGAAGAAAGCCTCCGCCGCATCAAAAACCGCGTAGAGCGCGGCGGGCATGACATACCGGCCAAGGATGTGCAAGACCGCTTTGCGCATCGCTTCACCGATGTTGCAAAGGTGCTGCCATACTGTGACGAGGCAAAGTTTTTTGACAATAACAACGGCTTTGTGCTGGTGGCCGAATACCGCAACGGGCAGCTTTTGCCGGTTGGCAATTACCGCCCGCAATGGCTCTGCCAGCTGATCGAGAGCCTATAAACAGAAAAAACCGCCCACGGTTGCAGCCGTGAACGGTTTTGAATAGGATGCTCACCCCAAAAGAGGAGTAAAGCCCCCACGCAAGGCTATTATACCTCTTTTCAGGTGGGCTTGTCAAAGTGTACCTGTAAGGAGGTTTTATTTTATGGGTAAACGCACGAATACAGCCCGCTGGACGGGCAAGATGTGGCGCATTGACGTTCAGCAGGACGGAAAGCGCAAGAGCTTCTACAGCAGCCGCCCGGGCCGCACTGGGCAGCGTGAAGCGAACGCCAAAGCGGACGCATGGTTAGATGACGGCATAGCAGCCAGAGCGCCCAGGGTAGCCGATGCGGGCAATCTGTGGTTGCATGAGGTGGAAGTCACGACCTGCACGACCAACTACCGCCCCACGGAAAGCCGCTGGCGCAACTGGATACTGCCCGCCATCGGCACACTAAGGGTAAACAAGTTGACAGACCAGGATTTGCAAGAAGTCATAAACAACGCATACACCGCCGGGCGGAGCCGCAAGGTGCTGAAACTGCTGGCCGCAGATATGCGGGCGTTCTGCAAATACTGCCGCAAAGCAAAGCTGTCCGCATACATTCCAGAGGATTTAAAAATCCCTGCCGGGGCGCGGTACAAAGGTAAGACCATCTTGCAGCCTGCTGACCTGGTAAAGTTGTTCAATGTAGACACGACAACCTACCGGGGCCAGACTGTGCATGATGAATACATAAACGCCTACCGTTTCCAGGTCTTGACTGGCTTGCGCCCTGGTGAACTGCTAGGCTTGGACTGGGCAGACATCCACGGCAACACGGTCAACGTGTGCCGGTCAATCAACATCATCGGGGAAGAAACACGCGGCAAGAATGAAAATGCGGTTCGCTCGTTCCAGTTGTCCACGCTGGCCCGGCACGTCCTTGAGGAGCAGCGGGAAGCCACCGGCGGCGTTGGCAGCGTGTTTCACATCCTCAATGAGCAGCAATATTACCGCCGCTGGAAAGCGTACTGCACCGCCAACGGTCTGACACAGTGTAGCCTATACGAACTGCGTCACACTTTTGTTTCTGTGGTTAAGACCCTGCCCGCCGGGGAAGTCAAAGACCTCGTAGGCCACAGCGAGGACATGGACACCTTTGGCGTATACTCCCACGCTCTGACCGGGGACGCTGAACATACTGCCCAGGCGGTCAACGGTGTGTTCCTGCAAGTCTTGAAGAACGCCTAACCTATACCGCACTTTTTACCGCACACTTGATTTTTACAGCGTCCTGCGCCGCTCTCACAGCAGAGCGGACAACCGCAAGGACGCTTTTGTTATGCGGGTTTGCGAGTACAACTATACAACACAGCACCGCTGAATATTGGTTCAAATCCCTTCATCCGCACCAAAATCCTCGAACGTTTGTTCGGGGATTTTTTGTTTTAGTGATTTGTTTGGGATGACAAGCATCACCCCCCGCACCGTAGGGGCGGATTCCATATCCGCCCGCGGAGACTTGCCGTTACTGCAAACGTACCGGGTCGCTGGCGAGCATTGATCCCTGCGGCGCTGTAGACTTGTTGCCCTATGCAACCGCAAAATGTACGCAGTACAAATACACCTATCCTGCACACAAAAACATTTTTTTTGCAATTTTTTCCCCGCGTTACACCGACCAAAAGTGACTGTTTTTGATGGCACTACAGCTGTACTTCTCTTGCAATCTGCACGGGATGCGCTATAATGTGGATTGTCACGCGAGCCGCCTGTGCGGGCGGCTGCAAACGGCACACACCCTGCAAAACGTGCCCGACTATTATAATAAGGAAGAGGAGCTTCACATGAATCAATTCACCAAGGCGGTCAAGTCGCTGGCCGCCAAGTACAACGAGACCAGCTTGATCCTGCGTATTGCCATCGGTCTGCTTATCGGTGCGGCGCTGGCACTGATCTGCCCCGGTGCCGTATGGCTGGAAGAATTCGGCAGCCTGTTTGTCGGTGCGTTGAAGGGCATTGCCCCGGTGCTGGTTTTCGTCATCGTTGCCAGCGCACTGGCACAGGGTTCATCCAAGCTGGACCGCCGCTTCGGCACCGTTGTCTGGCTGTATATGCTGACGACCTTTGTGGCCGCGGCGCTGAGCGTGGTGACCAGCAAGCTGTTCCCGCAGACGCTGGTTCTGGCCGAGGCCGCCACGGCGGATGTTGTGCCGCAGGGTCTGGGTGACGTTATGCACACGCTGCTGGCCAACATTGTTTCCAACCCGGTGGCGTCGATCATGAACGGCAACTACATCGGCATCCTGATGTGGGCCTGTCTGTTCGGCCTGGCGATGAAGCGCCTGGGAAGTGACACGACTAAGGACTTTATGGCCAACACTGCGGACGCGGTCTCCACCATCGTGCGCTGGATCATCAACCTGGCACCGTTCGGCATCATGGGACTGGTTTTCGCCAATGTGTCGGACAACGGCCTGTCTATCTTCACTCAGTATGGCCGCCTGCTGCTTTTGCTGGTCGGCACTATGCTGCTGATGGCGCTGGTCATCAATCCGCTGATCATCTTCATCTATCTGCACCGCAACCCGTACCCGCTGGTGCTTCGCTGTCTGCGTGAGAGCGGCCTGACCGCCTTTTTTACCCGCAGTTCCGCGGCCAACATCCCGGTCAATATGTCTCTGTGTGAGAAGCTCGGCCTGGATAAGGACATCTACTCCGTCTCTATTCCGCTTGGTGCGACTATCAACATGGACGGCGCGGCCATCACCATCACGATCATGACGCTGGCTGCGGCCAACACGCTGGGCATGGAGGTCTCTTTGCCCGCCGCTATCCTGCTGTCCATCATGTCGGCACTGGGCGCGTGCGGTGCCTCCGGCGTTGCGGGCGGTTCGCTGCTGCTGATTCCTATGGCCTGCTCGCTGTTCGGCATCTCCAATGACATTGCGATGCAGGTCGTTGGTGTCGGCTTTATCATTGGTGTCATCCAGGATTCGGTCGAGACGGCGCTGAACTCCGCTGGCGACGTTGAGTTTGCCGCTACCGCCGAGTATCACCAATGGCTGAAGGAGGGCAAGCCCCTGCCGGATTTCATGGCGTAAAGTTGATATAAGGCAACACCGCATAATTCCCGCCTTACGGCTTAAGCACCGCTCCGGCGGCTGCGGCACGGCATCTGCGTTGCCA
>ENA-OQLC01001294-OQLC01001294.1-human-gut-metagenome-genome-assembly--contig:-NODE-1294-length-11996-cov-4.975585_pt1 | contig 11996 bp, 7 predicted proteins | sample MGYA00242653_ERZ504807 | MGnify/ENA primary metagenome ERZ504807 (study PRJEB26092, sample SAMD00036381) | human gut metagenome | host: Homo sapiens | study: EMG produced TPA metagenomics assembly of... | reverse complement strand
GGTGGGGGAAACGCGTCTCCCCGCCGTAGAGCCGCAGCCAGCCGGGGCGGGCCGTTAGGCTGTAATCGGTTTCGGGGATCAGCGGGGTGCGCAATGTCTTAAAGGTGTGGGGCAGGTCCTTGTCCGGCGCAAAGGTCACGCGCTCGCTGTGGTCGAGAAGCTGCCGGACATTCCCTGCCGCTTTCGGCGCAGGAACGACCAGATCCGGGTGGTGCGTGCCGTTGGCAAGACGCGGCCAGCCGTCCGCCCATTCGATTTTTTGCAGGGCGGTTTCGCGCCCCAGCGTGCAGTTTCCGCGCTCCGTCAGGGGGCGGGCGCAGATGTGGGTGATGTACCACTCGCCGCCGATCTCAACAAAACAGGCGTGACCGCTTTTTTGCAGCGGGTTGGCGGCATCATCCCGCGCGGTCAGCAGCGGGAAATAGGGCGAATCCTCCCACGGGCCGTCGAGCGTTTTGGCGCGCGCGACTGTGGCGGCGTGCAGGTAGCCCGTGCCGCCCGCCGCGCAGAGCAGGTAATACCAGCCGTCTTTTTTAAGGATCTGCGGCCCCTCGCAGACACCTAGAGATGTGCCGCGGTAAAAATGCCTGCGCTCGCCCACCAGCTGCCGTGTGACGGGGTCAAACTCCTGAATGACAGTCCCGGCAAAGCCGGGGGTTTCCAGCCGCCAGTCAAACAGCATATTCAAGAAATAGTGGCGTCCATCGTCATCGTGAAAAAGCGCCGGGTCAAAGCCGCTGGCGGTCACCAAAGTCGGCGCGCTCCACGGACCGGTGATTTTTGGCGCAGTGACGACATAGTTCAGGGTATCCTTAAAGGCGGTCGAGCTTTTGACATCGGTATAAACCAGCCAGAACAGCCCGTCCGCGTAGGAGAGATGCGGTGCCCACAGGCTGCCGGAATTGTAGTTGCCCAGCAGCTCACTGGGGACCATATCGCGCCGGGCGATGGGCGCGGCGGCCCACTGCCAGTTGACAAGATCCTTTGAGTGGTAAATCTCAATGCCGGGCCACCACTCAAAAGTGGAGGTTGCAATGTAGTAATCCTCGCCCACACACAGGGCGCTGGCATCGGGCGCAAAGCCGGGCAGAATGGGATTCTGAATCGTATTCATCTCAACCCTCGTTTTCCAAGATAAAGGCGGCGGCGTCAAAATCGGTAAGCCCGTGTACGGTCAGTTGGCCGTCAAGGTGCGTTGCCGTCAGACCCTCGCGCATAAGCTGCGCAGCAATTTTGCCGCCCACCGGCAGGGTGACGGCCTCGGGCGCTGCGCCGAAGGTGTGTACAACAACAAGCGTCTGCGCTTTACTGCGCCGCACAACGGCCTGCCAGCCCTTGGGGGCGCGGTAGCTGATGATTTCGGAGCCGTAGCGCGTGCTGATGCCGCGGTCGATGATGGGGGCGGCCTTGGCGTAAAACGCCGTGCCATCGTCCATAATGGCCCACTGTTCCGCCGTGAGGTCCTGCGGGTGACCGGAGTAGCACAGCCGCCCCAGCAGGCCGCTGCAAATCTGATAATACAGCTTCTGCAGCGGGTGCTCCCCCTTGACAACGGCCCAGATCTGGCTTTGGCGCGGCAGAATCATGCGGTGCATATTGGCGGCAATAATCGGAATTTCGTCGCACTCATGCGCATCGGAGAAGCTGGCCATACAGCTAAGCTCCAAAAAGCTGTGGCAGAGCCGATGCCCGCCCGAGGCACAAAGCTCCAGCACAAGGTTCGGCAGCTCGCTCCGGATGCGGGCAAAAAACACCTGCGTGGCAAGAATCTGCTCATACAGTCCCTCACCTAAGGATTCCGCACCGTCACAGCCGAGGCCGATGTCCTCATTATAATCGACCTTCATGTAGTCGAGGGCGTTCTCACGCAGGAAGTCAATGACCTTGTGGGCGAGATACTCCTGCACCTCCGGCTTGCGCATATCCCAAAAGCGGCGGTCGCCTGCCGTGATGGGAATGCCGCCGCGGGTCAGCTGCCATTCCGTCCTGTTAAAGAAATCCGGCTCATCGCGCCCCGCCATTTCAAACTCAAACCAGATACCGGCTTTCATGCCTGCGTCATGGATCTTTTCAACAACGTACCGCATTCCATGTGGAAAATGCTTCTCGCTCAGCTCCCATTTGCCGAGCTTGGACGCGGCCTCAAACGATTCGTCATCGTACCAGCCCGCGTCAATGACATAATAGCCGAGGTTGTGTCCCTTGAGGGATTCCAAATGTTTGAGAATCGTTTCCTCAGTCGGGCTGCCCCATGTGGAGCAGAACTCATTGAACAGCACCGGCATGGATTTTTCACTTTCCGGCAGAATCGGCTCCACGCTGCGGCGGGTGTTTTCTGCCAGCACCTGCGCGGCTAAATCCACACCGCTCTGCACGGCAGTCACAACAGCCTTGGGTGCGGTGAACGTTTCGCCGGGGGCAAGGGTCTTGCACCATGCGCCGAACTCGCGGTCTGCCAGCCCGCCGGAGAGGGACAGCCCGAAATCCTGCCGGTACAGCTCCATCTGCCAGCTGCTGCCCTGCGTGGTGGCGGCGGCCCATGTCACGCCGTGGGCGGTGTCCTCCACCGCGCAGAACGGCACAAAGCCGTGAACGGGAAAGCTGCCCACACTGCCGAACCGCACGCTGTTGGCAGAGTAGCACTTCCAGCTCGGCTCCAGCTGCAGATCCTCGGCCCGGTCGGTGACAAGGCGGCCCTCGGCGCTCCAAGTGGAACGCAGACGGTGGATTTTCAGCGTTTCGGGCGCAAGCCCTACCGAAAACGGCGACAGACTGCCCAGCGTAAAGCTCGACAGCATCTCCAGCGTGTGGGCTTCGCTGCCGGTATTCTCCACACTCGTCACGACCTCCGCAGCAGGGTTGTCGGCATAGAGGGTCAGTGTGTGGGTGTAGGCAAGGCCGCGCGGGTCGGTCAGCTTTGTCACAACGACTGTTTTATCGGCAGATTTTTGTGCAGTCTGCCCGGTATACCGCATGGCTTTTACGGTAGGGCTGTTGCGCATTGAACGCCCGCCGCTGAAAAACGCCGGGGCATCGTCCTCGGTCAGCTTGGCTTGAATGAGTGGCTCGGCGGCGCAGTCGGCACGGGCAATGCCGCCCTCGCTGCCCGCAGGCACAAGCAGCAGTTCGACAACATCCCCTTCGCGGCGATAGACAGCGGTCAGCTCGCCCAAGGTGTAACGGTTCAGAATTTCACGCATTGTGCTTCCCCCTTACCACAAGAAAATCTCGTTCCCGGTCAGCTTCAGCAGTGCCTCATAGAAATAGTAATCGCCGTAGGTGAAGTTGATGTTATGCTCTTTGCCGTGGTAGTCGGCGCTGCAATACTGCAGGTAGCCGTCACGCGCCTCGTCCCAGTCGGCGGTGTCATCCAGCGCGTGCAGCATTTTCAGCGCAGGGGTCAGGTATTCGTCCTGCCTGTCCGGCACAAGGCTTGCCAGCTCGATCAGACCGCAGGCAGCCACGGCGGCGGCAATGTCGTCATAATATTTCGGTTCGGCGGGCTGGCAGAAGTCCACCGGGATGCGCCCATCTGCGGGGATATGCGCAATAAAATACTCCGCCACCTTTTGCGCCATCGCAAGGTAGCGCACCGCACCGGTGTGCTTGTAGCTCATCACAAAGCCGTAGAGCGCCCAGGTCTGCCCGCGCGTCCAGCTGGAGCCCTGCGCATAGCCCTGCCCGCCGTAATCGCGGACAAATGCGCCGGTTTCGGGGTCAAACCCCACGATATGGCGCACACTGCCGTCTGCGCGGATAAAATTTGCCGCCACGGTGTCGGCGTGGGTCATGGCAATTTTGGCAAAACGCGGATCCTTGGTTTCCTCGCTCGCCCAATACAAAAGCGGAATGTTGAACAGGCAGTCGATGATCGCCCAGCCGCGGGTGTCGGTCTCGGGGTCGGGGAAGTCGTTCCACGCGCGGATAAAGCCCGCCGGGTTGAACCGCCCCGCCAACAGCTGGGCGGCGTGCAGACCGCGGCGGCGGGCATCGGCATCGCCGGTCAGGCGGTAGTCCGCCACGGCGCTGGGCAGCCACATAAAGCCGACATCATGGTGCAGACCGTAGTAGCACGAAAAGCACTCGTCGAGCGTGCGCTCCGTAAAGCGGGCAATCTCGGCATAGCGGTCATCATGGGTCGCATGGTAGGCCTGCCAGAGCATCCCCGCCCAAAAGCCGTTTGTCCACCAGCAGATGCCGTCGGCATCATCGCGGTCACCCTCAAATATTTTGTTGTTGTGTACACCGTCCACCGCGCGGTTGGGGATCTTCTCGGCACTGCGCTCGCGCACGGCGCGCAGCTTGTGTTCAAAGCGGGCTGCGGTGGTGCTTGCCCAGTGCTTTTCGGTTGTGTTCAGCTTCAGCATGGTGATTCTCCTTCTATAATAAACAGTAAAGGCATTGCGGCCGGGCCGCAGGGGCAATGCAGCCGCTGTCCCTGCACGGCCTCACATTTTCTGATTCTATCTTACAGGTTTACACCTCTATAAATAAGGCGGAAATTTAAGCGGAATGTGGGCAATTTAAAGGTCGTTCGGCTTTATGGTACACAAAAAAGCTCCACAGACGGCAATGTGCTGCAAACCGGCCTTGCACGATTGTGCAAAATGCACTATACTGGCTTTTAAGGCGGGGAAATTTTGGCAGAACAAGTTAAAAACACCCACTTTGCTCTAAAAAAACCGCCTGTTTTTACCGCTTGCCATCCTGTACAATATAGACAACGAAAGGGGCAACGACCCCGATGAAAAAGACCAAAAGACGAAAAGGAGAAAACACCATGAAAAAAGCATTGTCTGCTGCCATGGCCGCCGGTATGACCGCTGTTATGCTGGCCGGCTGCGGCTCCTCCGCATCCTCTGCCGCTGAGAGCACCGCCCCTGCCGAGAGCACCTCTGCCGCCGCCTCCACCGAAGCTGCTGCGGAAAGCGTCGTCTCCGCCCCCACTGCGCTGAGCTTTGTCTTTGCCGACGGTGATGATACCTTTAAGACCCAGATGAACAAAATCGTGGATGATTTCAACGCCGCGAACCCCGACATCACCATCACGATCGAGCCGGGTGACGGCGGCTCCTACAGCGAATTCCTGAAAACCAAGGACAGCGTCGGTGAGTTCCCTGATATGATGGAGATGCGCGACACCGCCATGTATGTCCGCGCCGGCAAGGTCGCCCCCTTAAGCGATGATGTCAAGGCGCTGTTCACCTCCACCGTTGATTTTGACGGCGTGGCCTACACCGCTCCCTTCTCCGGCGCTAACACGATGGGCATTATGTACAACAAGAAGTACTTTGCCGACAACGGCCTCGAGATCCCCAAGACCTGGGACGAGTTCATCACCCTCTGCCAGACCATCAAGGACAAGGGCGATATGTCCCCGCTGGTTGTCGGCGGCAGCGATGTCTGGCACATCGGCTTCCTGTATGACCTGTGCTACGCCAACGATGTGCTGGAGAGCGACCCCGACTTTATCGAGGAGTGCTACAAGGGCGAGAAGGATTTCTCTGACGCCAACTACCAGAAGGCCGTCACCGATCTGGCCGAGGTGCTGAGCTTCGCACAGGACGGCTGGGCCTCCACCCCCGATGCACAGATCACCACCTTCTTCGTCAACGATATGTCCGCGATGATGTTCTCCGGCACGCATATGTTCAGCCAGATCAACGATGCTGCCCCCGACTTTGAGTACGGCTGGTTTGCCGTGCCTGACCGCGACGGCAAGGTCAACCTGCTGGGCGGCGGCACGGCCGGCGGCTGGGCCCTGAGCGCTGAGGCTGCCAAGGATCCCGACAAGCAGGCCGCGTTCGATGCCTTCTGCAAGTATTTCTTCAGCAGCGATGTCTACGGCGCTTACTGCGAGGCCATGGCTGCCATCCCCACCACCGTGGAGACCCCGAAGATGAACACCAGCGAGCAGTTCAAGTCCGTTCTGGATGCCCTGTCCGCCGCTGATTACACCCACCTGATGTGGAACCAGGAGGTCGGCAACCGCGAGCTGCCCCCGGACTTCCGTAACTTCACCTACAAGACCTGCATTGAAGTCGCTCAGGGCTCCCGCGATGTTGCTTCTGCCTCTTCCGAGCTGCAGAAGACCTGGAATGTCGCACTCCAGAGCTTTAACCCCACCACCGGTCTCGGTGTAGAATAAGGGGCAACAGGCGCAATGATACCGGGGCGCACTTGCCAATGGGCGGTGCGCCCTTTCTGCGCCCAAAATCCGCAACCACCCTTTGAAACGGAGGGACAGCGCCATGCTGCAGAAGAAAAGAAAATTCGATACAACGGCGTTTTTGTTCATTGCGCCTGCGTTCATCCTGTTTACGGTGTTCTTGATCGTGCCTACGGTATCCAGCTTTTATTATAGCTTTACCTCGTGGGACGGCATCAACCCCAACATCAAATTCATCGGCTTTGACAACTACAAAGAGATTTTTACCAGCGCCCGCTTTGGCAATGCGCTGAAAAACACCGCCCTGCTCACCGTTGTGATCTCAATCTGTGAAAATGCACTGGCTCTCGGTCTGGCGCTGCTGGTCGATAATGTCATCAAGGGCAAAAACCTGTTCCGCGCCATCTTCTACCTGCCGGTTATTCTTTCGGGCATCGTTTCCGGCTTTATCTGGAAGATCATGTACAGCTACAACTTCGGCCCCGTCAACAAGGTGCTGGATATGATCGGTCTCGGCACACTCAAACAGGACTGGCTCGGCAACGCCGATATTGCCATCTGGGCGGTGGCCTTGGTTATGATCTGGAAGGGTGCCGGCTACTACATGATCATCTATCTGGCAGCCCTGCAGGGCGTGCCGCAGGATGTGCAGGAGGCCGCCACCATCGACGGTGCATCTGCTTTGCAGCGGTTCCGCTTCATCACGCTGCCGCTGATCTCCGGCTCCTTCACCATCTGCTTTACGCTGTCGCTGATCAACGGTCTGAAGGTCTTTGACCAGATCGCTGTTATGACGGACGGCGGCCCCGGCTTTGCGACAGAGACCATCGTCTACCTGCTGTATAAGTCCGGCTTTGGCGAGGGCCGCCAGGGCTACGGCACAGCGGTCGGCGTGGTGCTGCTGTTCATCATTCTGATCCTGAACAACATCCAGTCCGCAATTCTTCGCAAACGGGAGGTGCAGCTGTAATGGCAACACAAACTGTACAGGCAACAAACACCGCGCCTAAGAAAAAAATCAAAATTGCCCCCATCGTCTGCTTTATCGTCACGGTCATTCTGGCTGTCCTGTTCGTCTACCCGGTCTATTTCGCCGTCATCTCCGCCTTTAAGAGCAACGGCGAGATTCTGAAAGCGCCCCTCGCCTTCCCCACCGAGCTGTACCTGCAGAACTTCAAGGACCTGTTTGCCAAGACTGACTTCTTCACCGCCATCTGGCACACGGTATTTTTGACCGTTGTCAGCGAGGTGCTGATCATTCTGGTCGTGCCGCTGTCCGCCTACGCCATCGAGCGCCACAACAGCAAGGCCACCAAGTTTGTCTACGCCTACTTTACAGCCGGTATGATGATCCCCTTCCACCTGTATATGTTCCCGCTGTTCAAGGAGATGAAGGTCTTTCATATCTACGGCACGCTGTGGGGCCCCATCATCTGCTACATTGCCGGCTCTGTCGCCTTCGGCACGCTGCTGTACACGAGCTTTTTGAAGGGTGTTCCCATCGACATTGAGGAGGCCGCCAAGATCGACGGCTGCACCGAGTTCAAGGCGTTCTGGCGTGTGGTGTTCCCCCTGCTGGGACCCTGCACCGCCTCGCTGGTCGTGCTGAACGGTCTGAGCATCTGGAACGACTTCCTGATGCCGTATCTGGCACTTCCCTCCAATCAGGCCAAGACCATTACGGTTGCCGTTTACTCCTTTGTCGGTCAGTATACAGCCCGCTGGGATATCGTTTTTGCCGGTACGCTGATCTCCCTTGTGCCTGCGCTGATCATCTATGTCAGCCTGCAGAAATATTTTGTCAAGGGCATCATGTCCGGCGCCGCGAAGGGCTGATTTTTATCCCGTAATATGCTAAAATTGGGTGTGGGCACTGCGCCCGCACCCAATTTTGCTGCATCGTGAGGTTTTGTTATGGATACGCCGCGCCGTCCGCACCGCGTCAGTTTGTTTGCCAAGTTCACAGCCGTTATCCTGCTGCTGGGCATTGTACCCATCGTGCTGCTGGTCACCGTGCTGCAAAGCCGTATGCTGACCGAGTACCGCGCCAGCCTGGAGGAGGCCTATCAGGATGCGATCGCCTACTCGGCCTATTCTATCCGCGTCCGGTTGGATACCTATACAGACCTGTCGAAATTCTGCTATTACTACAACTATTCCTCTCAGGGGGATTTTTCTTACGACTACGACAATTACGACAACCTGCGCAAAATCTTGTCCGGTGAGGCTTTTGCCGATGCGGACAATGCCGCTGACAGCATCCGTCACGAAATGGGGCTGTTTCTGCACTATATGAATATGACGGACGCCGATATTGAGGCTTCCCACTTTGTCTATGCCCCGGCGGGTGCGGCCAAGGTGGTTAGCTACCAGCTGGGAAACTACAATAACTCCCTGTTTGACAGTGAGGCGTATGCCCTGAGCTACGGTGCGGTGGACTATCTGTTAAAGCCTGTCAAAAAGGATGACCTGCTGCGCGCCGTGGAAAAATGCCTGCCGGTGCAGCCGGAGCACAGCGCCCCGGCCTCGCCCTCCGACACGGGCAGCTACTCCGATGCGTTTGGCCGGGTGGCCGAGATGGAGCCGACCAGCTATATTTTGACGGCCGTTCAGCCGCTGGGGCTGACCGCCAGAAACGCCATGGAACGCCAGCTGATCGAATTTTCGATCTTCGGCCAGCTGGACACCCTCTGCCGCCAGACCGGGCAGGGGACAGCATTCCAGAAAAAAGGGCAGTGCTATCTGCTGCTGGTCAACATGACGCAGGCGCAGGCAACCGGCTGGCTGCACGATGCGCAGGCCCTGCTGGAGCAGCGCACCAAGTGCAAGGTCGGCTTTGTGTGCAGCCCCGCCACCGCAGAGATGAGCGCCGTGCCAACCTTTACCGCCCCCTGCCGCGATGCCTGCCGCTGGTTCTATTTTGCCGACCGCTTACCGGATACCGTGCTTGCGATGGATGCACCGCCGTTTGGCGAGGCCCCTGCCGACACCGCCGCTCTGCATCCGCTGCAGGAGGCCGTGGCTGCCGGCTTTGTCGAGACCGACCGGGAAATTTTCAACCGTGCGGTGGAAAATCTGCTGGCCGCTGTTCCGCCCATCACCGATGGCCGCGCCGATGCGGCTGTCTACCACCTGCTTGTCTGCCGGCGCATGGTGCAGGCGCGGCTGGAACGCTCCGGTGTGCAGTGCGCGGGCGGCAGCAACGACCTGCTGGATGCCGCACGCGAGACCGCCGATTACCCGGCGCTGGAAGCACTGTTCAAAAAATCGCTGGAGGAGCTGTACGGCCAGATGGCCGGGCAGGTCAAGAAAAATGAACATAAGGACATTCAAAAGGTGACCGATTACATTGCCGCGCACTACCGCGAGAACCTGACGCTGGAGGTGCTGGCAAAGCATATCCATATGAATCCGTTCTATTTCAGCAGCTATTTTAAAAAGCAGCTGGGGCAGAATTTCAAGGATTACCTGAACCGCGTGCGGATGGAACACGCGCTGGAGCTGCTGTTAAACAGCGATAAGCGCAGCTACGAAATTGCCGAGGAGGTCGGCTTCAAGGACTACCGCTATTTTAACGAGGTGTTCAGCCGCTACTATGGCAAGACCCCCGCCGCCTACCGCAAGAGCTTTAAGGAGCAAAGCAATGGATAACGAGCGCACACAGTGGGCCGCCCGGATGCTGGCCCAGCGGGTAAACGGCATGGCGGTGCTGTACCCGGCGGCGCTGCGGATGAAACACCCTTTCCCCCAGATGGAGGAAAAGTACGCAAAGCTTGCCTACTGCTCACGCTATGCGTTCAGTGCTGCGCGCAGCCAGCGCACGCTGGAGGAGGCCGCGCCGGATTCGGTGCTGAGCTTCCGGTATCTCGGGCATATCTTTGTCAAGACTGCGCCGGAGTCGTGGGAAATGACGGAGAATGGGACCCGCGCCGTCTGGTCGCCGCTGCCCGGCGTGCAGGTTGTGACGGAGATTGCTTTGTGTGATGGCGGGCATCTCCGCCGCCATACGGTTACGAGCGAAATCACCTGCGAGGCGTTCGATGCCGGGTTTGCCGTCCCCGATGACTGCCCCGGTGCAGCACACAGCTGCACCGCCACCGCCGCCCGCGCGGAACATCCCGGCGGCTTCTGTGCGGCAGAGGACCTGACCGGCCGCGGCACGCCGCTGGTTTTGGAACCCATGCCTAACACGAGCCTGCAGTACCCCCGCACGGTCATCCCGATGGTACAGTATGCAATCCATCCCGGCACAACCGTGCTGGAAACGAAAGTGACATTTGCCTGAGGAAAGCAAGATGAAGGATATTTTCGATCCCCGCAGCTATGGGGCTGTGGCTGACGGCCACGCCAAGGACACAGCCGCGGTGCAGGGGGCGATAGATGCTGCCGCCGCGCAGGGCGGCACGGTGCGGCTGGCAGGCGGTACATTTGTCTGCGGTACGCTGTACCTGAAAAGCAATGTGGCGCTGGAAATCACCAACAGCGCCACCCTGCTGGCCAGCCCCGATATTGCCGACTATGGCACCGATACCCACCACAACCGCTACCGCAACGAGCCGGAGCTGGACCGCTGCTTTCTGTTTGCCCAAGATGCCGAAAATGTCACAATTTGCGGCAGCGGCGTTATTGACGGCAATGCCGCCGCGTTCCCCAACGCAGGCAGTATCTACCGCCCCATGCTGCTGCGGGTGCTGCGCTGCCGCAATGTCCGCGTACAGAACCTGCGGCTGCTGAAGGCTGCCGCGTGGACAACGGCATTTCTGGACAGCGATTTCATTTGGGCAACCGACCTGCACATTGAAAACCACCGGAACTACAACGGTGACGGTCTGGATTTTGACGGCTGCCGCCATGTCTGGGTGCGCGGCTGCTATATTGACGGCACCGACGATAACCTCTGCCTGCAATCCGGCGGTCTGCCCGTGCAGGATGTGCATATTTCCGACTGCGCATTTACCTCGGTCTGCGCGGGCATCCGCATCGGGTTAAAGTCCATCGGCGAGATTTCCGGCGTGGTTATCTCCAACTGCACGATGCGCAATGTCTGGCGCGAGGGGATCAAGCTGGAATGCACCGAGGGCGGGAGCATTACAGATATTCTGGTGGAGAATGTCACAATGCACAATGTCCGCCGCCCGATTTTTGCAATTTTGAACAACCGCTACCGCCCGGACGATTTAGGCAGCAGTGTGGAGCTGGACCACATACCGCCCATCGGCACCATGGCCCGGCTGCGCTTTGTCGGCATCACAGCTGTAGATGACGAGGAAATGGCCCACGCCCAGCGCCGCTTTGACAATGACATCATGGGCGAGCCGAGGTTCGGCGGCTGCCGCCTTGATGCCAACGCCGCTCACCCGATAGAGGATGTGACGATTCGCGACTTCTGGTATACAGCCATCGGCGGCGTGCGCCTTGCCGACCTGCCCGCCGCGCCCTACCCGGAGGTTCCCGACCGCCTGCAAGCCCCCCCCCCCCCCCGCCGCGCGGCGCGGGCCAGCCCCGCCGTGTCCGCCCGCCTCAAGACGACCAACTACCTTTCCGCCGTCTTCATGACGCTTGAGGCCATGCAGAAGCACATGGACGTCGCCCTGACCTTCGACGCGAACGACTGCCTGACCGAAGCGGCCATTGCTAACGTAGCCGTGGTCGATGCCAAGGGCGCATTGGTGCTCCCCGAATTCAAGAACGCGCTGGTTGGCACGGTGGCGACCAAGGCGATGGAGCTTGCCAAAACGTTCATGCCCGTGGAGATCCGCCCCATCCCGCAGGCCGAGCTGGATTCCGTCCGGGAGATGATGATCCTCGGCACGGCGCACGAATGCAT
>ENA-OQLC01001290-OQLC01001290.1-human-gut-metagenome-genome-assembly--contig:-NODE-1290-length-12028-cov-3.539704_pt1 | contig 12028 bp, 9 predicted proteins | sample MGYA00242653_ERZ504807 | MGnify/ENA primary metagenome ERZ504807 (study PRJEB26092, sample SAMD00036381) | human gut metagenome | host: Homo sapiens | study: EMG produced TPA metagenomics assembly of... | reverse complement strand
CCCCAGCGTTTGGCATAAGTTGCCACGAAATTGGCTGTCAGATTCTCCGTGCGTCCGGTTTCCTGATATACATAATCATAAGTAGCAGCAGATAGATAACTGCCATAAGAATCACGTAATGCCTCAACAGACGGACGGGCAGTGAAGATTTCATAACCACTGGTCAAGCTCGGTGTACCATACTTCTTATAGCGATTTTCCACGCTGCTATAAGCAACATCTATATCCAGTGTTAAATCTTTGATAGGCTTGATAGTTGCACCACCTGTCAAACGCAGATACTCACGTTCTTTTGTGGTAATAGGAGCACTTTTCTGTTCGGTCAAGGCGTTACGGAACTCCTTGCCTTCAAAAGTACCGTAAGGCATCATCGGCTGCCAACGATACAGATAGTACATCGGGTCGTAAAGATCAGTATTATAGTTGAATGGCTTGTCGTAGTCAGAACGGGTGAACATGACACCTGTACGGATAGACACATATTTGTTTAATTCAGAGTTCAAAGAGATATTGGCATTGTAACGCTTATAGTTGTCCGAATTGACTTTCATCATACCATCCTGGCTCAGATATCCCAAAGCGATATTGTAATTAGTCTTTCCGTTGCCACCGTTGATAGAAAGGCTATGGTTCTGCTGCGGAGCCCAGTCCTTGATGTATTCATCATACCAGTCCCAAGTACGGATAAAGAACATACCGCCATCGCGGAACTCAAAGTCACGACCCAATTCCATCTCACGACCAAACTGGTCACCATAGCCATATTTGTCCCAGTAATCCTTCATTTTCTGCACATGTGTAGCATCCACACGCATATTACCCACTACGTTATAAAATGCGGTAGACCCCTTAGTCTGATTGATTACACCTTGCAAGTTAATATCAGCCTGCTGCCATCCCGGAAGTTGTTCGGGTGTCTTGGTCGGCGTACGCCATGCAAAGTTATTGGTATATTTTACAGAGAGACGTTCATGTTTACTTCTTGATTTTGTGGTAATCAGCAATACGCCAAATGCACCACGGGCACCGTAAATAGAAGCAGAAGCGGCGTCTTTCAATACAGAAATACTTTCAATATCGTCCGGATTCACCATAGAAATATCCGTTACTTCCACATTATCTACCAGAATCAACGGTTTGGAGTCACCATTCGGAGAACCGATACTACCACGAATCTTGATAGTAGGCGCACCACCTATCTCACCGGAGTTAGTAGTAATGGTCAATCCCGGTACCGCCCCCTGCAAGGCACGGCCTATATCCGTGATAGGACGGCTATCAATTGTTTTGTTCACGTCCACGGAAGCCACCGCACCGGTCAGGTTCACCTTTTTCTGTGCACCATAGCCTACTACGACAACTTCATCCAACAATTCCGTATCATCTTTCAAAACAACCTTCATTACCGAAGTTGCCTTGACTTCTTGAGTAGTATATCCCACAAATGATACTTGCAGAATAGCACCGGGCTTTACATTTAATTTGGAAACTCCATCCAAATCCGTAATACCACCATTGGTCGTACCTTTCTCAATGACATTGGCGCCAATAATAGGTTCACCTTTTGTATCTACAACTGTAACAGTCACAGAGATAGATTGCATCTGTTCTTGTACTCCTTGCGAGTCGTCGGATGCTGTTTGGGCAGCCATCACGTTGCCACTGCCTAAAAACAGAGCACAGATTGCCACCGCCGTAAAGAACTTACCATTGGCAAGTCCTCGTTTTTTGCGATCTTCATTCATAAGTGATTGATGATTTTGTTAATTAAACCAGTTTTTCAAAATTAGGGTAAGGGAATCATATAGTTCGGAATTGTCAGACCATTTCCGAAGATTTCTTTAATTTCTCATAGGCATTTTCTTTATTTAAAGGTTCATAACTTTTATATTATCTCTCTTTTTTTCTATTTATTTACCAAGTCCAGACGGAACTTAGTTATATATTATACAAGGTTAAAATCTTGTTAATTACTTAACTCTATTGGTTGTTTTAAGAGATAAAAAACTCGTTATTAACAAAGGTGAGAAATGATTCATTCATTTCGTCCTAACAAAGATACATTATTATTTAATATCAAGAACATTCCTTTGCATTTATTTAACTTTATATTTATACATTTGCAAAAAGGAGGTTATACACCTTATTATATAAAGAATTTAAGGTTCTTCTATATTTAAAGAATGGAATTCAATCAAGCCATTCATTGGTGTTTCTTCAATGATTTCCAGTTCGATGCCAAATTCACGGGCAACTTCCCGCAAAATGGTCGCGTAGCTGTAAGCCAATGAACCCACAAAACGAATAGGATAATTTTTGTAGTCATATTGGCAGACATTACGAGTAAAGAAATTTCTCAGATTACCGGTAATCAGCTCAAATACATAGTCATCATTGGTATAATCTGCCAAAAAATAAGATATAGTAGACAAAAAGCGATTGGGGAACGGGCGGTTATACACAGATTCCATAACCTCATTCGGGCTTATACGGAACTTCTCAAAGAAATCCGCCGTTACATCTTTAGGAGCCAAACCTTTCAGTACATCAGACAAAAACATTTTGCCCAATACAGCACCACTACCCTCATCCCCCAGGATGTAACCTCCTGCCCGGACATTCTTTACAACGATTTTCCCATCATAAAAACATGAGTTTGAGCCGGTTCCCAAAATACAAGCAATGCCGGCCTCGCATTTGAACAAGCCACGTGCAGCTGCCAGCAAATCACTCTCTACCTGAATTGGAGTTTTGAATTGTGCTACCAATGAAGCTCCCAATACATTTTTCTTTTCATAAGAAGTACATCCGGCACCATAATAATAGACTTGTTCCAATTTCCTTTTGAAAAAATGCTCGGGTAATCCTAACCGCACACTTCGGCTAATCTCTCTTCTCGTTTGAAAGAAAGGATTTAAGCCCTCTGTGAAGGCTCGCTGTATCAGACGATTATCTTCAACCAGCGCCCATTCTGTTCTCGTAGAACCACTTTCTGCAATTAGTTTCATAGGTAGTTAGTTTTAGAATTGAATACAAATATATAGCTTTTTTTAATCTTTCCAAGGCTATTTCAAGAAAAAATCATTTTGCTGGCCATACATCTCCCTTTTGCTCATGTCTTCAATCATCCAACAAAGTATTCCCACTTTTCCAACGCAACCGTGTTTTAGTCAAAACAAGACGATAACAGACTAACAATAAGATACTATCTGGCTGAATTCCAAGTTCCGTCTGGACTTGGCAAACAAATAGGAAAACAAGAGATAATATAAAGTTATGAACCTTTAAAAAGAGAAAATGCCTATGGAAAAAGAAACAATCCTGCAAGTTGAATAGTCTCCACTATTTGGCTCTTGTTACCCTTACCCTAAATTTAAGAACTATTTAATTAACAACAAATCATCAATCATTTATGAATGAAAATCACAAAAAACGAGGACTAACACATAGCAAACTCCTCACAGCAGTGGCAATTAGCTCACTGTTATTAAGCAGCGGTAACGTGATGGCTGTACAAGCCAATCCTGATAAATCGTTTGGCGTAACAGAACAATTACAAGCTATCACCATCAGCGGTTTAGTTGTCGATGCAGCCGGCGAACCGATTATCGGTGCCAGCGTAGTAGAAAAAGGGACTACCAACGGCGGAATTACCGACTTAGACGGTAAGTTTACATTGACCATAACACCGGGAGCAACACTAAAAATATCATTTGTGGGCTATCAGACACAAGAAGTGAAGGCAGCCAAAACGATGAGAATAACTCTGAAAGAAGATACCGAGATGCTGGATGAAGTAGTAGTAGTAGGCTACGGTGTACAAAAGAAGGCTAACTTGACAGGAGCAGTTTCTACAGTGGACTTAAACAAGACAATGGCAGGTCGTCCACAACAAGATGTAGCCAAAGCATTGCAAGGGGCTGTTCCGGGACTAAGCATTCTCACCACAAGTGGTGCCATCGACGAGACAGCCTCCATGCGTATACGTGGTTTGGGGACATTGAGTAATGGAGAAGTCAGCAATCCACTCATTGTAGTGGACGGCGTTCCGATGGATGACATTTCTTTCCTCGATACGCAAGACATCGAAAATATTTCCGTACTGAAGGACGCTTCCGCTTCCTCCATTTATGGAACGCGCGCCGCTTTCGGTGTGATTCTAATCAATACCAAAAGCGCAAAGCCTAGCGAAAAGGTTACCATCAATTACAGCAACAATTTTGCATGGGATCAAGCTACTTACCTGCCGGACTATCCCGATGTACCCACACAATTAAAGATGGGTATCGAAGCCAGTATGAACGGTGGTGCCGGTATGCCTGAATTGTTCGGTATGTATTTCGACAAATTGTTACCTTACGCCGAAAAGTGGCAGCAACAGAACGGCGGCAAGACCGGCTACCGTCCTATGAACCTCTACCAAAGCGATAGTAACGTGGGTGACTATATCGTATTGGACGGCACTCCTTTTTATTATGCTGACTGGGATGTACAGGACATCTACTTCAACAAAGCTGCTCCTTCCATGAGCCACAATGTTTCTATACAAGGAACATCTGGTAAGACCAATTACTACCTATCTTTCGGCTACAACGAAAAGCAAGGACAGATGAAGATTCACCCGGACGAACTAAAAAAGTACAATGCCTCAGTCAATGTCACCACTAATGTTTACGACTGGCTACAGGTGGGTGCACGCATCAACTATAGTCGTAAGAACTATAAACGCCCGGACACATGGGCCAACACCTACCAATATTTGTGGCGTTGGGGTTCTTATTTCATTCCTTCGGGCACAATCGACGGCTATGACACACGCGTCATGGCCATGCAGAAGCAAGCTGCCGATCGTGAAGTGACAACAGACCTGACCCGTATGAACACTTTCTTGAAAGCTGAAATCGTTAAAGGACTGACCCTTAATGCAGACTTTACATATGCCATTCAGAATATGAACAGCGGTTCGCAGGACAACTCCGTTTACGGCATCAATTGGAGCGGGAAACCGGTACCCTCTTACATCGTCACTAAAGGCAATAGCGGTATCTGGAGAGACTTTTCCAAACAGAACACATGGACGGCCAACGCATACGTAAACTATACCAAAACATTTGCCAAAAAACACAATCTGAATGTAATGGCAGGTGTCAACGCAGAAGAAGAGGAATACAAATATCTGTATGGTACCCGCAATGTGATGTACGATCAAGAGGGATACCCCGAACTGAATATGGCTGGCAAGGATGGACAAGATTTGAGTTGGAATCATACATCCCGCGCTTCTGCCGGTTATTTCGGCCGTATCAATTATGACTACAAAGGCATTTATTTATTGGAACTGAACGGACGTTACGACGGTTCTTCCCGTTTCCCCCATACCGACCAGTGGGCCTTCTTCCCTTCTGCATCCATCGGCTACCGCTTCTCCGAAGAAGCCTACTTCGCCCCACTGAAACATATTGTCAGCAATGGTAAGTTGCGTGCTTCTTTTGGCGAAATCGGCAACGAGGCTGTGGGCGACTACATGTTCGAACAATTAATAAGCCAACGGTTGAACAATAAAAGTACCGGCTATATCTATTGGATTGAAAACAATAATGCCAACGCTAATCTCCTGACCATGTATAACATGCCGGATTTGGTATCAAGTACTTTGACCTGGGAGCGTATCCGCACCCTCAATATAGGTCTTGACCTGGGTCTCTTGAATGACGAACTGACTATAGGTTTCGACTGGTTCCAACGTGAGAATCGTGACATGCTGGCACCGGCACAAGTATTGCCGAACACTCTGGGTGCTTCTGCTCCTTATGAAAATGCCGGTACCTTACGTACACGTGGATGGGAGTTGAACTTGAACTGGCGCCATACCTTCGGCGACTTCGACGTATATGCCAACTTCAACATCGGTGACTCCAAGACTAAAGTAACAAAGTGGGACAATGATTCCAAACTGCTCAGCACCTATTACACCGGTAAAACCTACGGTGACATTTTCGGTTTTGAAACCGACCGTTACTTCGAGGAAAAAGACTTCACCAGCCAAAATGCAGACGGCTCATGGAATTATGCAAACGGCATTGCAAGCCAGGCAGGACTGGAATCCGGTAATTTCCATTACGGCCCGGGAGACGTCAAGTTCAAGGATTTGGACGGCAATGGCAAGATTGACGGTGGAAAAGGCACAGCAGACGACCACGGCGATTTGAAAGTCATCGGAAACTCTATGCCACGCTACGAATACAGCTTCCATTTAGGCGGAGCGTGGAAAGGTATCGACCTTGACCTCTACTTCCAAGGTGTAGGCAAACGTGAGGACTGGACGACTTCTTCCCTAAACCTTCCCGCCATGGTACATGCCGACGTAGCCATCTATTCCCACCAAACAAGCTATAACAAAGTGCTTTGGAATTCAGACTATACCGCCATTACCGGTTATGAGGTAAATCAAGGCAACCGTTATCCACGTCTTTATCGTGGTACAAATAATAGTGGAGGTACCGTATCCGGTATAGCTAACGGCTGCAACAACTACTATCCCCAATCCCGCTATTTGACAGACATGTCCTATCTTCGTCTGAAGAACGTAACTGTGGGATATACCCTTCCGAAAGAGTGGACACGCAAAGCCTACATTGAGAAAGCACGTATCTACTTCAGTGGCAGCAACCTCTTTCTGCTCCACAAAGGGAATGACCTTCCAGTCGACCCCGAAATCAGTACAGGCAATGGACTTACAGCCGGTGGATGGGGACGTATAGCTCCTATTACACGCACATTCTCATTTGGAGTCCAGGTAACATTATAACAACCTCAAAAACTTAAGAACAATGAAGAAATTATTTATATATGGGGTCACAGCGCTGGCGATGTTAACCGGTTGCAACGATTTGCTGGACAAATCCCCCTTGGATACCTTCACGAATACTCCGGCATACTGGAGCAACACCGATAATTTGGATAATCAGTGCAATACTTTTTATAACAACTTTACCGGCTTTGGCAACGGAGCCAGTGGAGGATGGTTCTACTTCAAAACAATAAGCGATGACCAGGTAGATGCAGAAAGCCATAACTGGACTTACACTAACGTGGTCGCATCTTCCACAAACTGGTCAGCCCCTTTCACAGAAATCCGACGCGCCAACTATATCATTGCCGGTGTACAGTCTTCCTCTCTTGATGAAGCAACAAAGGCCCACTATGAAGGTCTTGCACGCATGAACCGTGCGTGGGAATACTATCAGTTGGTCCGTATGTACGGCGATGTGCAATGGATAGACAAAGTTATCGACCCAGCCGACAGCGAAGCCCTCTACGGACCACGCACCGACCGGGATGAAGTGATGGACCATGTGCTGGCAGACATCAATTATGCGTGCGAACACATTACCGCAAACAGCAATCGGCAACGTTTCAGCACCGACATGGCATATGCCATGAAAGCAGACATCACCTTATATGAAGGTACATACTGCAAATATCGCACTCAAGCCGAGAATGGCAAAGCCGCTGATGAGAGCCGCGCCAACAAATACTTGCAAGAATGTGTATCAGCCTGCGAATATCTTATGGCCAAAAACTACTCTCTAAGTAACAGTTACAAAGCCAACTATAATTCTGTCAGCCTGGCAAGCAATCCGGAAATGATTTTCTACAAGCCTTATGCACAAAGTTCGCTAAGGCACTCCACCATTGACTACACAATCAACACAAGTGGTACGCACGGCATTTCAAAGGACGCATTCGACAGTTTCCTTTTCCTTGATGGAAAACCGTTGGCAACAACCTCGAAAAACAAGGACGATGCAGCCGTATTGGATGCAGACAAAAATTACTCTATAAGAGAGGTTTTGGCCGTACGCGACAAGCGCCTGTCCGAAATTCTTGACCCGGTACTTTCTTTCAGAGGCCACGCCTACAGCCGTGCCGGTGTAGCAGCCTTCACCACATCGACCGGTTATGGCATCGCCAAGTATGATAACCCCGAAGAATTGAGTGTAAGCGACCGAAACAACATCGGCTACCAATACACCGACTGCCCGCTCTATTGGATTTCAGTTATTTATCTGAACTTTGCAGAAGCCAAAGCCGAAATGGGTTCTCTCACACAAGACGATCTCAACAACTCCATAAACAAGCTTCAAGCTCGTGCCGGCCTGCCGGCTATGACAACTACTCCAGATGCCGATCCTGCCAATAATATGGGAGTAAGCAATCTGATTTGGGAGATACGCCGCTGTCGCCGTTGCGAACTGATTATGGATAACTGGTACCGATATTGGGATTTAATCCGTTGGCACCAGCTCGACAAATTGGATTCAACCAAGTACCCGAACACCATGTTGGGCGCCAACGTAAGCAATGTGCCTGACTGTGAAGAAGCGACCAAGAACGGATATATAGATGCCTCCGATGCACAAATCCGTACTTATGAAGCCAAACATTATTTCTACCCGATTCCAACTACACAGTTGACCCTAAATAAAAACATGAAGCAGAATCCGGGTTGGTAATCAACTAAAAACAGCATATCGCGCTGTACCTCGTTTGGATTTAATTAAAGCGTTCATACATTCCATGTATCTAAATACAAATGTATGGACGCTTTTGTTATTCCCTTTAAAAGGTGTATAGAAACACGAATAGCACCTTCTAAAAGGAACCATAAATCAATATCATATACTTTCCCTTCGTTCATAACATACTAACAAGAAACATATCATGAAAAAGAAGAACATATTTTTCGTACTACTAATCTGCTTCATCAATAGTAGTTGCAACAAAGAAGAACAAACAGACGAGTTACAAGATAAGGATTTCTATTCTGATGTCACAACACGTGCTTCCTACATAAGCGGTACTATTACGGGCGAAATGAACCCCTATGTTAGTGATGGTTACTACACTTATGATTTAAGTATTCCTATACAAAAACAATCTGTAGGTATAAGAATTTCAGCAGTCGGTGGAGAAGCACGATTCAAAACAAACTACCAAGAACGATTCGAGAGTACATGGGTAACCCAAATTCCAGCAGGAAAAAACCATTTTCCAATAAATGTATTATGGACTAAAGCAGGTAGTAATTCTACCCTGATGGTACGTCCTGAAAAAAGTACAATCGAACTTACCGCAGATCTAAGAAACATCAATGTCAAAATGAAACCTATGCCAATCAATGCCCCTTCAACATTTGAATTGGGAGATACGATAACACTTCGGTGCAATTATCCCATAAACAAAGATACGGACATAAAGTGGACTTACGATAAAAATCTATTCGCTGAAATCTCTCAAAGTGCATCTGCTACAACAGTAGTAAAAGTTTCAGTATAAAAGACCAGCCCTCCGGTTCAAGTGTACAATGGCGTACTACTGGAGGAACAAGCCCACAAAACTACATAGGAGATATTTATACTTGTAAAAACATTAGTTCTACCATTACAATGCCCAGATTATACGCAACTATAGTCTTACCCTCTGGATTCACAATAGAAAAAGAAAGCTATCTCAGACTTTTCAATCCAAATGCTTCTTTTGAAAAAGGGAATTTAGTTCCAGACCAAATCGATGCTGTCAATGCAAATATCACTGTAAGTTTAATGGGATATCCAAATTGGGCCACTAATTTTACTTGGTCATCGACAAACGTCTCTGAAATTTGCATACAAGGGCAATCATGGACATGTATTTCTTACAACTCTTTTGAAGTATGGGATAATGAAGTAGAGATTAAAGTTGCATATCAATCACCTTGTGGGGACTGGTATGAAGTCAGTGAAATGTTCCCAATCGTTCATTAATGATAATACTATAACATATCGCCCTCACAAGCGAAAAAGCACCCGTCCATTTGCTCGTTACACAAAAGAAGCTTATATTTGCTTACCTAAAAAACAAACAGCTATCATGGTACAGCAAGACATACGATGGATACAGCGTTTTTCCAACTACCGCAAGGCTTTAGCCAAATTAAGCCAAGCCATGGCAATCATGTCCGAACAATTAGCGTTCAACGATGGAGTGGACGAATTATTGCAGGAAGGCATGATACAGCGTTTTGAATATACCCACGAACTGGCTTGGAAAGTGATGAAGGACTATGCCGAGTATCAGGGGTATACCGACATCCGCGGCTCCCGTGATGCCATACGCAAAGCCCTTGAAATGGGATTGATTGATGACAAGCAATGGATGGAGACTATAGAAGCCCGAAATCTGACATCGCACAATTATGACAACGATGTAGTCTCTGAAATCTATGAAAACATCACAAACTTCTATTTCCCCCTATTCTGCAGATTTGAAGAGAAAATGCAATCCTTGAATACACCATCCTTATTCGATTGAGCTATGTACGGATTGACCGACAATGAACTGGAAAAGCTATGCAATCTCTTCCGGAAACATGAAGAAATAGAGCAGGCTGTTTTGTACGGCTCACGAGCCAAAGGAAATTTCAAGCCTTTTTCCGACATAGACATCACGCTGATGGGAGACAGACTTACGTATAATACTTTAAGCAGCCTTTCCGATGAAATAGACGACCTGCTTTTGCCTTACAGCGTAGACCTTTCCATCTATGGCAAATTAAAGAATGCCGACCTTTTGGAACATATACACCGTATGGGAATACCCATATTCAGCCGCCCATCAAACTAAACTAAATTTCACACATCCACCCTCACCACCCTCACCTTTCGCACGCATCGCCCTATTCATCGGCATTCAAGAGGTGGGTGAGAGCAAATTTAAAAAGTGAGGGCAAAATTTGCCCTCACCACAAGATTTCTTCGTTCAAAGTTATAAGTCACTCATTCTTACCGTAATATCCTGAAACGGGTACATAAATCGGTTGCAGCATTGTTCCCTCATTCTTCAACTTTCCTTCGGTGCGCAGCCGACGGATATGCCGCATGGCAGTAGTACGCATCATGCCGCAAACGCTTTGAAAGTCATTCCGTGTCATAAAAGGGCGAGTGGCGAAATAGTTGGTCAGCCGACGGTCTATCTCTTTATCCGTCAGTTTAGCCGAATGCTCGTTTGCCTTCAAAGCCTTTGCCTTGATGGTACCAATTTCATTTTTCAGTTTCTGGTCGGCACGAAATTTCACACCCGCCATCTTCACCTTCGTCAACTTACGCTTGGTAGCAGCCACTACCGGTTCGATCGTGGTGAGCGACACGCGAAAGTAGCCGATGCCGTCGAGATGCACCTGCCTTCCTTCGGCAAGTTCCCTGCCCATGACGTGCGACACAGCATCAAGCACAGCCGTCACATCGGTTTCTGTCAATGAGCAACGTGCCTGGATGTCCCGCCGCAATTCATCGGTAGACCTGCTCCCATTTAGGCGGAGACGGGGATGAAGGATTTTATCTTCCGGAGATTTGTCGTACGAGTCCGGATTCTCGTACCAATCAAACAAAATAGCCATAGTTCAAACTGCGTTAAAGGGTTACATTATACGATAAAGCACTGCACGGAACACGTGCGAAGTACGTACGCAGTCTGTTGAAGTACAAAGGTTATATCACAGCCCAGCCCGTGAGCAGAACCGTTCACTGTAGTGAGCTGCTCCGTTCACTAATATGAACAAGAAAGACCACTTTAGTGGACTGTTCATAAACTCTGGTGTAAAAATAGACAAAACTATGGGGATAAGCAAAGAAACAAACACCTTTTATAAAAGAAACATATAGACATTCCACCCCCAAAAAGAAGCCAATCGGAAAATAATCCTTGAAAAGCTTGTATCCCCCCCTTTCCCGGCGTATCTTTACAAGAATATTACATACACGATAAAGAATGAAAATCACACTGATCAGAGAGGAACGCGAAAGCGGAAAAGAGGCCGTCAGCACACAAGAAACGGACATGTTGATGGAAAAGCTGAAAACAGAGAACAAGACCGGATACATTACGGAGCTGCGTAGCATCATCCCGCATTTGAAAGGGACCAACGCCCGATATGCTCATATCGGGCGTTGGTCCCTTTCAAATGCGGGATGATGCTACGCAGCTCCGT
>ENA-OQLC01001283-OQLC01001283.1-human-gut-metagenome-genome-assembly--contig:-NODE-1283-length-12050-cov-3.463292_pt1 | contig 12050 bp, 10 predicted proteins | sample MGYA00242653_ERZ504807 | MGnify/ENA primary metagenome ERZ504807 (study PRJEB26092, sample SAMD00036381) | human gut metagenome | host: Homo sapiens | study: EMG produced TPA metagenomics assembly of... | reverse complement strand
TAACACGATCTCACTGGCGACGGCGTTCAACCAATATTTGAAATACACTTGTAATGCACATGTTTCCTGGTTCGGCAATCAACTGGACCTGCCGAAGCAATTGCCCATGCCCGCCCCCGTTAAAAACACGATCAACGGCAAATACCGTGTCTATATGAATTATTGTACGGTCAGTTACTCGGCTGCCTGGTGGGATTGGGAACGCTGGCAGCGAGAGCTTGACTTTATGGCAATGAACTCGATTAATATGCCTTTGTCTGTTGTCGGGCTGGAAGCTGTTTGGTACAATACCCTACTCAAACATAAGTTTACAGATGAAGAGGCTCGCCAGTTTCTGGCCGGTCCGGGACATTTCGCATGGCAATGGATGCAGAACTTGCAAAGCTATGGAGGGCCACTCCCCAAATCTTGGATTGACAAGCATATCGTTTTGGGAAAACAGATTATCGACCGGGAGTTGGAATTGGGGATGCAACCCATTCAACAAGGATTCTCCGGCTATGTTCCGCGTGAACTGAAAGAAAAATACCCGGATGCCAAGATACAGTTGCAGCCTTCCTGGTGCGGTTTTACCGGGGCTGCACAGTTGGACCCGACTGATTCTTTATTCACAGTGATCGGACGTGACTTCCTGGAAGAAGAAAAGAAAACGGAATACAAACAGATATTTCCGGAATTTACAGGATATGATCCAAGATATTCGCAGTCACATCAACCGGTAAGAGAACAGAAGACGGCTGAAGGACATGCAGTAAGAGCGGTATATATGTATTGTGCAATGGCAGATCTGGCATATGAATATAAAGACGAAGAAATGTTAGAAGCCTGCAAGACATTATGGGAAGACATGACGAAGCGTCAGATGTATATTACAGGAAGCATCGGAGCATCTGGTCTTCTGGAACGCTTTACAACTGACTATGATCTTCCGAACAACTGCAATTATTCAGAAACATGTGCATCGATCGGACTTGCTCTCTTTGGAAGAAGAATGGCACAGATCACAAAAGATGCTTCTTACATGGATGTAGTAGAAAGAGCACTTTATAATACCCTGTTATCAGGAATAGCACAGGATGGAAAGAGCTTCTTTTATGTAAATCCATTGGAAGTGTGGCCGGATAACTGTATTGACAGAACTTCAAAGGAGCATGTAAAACCTGTGAGACAGAAATGGTTCGGAGTTGCATGCTGTCCGCCCAATATAGCGAGAACACTGGCGTCCATGGGACAGTACATATATTTCACGGATAAGAATACAGCATATGTGAATTTATATATTTCGAATGAAACTCAGATTGAACTGGAAGAAGGATCATTAAAGATTCAGATGAAAAGTGACCTGACGAATACCGGATGTATCCAGATGACAATAACTCCTGATGGAGAGGGTGAACACAGACTGGCACTTAGAATACCGGATTATGCGAAGTCTTATACCATCAAAAGAGATGGTAAGATTCTGGAAGATTTCAAGATCATTCAGTCTTATCTTTTAATAGAAGATATCGAAGAACAGATAGAGATCGGAATTGACTTTGAGGTATCTGCGAAATTCGTAAGAGCGAATCCGAATGTCAGAGAAGATGCAGGAAAAGTTGCTCTGGTAAAAGGGCCGTTAGTATATTGTCTGGAAGAAACAGACAATGGGAAAAATCTTCCATCGATTTTTGTTGATACAAAACAGGAGCTGCAGGAAACATTTGAATCGGAACTGCTTGGTGGAGTAACTACGATTCGGTTTACCGGAAAGAAACTGAACATGGATACATGGCAGGATGGTGCGTTATATGATGCCAGAGAGCAAGTGCTCGAAAATGTAGAACTCAAAGCAATTCCATATCATTGCTGGGATAACCGCAAAACCGGTGAGATGCTGGTATGGATGAAAGAAATGTTTTAATTATTTTGAATCTGTCAGGGAACATAGACCCTGTAGAGAAATAAATACCTAATAGAAGGAGGAAAATCTATGAAAAAGAAAGTAGTGTCAGTGCTTCTTTGTGTAGCTATGACAGCAACTATGTTGCTTGGATGTAGCGCAGGAAGCGAAAAGAGTGATTCTAAGAAATCATCTAAGAGCGAATCGGGCGGAACAACAGAAATGAAAGTTGATGGGGATGCAACAACGATCAATGTGTGGACATTCATTGAGTTGCATCAGGAATTCTACACCAACATGGCTAAAAAATGGAATGAAGCACATCCGGATAAGAAAGTGAAATTAGTACTTTCTAATATGCAGTACGATGATATGCACAACAAATTATCGCTTGCACTGGAATCAGGAAAGGGAGCTCCGGACGTTGTTGATATTGAGCTCGGAAAATTCCCTTCATTCACAAATGGTAAGATCGGACTTATGGATCTGACAGATGCGATCACACCATATAAAGATAATGTGGTTGAATCCAGACTTGACATCTACGGAAAAGATGGAAAATATTATGGATTCCCAACACACGTTGGTACAACAGTTGCATTCTACAATGACGATCTGTTAAAGGCTGCAGGAATTGATTATACAACAATTAAGACCTGGGATGACTTCAAAGCAGCTGGTGTGAAATATCATGAAGCAACAGGTAAGAATTTTGCATGTGCAGAGACAACAGCTCAGTGGATGGTTAACCTGATGCTGGCTCAGAAAGGTACAGATTATCTTGATAAAGATGGTAACCTGGATCTTACAAATGATAAAGTTGTAGAAGTGCTTCAGTACATTAAAGATATGCAGGATGCAGGCGCACTTGCAACAGTAGCAGGCGGACAGCCGGATAATGAAGAAGCTTATCCGGAATATAACAGTGGTAACTTTGCGGTACAGATTATGCCATTCTGGCAGACATCAAGATTTACAAACTATATGTCTGACCTTGAAGGAAAGATTGCTATCGCAGCTCCTCCGGTATTTGGAGATAATGATGCAGTTAAGACGATCGGTGGCGGTGGAACCGGTACAGCAGTTGTAAAATCTTCTAAGAATGCAGAACTTGCAGCTGAAGTATTTGCTTACATCAAACTGTCTGAAGATGCGAACAAAGAAGTTTGGAACGTATTAGGATTTGATCCTGTTAATACTTCTGTATGGACAGACACAGAGCTGACACAGAATCCGGATAACCAGTTTGTAAAATACTTCAAGACAAAACCATTCGATACTTTGCTTGAACTTCAGGATAGCATTGGAGGACTTGATTCTTATACAAGTTCAAAATACCCATCTATCAACAATGAGTTCTGTACAACAACACTGAACAATATTTATGAAGAGGGAATGGATGTGAAAGATGCTCTGAAACAGTCTCAGGAAACTCTCGAAAATGAATTCGGTGGCAAATAAGATTTGCAATTAAGTAATTAGCAATGTAATAATCAGGGGGTTGCGAGCAAAACTGCCGCAGCCCCTTCTCTAATAAGAAGGAGGATACATAAAATCATGAAGAAATTTTTCTATTCTCAAAAATTAGCTCCGTATGTGTTTATCCTTCCTTTTGTCCTTACTGTTATATTTTTCTGGGCAGTTCCAATCGCGAACGGAGTCCTTTTAAGTTTTCAGGATGTATTACAGGATAAATGGGTTGGGTTGGATAATTATAAGAGACTTCTGTCCGATAAAATCTTTTTAAAAGCTTTGTTTAACAGTACACGTTATATGATTGGAACGCTTGTACTTCTGATCCCGTTTCCAATGTTATTTGCAACACTTCTGAATAGTAAGCTGATGAAGAAACCTGGATTTTTTAAATCTATCTACTTTCTTCCGGCATTAACATCTGTCGTAGTTGCAGGTACGATCTTCCGTCTGATGTTTGGTGAGATGGAGACATCTTTAGCTAACCAGGTGATTGGGATGTTCGGACTTGGACCGATTAAATGGTTAAAGAATGATCTGACCGGATATTTTGCACTGTTACTTTTAGCATGTTGGAGATGGACAGGTGTTAATATCCTGTATTTCCTTGCCGGATTACAGAGCATTTCAACGGATCTTTATGAAGCGGCTTCAATCGACGGAGCGAACAAGTGGCAGCAGTTTACAAAAATTTCCCTTCCGCTTTTAAAACCTACAACGGTATATGTGTTAACAATCAGTATATATGCCGGACTTGCAATGTTCAATGAAAGTTATATGTTATGGAAAGGCAACAACTCGCCGCAGAATATCGGGCTTACGATTGTTGGGTATCTGTACAGGCAGGGAATTGAAAAACGTGCAATGGGATATGCCTGCGCTGTAGGTCTTGTGCTTTTGATCATTGTCATGATCGTAAATATGATCCAGCTGGCAGCTACGGGAACGTTTAAGAAGGAGGAAAGATAGTATGGGCGAAAAGAGAAAAAATAAAGACCGGCTTTGTACTGTATTGATGATCATCTTCTTCTTGATCCTGGCTATTTTGGTAATCCTTCCAATCTATACGATCTTTCTTGCCAGCTTTAAACCGGGCGGAGATCTTCTGCAGTATGGTCTGAACCTTGGAATCGACTGGAGCCGTATGAGTCTGGATAATTACGTACTGTTGTTTACAGGACAGCATGATTACTGGAGATGGTTCTTTAACAGTATTTTCCTTACGGTTGTTACAGTGGTAGCAACACTTCTTGTAAGCGCATTTGTAGGATATGGATTTGCAGCCTATGAATTCAAAGGAAAGAATTTAATGTTCGTTATTGTGCTCCTAATCTTATCTGTTCCGCTGGAAGTTATCATGCTTCCGCTGTACAAACAGATGACAAACTGGGGACTGATGGATAGCTATATTGCAATCGTATTACCATTTGTTGCGCATGCATCCACGATTTTCTTTTTCAGACAGTATCTCCTGGGACTTCCGAAGTCGCTTCTGGAGGCAGGACGAATCGATGGGGCAACAGAGTATGGTATCTTTTTTAGACTGATCATGCCGATTATGAAACCGGCTTTTGCGGCAATGGCAATCCTGAATGGTATGAATGCATGGAACAATTACCTGTGGCCATTACTGGTAATCCGTTCTTCGGAAAAATATACACTGACACTTGGACTGAACACTTTGATCAACCCATACGGAGATAATTATTCACTCCTGGTTGTGGGTTCGTTCTTCTCGATTATACCAATCTTTATACTGTTTGTATGTTTTCAGCAGTATTTTATTGAAGGTATGACGGCAGGTGCGGTAAAAGAATAATCATTGCAATAATAGGAGGGTGAAAATGAGTAAGACAGCAAAGATGATCATTGATAAAGATTTCCAGATTTCAAAAGTAGATGAAAGAATTTATGGTTCTTTCATTGAACATCTTGGACGTGCGGTATATGATGGATTATATCAGCCGGGCAATCCGTTGTCAGATAATGATGGATTCCGTAAAGATGTCATTGATCTGGTAAAAGAACTGGATGTACCGATCATCCGTTATCCGGGTGGAAACTTTGTATCTAATTTCTTCTGGGAAGACAGTGTAGGACCTGTAGAAGAGCGTCCGGCACGTCTGGAACTTGCGTGGAGAAGCCTGGAAGAGAATAAGATCGGATTAAATGAGTTCGCAAAATGGACAGATAAAGTAAATTCCAATATGATGATGGCGGTAAACCTTGGTACAAGAGGGATTGCAGATGCCTGCAACCTTCTGGAATACTGTAACCATCCGAGTGGAACAAAATACAGTGACCTTCGTATCAAACATGGTGTAAAGAATCCTCACAACATCAAGGTATGGTGCCTCGGAAATGAAATGGACGGACCTTGGCAGCTCGGACACAAGACAATGGAAGAATATGGACGTCTTGCAGAAGAGACGGCAAAAGCAATGAAACTGATCGATCCGTCGATTGAACTGGTATCCTGCGGAAGTTCTGCGCTTGATATGCCGACATTCCCGAAATGGGAGTCCAAAACACTGGAGAATACATATGACTATGTAGACTATGTATCTATGCACCAGTATTATGGAAACCGTGATGACGATACTGCGGATTTCCTTGCATGCTCAGATGATATGGATGAATTCATTCGTACAGTCATCGCAACATGTGATTATGTAAAAGCGAAAAAACGTGGAAAGAAAGACATCAATATTAGCTTTGATGAATGGAATGTATGGTTCCATTCAAATGCAGCTGATGACGACATTACCCAGAACCACCCATGGCAGGTAGCACCTCCGATGCTGGAAGACATTTACACATTTGAGGATGCACTGGCAGTTGGTCTGATGCTGATCACATTGTTAAAACATGCAGACAGAGTAAAGATTGCCTGCCTGGCACAGCTGGTTAATGTTATCGCACCGATCATGACAGATCAGGGCGGCGGAGCAGCATGGAAGCAGACGATCTTCTATCCATTCCTTCACGCTTCCAAGTATGGTCGTGGCGTAGCACTGATGCCTCTGGTACAGACAACAAAGCATGATACGGCAAAACATGAAAATGTTACTGACGTAGAAAGCGTTGCAGTGTATAATGAAGAGAAAGAAGAGCTTACAATCTTCGCTGTTAACCGTACACTGGAAGATGATATTGAACTGACAACAGACTTAAGAGGTATGGAAGGATTCCATTTGGTAGAGCATATCGTTATGGAAGAATCTGATCTGAAGCTGGTAAATAGTTCTTACGAAGAAAAAGTAGTACCAAAGACAGTAAATCGTTCAAAGATGGATGGTGGAATCATGACAACTCTTCTTGGAAAAGCATCTTGGAATGTAATCAGATTAAGTAAGTAGAGGCGGTTAAGATATGAAATTTTGGGCAATTGACAGTCCGGTAATGAGAGTGCTTGGACGACTGGGGGATATTATTATATTGAATATGATATTTGTGGCTGGATGTATTCCGGTGCTTACCATCGGAACGTCCTTAAGCGCTCTGTATACGGTAGCAATGAAGATGACAAGAGGGGAAGATCCGTCGGTATGGAAGGAATTCTGGAAAGCTTATAAGAGAAACTTCAAACCGGCAACCATCTGCTGGTTGATCATGGCTGTCATTGCCATATTGTTGTTCGTGGATTTTCGCTTGATCGGAGTCCTGAAGGGAAGCGGTATGTACAGTATTATGCGTGTTGTGCTTGCGGTAATCCTTGGAACATGGATCTTGATGTTTCAGTATCTGTTCCCATATATTGCAAGATTTGAAAATGGAATTTTTGCGACATTACGCAATGCATTGCTTCTTGCGGCAGCGCATATTCCGTCCACAATCGTAATCGTGGGACTGAGCGTTGGATCCGTGATTTTGACCTTGTTCACATCCAGATCATTTGTCGTTGCAAGTATTATATGGGTGTTTTTTGGATTTGCGCTACTGACGTATGTACAGGCGTTTCTATTGTGTAGGATTTTTGAAAAGTATGAATAAGCAAATTGTATTATTATTGTTCCAATTATCTCCTCGTAGAGGATGAAAACGGGCGCTGTATTATGCAGCGCCCGTTTTTAAAGCTCATCAATAATCTGCTGTAAGATCTTCTCTACAGAATCGGTAACATGAGTTGCGTATTTATCGATGCCTGGTGCTGCATTCGCCATGGCATAACTCGTTCCGGCGGTCTGCAGCATCTCAACATCGTTATACTGATCTCCGAATACGACGCAGTCTTTTGCATCGATATGTAAATGATCGATCAGATCTTTCAGTGCGCTTCCTTTGTTGGCGGTCGGGCAAATGAAGTCCACCCAGAGATTGCCGGAAGTAACAACTTTAATCTCGGAAGAAAACATTTCCTTTAAATGTTTTTCGCATTCATCAGTTCCGCTGTAGTTGCAGACTGCAATCTTCAGGATCGGTTCCGGGATTTCAGTTTTAGGATCATCGATGAATTTCATGTTATTTTTAATAATATTTACCATGTGATCATAGAATTTCGGATTTTTTGAGGTGCTGTAGCAGACACGCTCGCCGGAGATAATGCAGTTGTATTGTGGATATTTGGCAACTTCATCCAGAATGCGGTAAGCAAGATCCTGTTCGATAATCCCTTTGGAAATGGTCTCTTCATTATATATGCAAAGAGAACCATTTTCAGCTATATATGCGATATCATTCTGAACAGGAGTGAACAATCTGCGCAGATTCAGATACTGGCGTCCGCTGGCCGCTGCAAACAGGATTCCATGCTCTTTCAGTATACGGATCTGGTCGAAAACAATTGGATTTACATCATGTGCACCATTTTGAAGTAGTGTGCCATCAAGATCGCTGGCAATTAATTTAACCATAAAAAACTCCTTATATAAAACATTTCTGAAAACATTGATATTTATTTCGCTACTAATTATAATATAAATGAGTAAAATATGAAAGATAAAGGTAGGAACGATAATATGAAGATTGGAATTGCGAATGATCATTCAGCGGTAGATATGAAGAATGAGGTTGTGGATTACCTGAAGAGTCTGGGACACGAAGTGGTGAATTATGGAACGGATTCGTATGAAAGCTGTAATTATCCGGAATATGGTGAAAAGCTTGGTAATGCAGTGGCAAGTGGAGAGGTCGATCAGGGAATTGCAATCTGCGGAACCGGTGCAGGTATCTCGCTTGCAGCGAATAAAGTAAATGGTATCCGTGCAGTAGTATGCAGCGATCCATATACAGCAAGAATGGCGAAAGAACACAACGATGCGAATATAATTGCATTCGGAGCACGTGTGATCGGTATTGAAACAGCGAAATGTATCGTTGATGAATGGCTGAACGCGAAGTTTGAAGGCGGAAGACATGGGATGAGAGTGGACATGATCATGGATATTGAAAAGAGAAATCACAATCTTTAGAAGAACATATGTGATATGTGGTTATGAAAAAAGCACATGAAGTAAGACGTGTGAAAAGCCCGGATGAAAAATCCGGGCTTTTCGTATGATGATAATTGGAGAAATGAATAATAAATGTATGAAGTATATATTTATTTCTGATGTTCTGCTTCATACTCTCTGAAAGCATCTACCTTTGGCTGAGAAGAGCATCCCGGAACGAATTCGTTTGTCAGGAAAGCATCTGTTAATTCTTCTCTTAATTTGTTTCCGATGGTGAAAGCTCCCATACATGCGATGTTGGCATCGTTGCTGAGACGCGCTCTTTTTGCTGAGTAGATGTCTGAAAGTAATGCCGCATAAGCCCCTTTTACTTTGTTTGCCGCGATGGAAACACCAAGACCTGTTCCACAGATCAGGATTCCGCGGTCATATTCACCGGAAGCAACAGCCTCTGCAACTGCAACTGCTGTGTTGGCGTAGATTGGATCTTCGCTTCCGAAATCTTTGATCTCTCCATAGCCCTTATCTTCCATAAATTTGATCAGTTCCTCTTTTGCCTGCTGTGCGTTTGGATCACATCCGATTGCGATTTTCATAATAATTATCCTCCTTGAATTATGAATTGATTTTTTTATTAAAGTAACATCTGATAAAATGTCTTCTTACTATATAAAGAAGCTTTATTTTGCGCCATGTGCGCTGATTGCATCCCGGATCAAAGTATTGAATTTGTTTGCCTGCCATGCGGCACGTCCTGTGAACAACCCGTCGATGGATGGCTGAACGATCAGATCACATGCATTGCCAGGATTTACGCTTCCACCGTAAAGTGCCGGAATCTCATCGGCTGCATCACCGAAGATCTCACATAAAGTTGCTTTGATGACTTTGTGCATTTCTTCTGCATAATCAGCAGAAGCAGGAGTTCCGTTGACTCCGATGGACCATACCGGTTCGTATGCTACCCAGATGTTCTTGGCGTCTTCGGCAGATACACCATGAAATCCTACCTTTAACTGTGTGCGGAGCACTTCGGCGCTGATGCCGAATTCTTTTTCCTCTGCAGTCTCTCCGATACATAAAAGAGTCTTGAATCCATGTTCCAGTGCGCAGAGAACTTTCTTGTTCTCTTCTATATCGGTCTCGCCGAATACATGACGGCGTTCGGAATGACCGATCATGACAAGACCGATGCCGGCTTCCTGAAGCATCAGAGGAGAAATCTCTCCTGTGAACTGTCCCTGTTCTTCCCAGCACATATTCTGTGCGCCCAGACGGATATTTTTCTGGTCGATTGCTTTTGAGGCACTATCCAGGGTAGTATAAGAAGGAATGATGAATAATTCGATTTCATCCCTGCTTATATCTTTTGTCAGAGATTCCAGATCCTGAAGATAGGAAACGGTATCTTTTATATTCTTGTACATTTTCAGGTTACTTCCAAAAAAAAGTTTTTTGCTCATGATACCCTCCGTTTTCGATATTTTGTTTTATTTTCTTTTTTATGATTATATTCCTAAAGGAATAGAAAAGCAATAATAAAAACAAAAATAATCGAAAGAAAAAGAAAATATGGAAAAACACTGATAAAACGTTAACAAACTGTTGAAAAATGCACAAAAACAAGAAAAAGAAACTATGCAATTGTGATAAAGTTACAAAACAAACAGAAAAACCATTGCAAAAACAGAAGAAGGAATGTAAGATATAAACATCGAAACGAAAACATAAACAAAAATAAACGAAAGGAAAATAAAAGATTATGAGTACACAGTATAAACCAGTTACAGCAATCACAATGGGAGATCCTGCAGGTATCGGACCTGAGATCGTAGTAGGAACAATGTTAAGCGAAGAAATCCACGACTGTTGTCGTCCGTTTGTAATCGGAAGTATTGCAATCATGGACAGAGCTGCAAAGGTTCTTGGAAAAGAATTGAAATACAATAAGATAGAAGATCCATCGGAAGCAAAATATGAATTCGGAACCGTAGATATCATTGAGACGGGCGATTACGATACAGATTCTATCGAGTGGGGAAAAGTTCAGGCACTTGCAGGACAGATGGCAGTTGACTGGATCATGAAATCCATCGAACTCGGAGAAGCAGGAAAGATCGATGCAGTTTCTACAGCACCAATCCACAAGGGAGCAATCAAACTGATCGGTGTAAAAGAACCTGGACATACAGAGATCTATCAGAATGTAACACATTCTCCATACGCTCTGACAATGTTCTCTTGCCACAAATTAAGAGTATTCTTCGTAAGCAGACATATGTCACTTGTAGATGCATGTCATTACGCTACAAAAGATGTCATCCTTGAAGATGTTATTAACATTGACAAAGAGTTAAGAAAAGTCGGAATCGAGAATCCACTGATCGCAGTTGCAGGATTAAATCCGCATAACGGAGACAACGGATTATTCGGGCGTGAAGAGATTGATGAGATCGAGCCGGCGGTAAAAGCTGCTCAGGAAAAAGGAATCAATGCAATCGGACCTTGTCCGGCTGACTCCGTATTCCACATTGGAAAATCCGGTAAATTCGATGCAATCCTTTCTTTATATCATGATCAGGGACACATCGCTTGTAAGACGTTAGACTTTGAAAAATCCGTAACACTTACATTCGGACTTCCATTCATCAGAAGTTCTGTAGACCATGGAACAGCATTTGACATTGCAGGTAAAGGAATTGCAGGATGTATCAGTCTGATCGAGTCTACAAAAGTAGTTGCAGAATATGCGGCAAAACAGCATGAGAAAAAAGAGAACTAATTCATAAATTTATAAAGGGAAAGTAACAACGAAGATACACAAAAAGGATTGGTGGATTCTTTTTGTGTACAGAGACTAAGTGAACGGATAGAAAGAGAGGAATGCATCATGCCTTTGATAGGAGCAGTTGCGGATGACCTGACAGGAGCAACAACGACAGGTGTATTATTAGCAAGATCGAAAGCAAGAACAGCAGTATTTTTTAATGAAGAAGCAGCGCAGAAAGCAAGAGAGACAGCATCTCTTGACGCAATTCTGATCAGCAGTAATTCAAGACCACTTCCAAAAGAAGAAGCATATGAGAAAGTAAAATCAGCTACCAATGCATTAAAAGCGATGGGAGTAAAATACTTTTCAAAACGTATTGATACAACGTTGCGCGGCGGCGTAGGCGTGGAAGTTGATGCAATGTTAGATCAACTGAATGAAGATACAGTGGCAGTTGTCGTGCCGGCAATGCCACAGTCCAGAAGAATCCTTGTTGGCGGATATTCGGTGATCGATGGCGTGGCATTGATTA
>ENA-OQLC01001271-OQLC01001271.1-human-gut-metagenome-genome-assembly--contig:-NODE-1271-length-12146-cov-9.031320_pt1 | contig 12146 bp, 7 predicted proteins | sample MGYA00242653_ERZ504807 | MGnify/ENA primary metagenome ERZ504807 (study PRJEB26092, sample SAMD00036381) | human gut metagenome | host: Homo sapiens | study: EMG produced TPA metagenomics assembly of... | reverse complement strand
GGTATCGGGTTCCCACACTCATCCGTACATGTACGGATGAGTGTGGGAGGTGTTCGGATAAAGTCGATAATCAAGGGCTAATCAGGCGCAGCAACTTTGAATCGACATCAAGAAAATTCTGTCCAAGGAAATCATCTAGTACAATAAGTTCCGGTAGGTTGGAATCGGGCGAAGATGCGCTAATTACGCCCTCCAATTCATAGCATGAAGAATAGAGAACGCGATAACCAGCTGCGGACATTTGAAGGGCGAGCATTTGTGTAAGTGTGGTTTTGCCCGTACCCGGATCGCCGGTGATGATTAGACAGGGGTTTGATTCGAGAATATTGACCGCCCTGTTAAATAGAGCGGTTTGGACAAACAAGGATTTGCGTTCATCGATATTAGCAAGATACAAATCACAGCCTACAAAGAATTACCTGTTGTACAGGTTTTGCAGCACATTGGCCCCAGCAATCCATAGCTTAAAATGATTACGCAGAATATCTGAATTAGACTCATCAGAAAGGAGCTGGTCAAGCTTAACGGAATCCAGTAGTTTGAAATCTTGAACACCGAGAGCTTTCGCCTTAGAAAACAATCGCTGTTGGAATTCTCTCGTAACGCCAGAGGCCACAGTAAGTATTAAACATCTGGAGGGAAGATTACCGCGAGAGTCTAGCTGTTTAATCAAAGCTAATAAAGTTGATTCAAGCCTGGAATAACGCACATGCTGAGTCCAATGCTTGGCTTGAACGACAACCGATGGACAGGCATGAGAACCACAGAAATAAAATCGGAGGCATCTATCCCGCCATCCCTGCCCTCGGTATAGCAGGACAGCTTAATATGCATAAGCTTTTCGGCGACATCACGACTGAGCAACTCAAACTCATAGCTATCAAGCGCGGAATAATTAAATTGCATATGCCGAGCTCCAAAAGAACAAACAAGAATACTCCTTGCAGTATAACCATGTTTAATAGTCAAGGACGATAAGTTCGGGTGGGCAGTAATTATTTAGATCCTTAATAAGTAGCAAATTGGCTTTAATAAGAAGGGGCATATCGGCAGCCACTTGTCAGCCCTTCCCTTATTGCGGATATGCAGTTATCAGTAAGAACTTCTAGAGCTGTCCAAAAGTGCGATCTGATTATTTGCGCATTGGATTAGAAGAGTATCGGCTCCCCCACCATGAATTCGCAGACAACACATGGGAACCTCCGGCATCATATTGCTGCCTATTTAAACCAACTCAATCGAGCTTTCTGCAACATCAATGCCAGGTGCGTATTTCTGCACTAATTCATCCAGAATTAATCGGTTCCCCGGCGTCATCTTTGGGGAAGCGACGATCTTCATCGAAGAAAATGCTTCGTCTGAGATAATCAAATCGTAAAAGGAAGGAATTTCGGGATCGCATCTATCAAGTATGACCTCAGTGGCCCTCTTAACTGCTTCAACATCACCCTTGATTACAGAGGCGATGCCCACAGGAACTGCCGTCAAAACATATCGCCATTCGTTTTGGTATGACCAGGCAGTAGCTTTGTGAATCCCAAGTGTGTTTAAATCGGCTTCTATCCAGCCGTTTTCGAAGTTACGGATCAACTTTGGAAACAGAAGCGACTTATCGTTCGTATACTGGACTTCATGAAGCATCTCAACGCTTCGGGCCATTTCTTTAAAATGATATTTTTTATCCCAAAAGTCTTCGAGCGGCAATTGAAGTCCATCAAACTTGCCACCAGGAGTATTCAAAACTGCGTCACTAGATAGCTTACTTAGGCTTTCGGTAGACACAGAGTACCGCTTAAACGGATGACTCTTCATTTGGATTCTTACTCCACATTCAGCTCCAGCATACTCGCGCCACATGGGGATGCTTTCCTCATCAGAAGAGGTCCAACAACTGACGAGCTTCATTTTTCCAAGATTTTGAGAGTCTGCTGAACGCTGTTCTTGTGGGTCGTCAACCTTATCTAACCGGCTGAACCTGATAGTTCGATTATGCAGAATCAAGGCCAGCGTATCTAGGCTTGCATAATGATAGAGAACGGCGGGTGCTTCCATGTTTGGCTCCTAGCTATAACAATGAGTCCATATCACTGTTCATCAAAATTTATAGACGCGGTCGTCGACGCTCCAATGCCAATTAGGGCGGCGCACCTTAATCCTTGCCTTGCGAGTGCAAACGCGGAGATGGCCAGAGATGACCGTCGCTGGCATATCGCTTTCACACCCACAGCTCGATGATTGACGCACATGTGCACCACGATTTACGCCGTGCATGCACATCGGCGTTAAGCCCAATCCTTACCACAGCCCACTTCCAATGAAATGGAATAAGACACCACGAAATACCATAATTTCCCGAGCCATCAAAATGCAATCGCGAACCATTTCAAGCAAATAGGTGTTGCCTCGAGAATCGTTGGTCCCATCCTCACGCAAAGTGCGAATGACTTGAGTCGCGCAGTCGAAATCCGTCCGATTATGACTAAATGCATTGCGCAGAACCGGATTCCAACACTGCTTGATATGGCCAGTAAATGAGCCCGTACCGACAGCGTTGAATCGCTTTGCCTTAGGGGCTACAGAAAGTTTGTCGAACGACTTTGCACCTAGATCTACGCCTTTGGGCATGACATCGAACGCCCCGTTACATTCGATGTTGTCGAGCCCGATAAACAGAACAAGCAGGCTGCCAATAAGCTCATATTCCCGACAATAAAGCTTCTCAATATCACTAGGAGTGCAGCAGAACGTACCGTACTTTTCCAAGTCATAGGCGTCTCCCGCCATAAGAAAAGTAAAACCGTTGAGGAGAACCGGATAAGATTCGGCTACGGAATCCAGAACTTCGTTGATTTCAGCAAGCAGCGACTTGGCAGTCATATCGGTTTTAAGGTAGTAACCTGCTAGGCCGGCAAGCGCCTCTGCCTCTAGACCAGAAACGAGTTTTTCACATTCAATAGCGCGCTCATGTGCGTCGCTTCCTGCAATCATGGGGAGACCGAGCCAAGACATTCTCGCGATTCGGCTCAGCAAGGAATAGTGTCGATTGTCCTCGCCTAACAGTTTGCGCTCGAATTCCGAAAGAACCTTATCCGCATAATTGTCATGCCCATCGCAATACAGTTGAAGAGCGGTCCTCAGGGTAGGCCAGTCTTCGCGGTAATAATGAAGACAATAAACCATATCGCTCACGTACTCGCTGAGTTCATCAAACGGAATCAGCCCAGAGGCTCTGATAAAGGGGCTTGTCATGCAGGCGCAATGTTCTACAGATATTTTATATGACGGAAGCTCACCAGATAACTCCACCATAACTCTGGCGCAATCTAAATCTCCACCCATGGAAGCAACCGTGCCAGGGTCGAGATTAAAATCAATCAAAGCGCAGCTCGGGTCAAGGCGAACCGCTCCGTCGATGCGGTTCCGGCACTGCGGACACAAGTATCTAACCGGATAGTCATTAATAAATCCAGCCTGGACGCGCACACGATGCACGCATCCACATACTCCGCAAGTGACAAAGAAGTTCTTAACCACAAACACCTCTATTCAACCTCGCTGATTGCGCGAATCAGAATTAGTTATCCGATGCTAAATCTGATGCAAAGGCTATAGAAGAGAATTACAAAATCTCCTCGTATCTCCCGCGAACATCCTCGAAATCATGCTGTCATCCTTATTCTGATCGCGTCGGAAATGTTGGTGTTAGGGCGGCACCCCAGCGCCCGTTTAACGAAGAACGGCCTTCTTCCTAGAATCTGAAATCACAACAACAACAGGTTCTAGGAAAGGACGAAGGCCGTTATGGAAATCATTTCAAACCCGACGTCGGACATGTTTGCCATGCCCCGTTTCGACGACGGCGCCATCGACATGCAGGAGCTGCTTCGCAGACTCGCCGAGCAGGTCGTGAACGTAGTGATGGACGCCGCCCTCGACCAGCTGTTCGGGGGCGGGGCGAACAGCCGAAATGGCTACCGGGAGAGGGCCCTCGCCACCTGCGTCGGAACGCTGACCCTGCGCATCCCTAAGCTGCGTTCCGGCAGCTTCTTCCCGGAGGACGCGCTCGAGCGCCACCGGCGCGTCGACCGCGTCCCCGTGACCGCCGTGGCCGAGATGTACGCCACGGGCACGAGCGCCCGCAAGGTGCAGGTGTTCCGCGGCGTGGCGCTGCCGCCGTGACGGCCATGTACCACGCGGCGTGCGACAAGCTGGATTGTTGCTACCCGAGGGCGGTGGCACTGGAGGGAGTCGAGCCCGACGCGCTGACCTACTTCGACTATCCGCCGACCCACTGGAAGCGCCTGCGCACAACAACGTGCAGGAGAGGACCAACCGAGAGATAATGCGCAGGTCGCGCGTCGTGCAGGTGTTCCCCCTACGGGTTCGCTGGTGCGGCTCGCGACCGCGGCCATGTGCGAGCAGGACGAGATATGGCAGGAGCCCAGGTGCTCCTCGGAGGTGAGGACGAACGAGCTCTACGACGACGGTCGTACTCGGGGAATCGACGGTCCCGCCGACGTGGACGCGGCTTGAGGCGGAGGCCAGGAAGATGATCGAATCGGGCCTCGAACTTGCGGACAGGATCGAGGCGGCATAGGATATAAACCGTGTTCCAGGTTCCAGGACGCCGGGCCGACTCGCTTCGAAGCGGGCGCTACACCAACTTTCTCGACACTACCTCAAAAGATCCACCAGGAGAATTGAAACTACGTCACGAGATAGCTTGTTTGGACAATCGGTAGAAACTGAGTGCTGCTACCAGTTATCACGTAATCCATCGATTCTCTCAGCGCCATATAGAGCCTGTTAGTTTTATTTGGTGCTGAATCGCACCTCGTATCTTTTGCTGACATAGAGTCTTATATGAAGCGGCAAGAGCATTTTCTTTCTCAAAGAGATTTTGCCGTTGATCGGGCTCATGTAACTTTTCAGAAGCCTGTTCAAGCGTCCATTAATATTCCCTTGCATTCTGGAGCATCTTATTAAATACAATCTGATACTGATACATTGAAAATAAAAGGGATTGATAAGCTTCTATGAATTCGGCTATTGCGTCTCCACTCTTTCCTTTGAAGCAAAATCTCGCCTCCATGGCGAGCGATTTCATTTCATCAAGCTTTAAATGCAATTTAAGTTGAGGGTCGGCATCTAACACATGATTTATTGAGGCTGAAATTGATTGCAAGTACGTGGTGTTAGTTAGCCAAACAAATAGCCGGTCGATAGCCAGTTGCGGTTCGTCGTTATGCTCCAAGTTCTTCGCGTTTTTTGCGTAAACGCTCATGAGTTTATCGACGGTTATCCAAATATTTAAACGTCGATTAAATAGAGACGGTTTATTACTGAGACGAGCTTGGTAACAAGAAATGAACAACGCGATGATTGCCACAATCGCTGAGATGTACTCAGGTAGATTCGTTAGGTCCATTGTCTCCTCCGCCATTAAAGATCAATTGGCAATACCTTGATTATCACTCTGCGTTTTGGATTCTCTGATTCAGCTTCTAGATGATTCCAAGGCCATTTCGACACCACCTAAATTGCGAATCGGCACCGCCGTCCATCCGGCCGGATATTGCCGTTCGGCACCGCCGTTAAACGCCTCCCCGCGCATCCCCGTTACGCTCAAGCTCCTGCAGGCGTACTTCGCCTGCAGGAGCGCGGAGGCCGGCGCCCCGTCGATGTCCTACAACAGGTTCTGTAAGCGCTACCGGCAGTACACGGCGTCCCGCAACGTGGTGAGCCGACGCTCGACATGAAGCAGGATATATAGCTGCTGTGCCAAGTGCACGCCTTCTCCTTCCTGTTGTCACAGTTCACGCGATTCATGCTGTCATTTCTCAAAAGGTGACAGCATTTTGATAGCCTCGCACATGTCGTATCGATCCTTTATCTGGTCAACATGATTGCTCGACTTCGTGGACCAATAGATGCGACATCCATGTTCTTTTGCGGCTTTCTCCACGAGCTCCTTGTTAAAGACCCACCTCCATAACCGCGGCTGTTGATAGTAGACAGAATGACGAAAGCCCTTTTCCACGGGGAAGCAAAATTGTTCGAACCAAGTAACTCGGTTTCCTAATGCATCAACCCAAATTAGAGGATTGTCGATTTTCGGAATGAAACCAAGCATCCTCATAGCACGGGAAGGGAATACCTGGCAATCGCAGAACGTCATGGTTATGCAACCGGCCAGCGCATTGCACAATGATATGCTGTTTCGGGAAAAGGAGGAGGCCATTCCCCCTCCTTTTCCCGACAATAGTCCGTAGCATCCGTACTCCCTATCAATAACGTCGTCTGGGCTTTCGCAATCAAGCGACGCTATGCGAGCGGAGCCATAATACTCGTATTGTTCAGCTTGACTCCCGTATGGGATATACAGCTTCCAGCCTAGGCACGCCTCGCCCCCATTCAAATCGATCATGGGCAGTTTGGCCGCGACGTGTTCTGCTTCTTCAATCGCTCCAGCCTCGAATAACTCGATAACCCTTGACACCCCGAATGCCACCGGGTCGTTAAAAAAGGGAAAATGCGAGAAGCACCATACGTCAGCAGGATCCATAAGGATCGAAGCGGCTACGCAGCTCGGAATGGCCCGCCAACGCCCATGGCACAATCCAGCATAGAGGAGCTCCTGGCCGTAATCCTCCTGTCCGCACGCTGGAAAACGACCCCGTCATTTTGCATATATCGTTTAACAAACGGTCGGACTTCCCCTCCGCGACATAATTCCAGGGCTTCTTTGACGTCCTCGCAGCTGTCACCGCAAAGGCGATAAGCTTCCGATAGGAAGGTTTCTATTCTAGATGGAACCTCGCAGCTGCTGTTTTCGGTCAACTGTGGGTCGTCAATCCCTGGCTTGAGAATAATCCCGGGTGCTCCGGTATAAATTGAGAGAAGGTAAGCCTCATCCGCCCTTTTAACCTTATCGACAAGCTTGGTGAAGCAGTCCCAGATCACATCGTCTCCAGGGAAAGCGCACCACCAGCGACCGAGAACCTTCTCAAGCAAGATACGTTCATACGGTCGAAGAACCTCCAGCCCTTCGCACACGCGCTCTCTCATGCTTTTCAAACGTAAACCGCCCCAGACGATTCCCCGCACTGCGTTTTCTGTCCTATGTGGGTCTTCAGGGAGGATCGAATCGAGCAGGATGTCCGACACAAGCTCGGGCAACAATTCCGGCTCGGGCAAACCGGATGATTTCCTTTCCAAAGCAGCCAGATCGCACTTTCCATTGCAGGTGACCCACCTTCGTTTGCTGTCACACTCGAGCTCAAATATCACCTCGAAAAGCGCCGGGTTTCTCACCCTCGCTCTGACCATAATTGCATGCATGATATCGTTTGGGGCGGCTCCAAAGCCGTATCTTTCCAACCCTCGGTTCCTCCTCGAGAGCAGTTTGAAAAAGAACTCGTCATCGGAGTAGCTCGCGATGCCGTCAATCAGTTCGGTTACAGATGTGGAGAAATGAGCCCATCCCTCTTTGCAAAGAGCAGTGCCACGCGCTTCCACAAGGCTGTTAAAGACCTCACTTCTTTCTTGCCCTCGACCGACCAACTCCGAGCAAGCCTTGGCAACGGGCTCCCAATACCAGCGATCAATCTCTTGGCGAAACGCGATGTCCTTTACCTCTTCATCCGATAGGTCACTAAGATCTTGAGGGACATCTGCGATGGAATTCTCAACCTCAGATTTAAACGATTCGGTTATTGGCGCGTCTTTGATGGCGCTCTCTATGTCAGTAACCTCACTCTCGAAACCATCTTCGCATCCGAGTTCAGCCGCCTTATCTCTACATGTTTTAAGGCAGAAACGGAGCCCTTCTAAGTCCTCGGCCGAGCAACAAGACGAGTTCCCGAGCATGCCAGCAAATACAGCCAGCACATCGCTTAAGCACGCTGCGTTCGCCAACAAAGACTTGAGTTGATGTTCGATAAGGCAATGGTCATACCTATACTCCGGCTGCAGCGAGCGGATTCTTGACAATTGTGCGGGACCTTCACTTGCCGCCCAATCCGCCACCTTCTCCATCAGCACGCTAGACATCCTGTTGTCACCCGATTGCGATGCCGCATTATCCAGCTCGAGCAATTCAAAAGCGTGAGTTTCAGTTGCCATCCCGAACTCAGAAAGCGTTTCGAAAGTCTCAACGAGATTGGCCAAGGAGTAGTCCTTGTGGTCGGTGAACCGAGCCGACCCAAAGAGAATTGCCTCATCGCAATGCATCGCGAGATCTCGATCGTAAGAAGCGAGCAAGGGCCTTAGCATGTCGTGAATCTCGGAGGCATCCTGGGATGCCAGCAAAATCGACCCGTCCGGTCCATACTCTTTCGAGAGATAGCGTCTAGGAATCTCACTGCCTATCTTCTGGAGATGCTTGAGCATCCTCAGCTTTGCGCAAAGGGGCTTTCTAGAAAAAATGAAACCCTTTAGATCTTCCTCCTCGAACGCTTTTGCACAAAGGTCCACGCCTTTCGCGGAGACGAATGCGATGTATGGCACGGCACATGTCTCCATAGTCAATAAGCCGGGCCAATGCGGAGCCTGTGCCCACTCTTCCAAAACGCGCGCCGCGTCGGTTCCTGGCAATATGGTCGCGCCATGTCCCACGGCATATCCGAGGCAGGCCGAGGCCCGCAACGTTCTGACGATAGACAGGTACTCCCTGTCGGAGCGATCCATCCATGCGATCGTCGCATCCATGTCCAGTCCCATGGCATCGAAACCGTCGCGGTCGGATTCATAACCGAAAATGAAGCTCTCTGCAAACAAGCCGAGGGTAAAGCCCTCACTATAGACATTTCCTTCCCTATGGCACAGCAACGGCTCGGACCTGCCGGCACTAGACACGTGCAGCCCCTCTGACAAGCACAAGGCGTAGGCTATGGTACCGATTTCAAGTTTTAACGAGTAAGCCGAAAGCTTTGAGAAGAATGCGCGTTGCGCAGTGCGCGATGCCGGAAGTGCTCCGGTCAGTAAATCGCGCATCATGTTCGTAGCTGCCTCTACTGTGATCGAAAGCCCGGCGATCTTAGAGAGGTCGTCGTCTTCCAGTGAAGACTGCATTAATAAACCTCTCACGAAGGCGTCCCGAAAACGGCACTGCAGATTTTCCGCATCATCCCCGAGATCGTCGGCGAATAGAAAATCGTCAAAATCGAGCCCACGAGTCGCGGCGAGACCGCCCCATGTGGACATCAGCATGGAAGCGCTGTCGTCTTCCTCGATGACCACGTCTTCCTCATTGGAATCCGACAATAAACTTAATGCCGTTAGAGGAGTGAGGCCAGAGAACCAAATGCCGTACAGCTCGTCGCTCTGCTCCGTGCACCCGGCGTCTTTAAGCAACCAGAGACATCTTTCGAGCGTCGTTGCATACAAGGTGGCTGTCTCCTTGTTGAGGGGCGGCACCATGTAGTCCATGCCCACCAATTCCTCGAGGTGAAGAAAGGGCCTGCGCTCGAGCCAATACTCGAAGTGCTCATTTACCTGTGAAAGGGTCGAAAGGGCAAGTTGGACCCTAAGCACGTTTTCCAGCTTCCCCGACTCACATGCCATTCCATATACCGTCTTCGCCTGCTCGCAGAGAAGACTCCAAGGAACGCCATGGGCAACGGCATCGATGACGTACGACGTGTCAAATAGACTGATGCAGTCCTCAACTCGACCAGAGGCGGCAAGCAAACGAACAGCATAGCAAGATCGGACCACGTCACCCTCCATCCCCAACGCGGCATCGGCGAGGCTGCCGGATGCAAAACGAAGGTATCCTTCCATACCGGGCTCCAAAGCCTTAGAACTTACGAAGAGCCTGAAATCGTTGTGAATGGGGCGAGTGGATCCGTCGGCGCACTTTCTCAGCAAAGGAGAGAGAATAGCGATGTCGCGTGCCACCACGTACTCCTCCGAAAAAGAATCGGGAAACGCACTGCATAGGAGCTTAGGATAGATCGCTCCGTCGAGAAGGTGCATCGACGAAGCGATGAGACCCAGCGCGTTCGATTCACTTCCGTGATGTTGCTGAATTTCATCATTGGCTTTCTTCCAGATAGACTCGTAGTATTCCTCGACGTTTTCCGAAAGGCCCAATGACCGCAGCTTTTCAATGGCACAGCCACAATCCGTCTCACCAGCGATTGCGTGAACCGCATACACCACAGACAAGGTGTTCCCATTGGTTATATTGATGATCTCATTGGAGAGGACGAGGGTCTCTCGGTCTGAAAAGTCGGCCCTATCCGACAAGAGGGCGTTTACGTCATCAGCGTCGATATTGGGGAGGCGCTCCATCTCGACACCGACGTGCTCCCCCTTGAGCCATTGTGGGTAGGCGGAGTATAGATTAGCTGGCTGGCCGGAGACGAGAATCTGAACGCCTTCTGGAATCGATTTTGGTGAGGGGAGGTGCTCCAAAAAAGTTAATCTCTCCATGGCCCGTGCGGCATGATCGATGCCGTCAATCACAAGAATCGTCTTGCAGCCTCGCTTGGTTGAAAGCGATTTGGCAAGCCTTAAGACCTCACTCCGAAGCTCGTTATCGGTGCAAAGTTCATTGAAAATAGGTATTTTAGGCTTTTCCCCGGCAAGTTCAGGTGTATCACGAAGCTGATTCAGCAAGGTGCCCCACAGTTCCCTGGGAGAGACGATGCCGGCATCAGGTGAATAGCTAAAGTCATCGACATCCAAGGGCTTGAATGCATAGAACCTTAAGGGACGTGGGCTCATCCGCTCGCATAGGCAGCTGACCAGTCTCGTTTTTCCAGAGCCAGGACCTCCCTGGAGAAATATGACCCTGCTATTGGACGATTCCAATCTGTCACGCAAAAGTAAGCACAGTCGCTCCCTACTCGGGAAAACTGGTATAGGGATGGGGACCTCGATTGGTATATCCATTGGATTTCGGTTAAGCTTGCAGACGCATTTCCGGGCGATCTCCGCACTAACCATATTGTCGCCCGCCGCAGTGGTCCATCTCCGGAGCTCGGCGGCAAGCAGGTCGAATACTCTGGAAGCCAGTTCTTCTGACCCTCCGCATACCTCATCCCTTAATCTACCCATTAGCTTGATCTCTTCGTCGTGAAGCGACGGAGCGCCTGCCCTGATCGTTAGATTTCTCAGGAACGGCACGATATCAGGTTCCTCAAGCTTTGTTGAGTCGGCGAATTCGTGCCACTGCATATCGAGGTCGGGGTCGTCGAAAGTGATATCGGAAGACGACGCAACAGACCCGAGCTCTACGGACAGTTTGTCCCAGAACTCACCAAGGGGAAGCCTCTTGTAGGGCTTTCCCATATACTCCGCACCTGTCTTATTTTTGCCCAGCGCACGATTCGTGTACAAAATAATTTCAGGAATTGCCTCTTCTTCACGCGAAACCTGCTTCCATCCTGCCGCGAGAGAGGCAAGCAGAGATTTATTGGGACTCTGTTTTTCACCCGATTCACCCTCCGCCACCAACGATCCGAACGTCAGGTTGTTTGCGGTCGCTGTCGAAGCTTTTTTATGCTTCACTTGGACACACACCATGGGAAGCCCATGCGAACGTCGGACAACGACGTCATCAACCCCCTCAAGGCCGACTTCTTGAAAAGTCACAGACTCAATTTGATCTAATCCTGCGAGCATGGAGATCACGTAGTCGAGTCCGACATACCATTCGAACCAATATGGGTCGCCTGCGCCAGGCTGGCAGTATTCCGACGACAATTCTCATCCTTTCATGCATACCCCCATTGAACGCAAATAGCGATATCAGAGGTTTAAAGATTACATTGCAATACAATCTCAGAAGAGTAGGGATTATTCATATCGTTGGACTTATACCCTCGTCTCTTCGATGGCACGCAATTACGCGTTGAAATTCGTCAGTTCAAACCCATCAGAGCACGCGCTTCGAATAGATTAATATCGATCGTTTTAAAAAACGAAGCCGAAAGTAAAAAGCGGGCGAGTATCGGCATTAGCCGATACTCGCCCGCTCTCGATGCAGTAAACCTAGCGAATGACTAAAGCAGCCCAACTTGGGAAAGTCCCCTCTCCCCTAGTCCCGCTTAAACAGATCCCTCGTGTACACCTTGTCCGCCACGTCCGCGAGCTCGTCGCTCCAGCGGTTGGCGACGATCACGTCGCAGCCGGCTTTG
>ENA-OQLC01001266-OQLC01001266.1-human-gut-metagenome-genome-assembly--contig:-NODE-1266-length-12167-cov-3.130604_pt1 | contig 12167 bp, 9 predicted proteins | sample MGYA00242653_ERZ504807 | MGnify/ENA primary metagenome ERZ504807 (study PRJEB26092, sample SAMD00036381) | human gut metagenome | host: Homo sapiens | study: EMG produced TPA metagenomics assembly of... | reverse complement strand
GAACAATGGAAGCAGGAAGCCGCCCGCCGTGGGCTGACCAACATCTGCCACGTTCCCGAAGCCCTGATGCACTACATGGATAACCAGTCCCGTTCCGTACTCATCGGCGAACGTATCTTCAACGAAACGGAGCTTGCCTGCCGCCTGGAAGTAGAACTGGAGAAATACACCATGAAGGTACAGATAGAAAGCCGTGTGCTGGGCGACCTTGCCATCAACCACATCGTACCGACTGCCGTTATCTACCAAAACCGTCTGCTGGAAAATCTCCGTGGCCTGCGCGAGACCTTCTCTCCCGAAGAATACGAAGTCCTCAGTGCCGACCGGAAAGAGCTTGTACGCGAAATTTCCAAGCGCGTAACAGCCATCAAGGTACAAGTACGCGAAATGACCGAAGCCCGCAAAGTAGCCAACCACATGGATAACTACAAAGACAAGGCTTTCGCTTACGAAGAAACCGTACGCCCTTATCTGGAAAGTATCCGTGACCACATCGACCACCTTGAGATGGAAATTGATGATGAAATCTGGCCGCTTCCGAAATATAGGGAGCTGCTGTTTACAAAGTAGGCCTCTCCCTAGCCCCTCCCCCGCAGGGAGGGGGATAGAGATACTACGATAAACAATTAAGTTACTACGATTTACGATTTGACGGTTTACGGTTGGAGTTACTCATACAATCATAAACCCACCTGCTAATGAGCAGTTGTTTAACAATACAAACTTCAATCGTAAATCGTCTAATCGTAAATATATAGATTTTCCTTTATCTCCCCCCTACGACATCTTTTTGTCATATTTGTGCAATATTTAATTTTTTCTTTTTACATTTGTGCTGTATAACACAGTTTTGCAGCAGTTATGGTAAAAGTAAACTTGTCTGATATTAATGTTCCGGAGTTGATTGCAGATATATGGTCTCCCTTGAATGACGAACAACGGGAATTCCTCGCCAACCACTTCACACTCCAGAACTACAAAAAAAACGAAGTCATCCATTGCGAAGGCGAGACACCTACGCATTTGATGTGTCTGCTGAGTGGAAAGGTCAAAATCTATAAAGACGGAGTCGGTGGTAGAAGCCAGATTATCCGTATGATTAAACCTGTCGAATATTTCGGTTACCGCCCTTACTTTGCAAAAACAGACTATGTCACGGCAGCATCTGCATTCGAGCCGTCTCTTGTTTGCCAAATCCCCATGACTGCCTTGATGACTCTGCTCACACAAAACAACGACCTTGCCATGTTCTTCATCAAGCAATTGTCCGTTGACTTGGGCATTGCCGATGAACGTACCGTAAACCTGACGCAGAAACATATCCGCGGAAGACTCGCAGAATCCCTGCTGTTCCTCAAAGAAAGTTATGGTTTGGAGGAAGACGGCTCCACCTTGAGTATCTATCTCTCGCGTGAAGATCTGGCCAATTTGTCAAACATGACCACTTCCAACGCCATACGTACGTTGTCACAGTTTGCCACAGAACGGTTAATCACCATCGACGGACGTAAAATCAAAATCATAGACGAAGAAAAGCTGAAGAAAATCAGCAAGATAGGATAAGGAATAAGTGACAAGGGATAAGCGATTAGGGGTTAGCATAATAAAAACACATTGTTACCATCCTAACCCCTAATCACTAATCACTAAATCAGTCCTTTCGCAGACAAATATCTTTCCGCTTCAATGGCTGCCTGGCAACCAGTTCCGGCAGCGGTGATGGCTTGACGATAGTGAGGATCAGCAACGTCTCCGGCGGCGAATACGCCCGGCACTTTCGTACGCGGTGTTCCCGGCTCGGTGACGATATAACCTACTTCGTCCGTATCTACATAAGGTTTGAAAATATCTGAGTTGGGTTTATGGCCGATAGCCAGGAAGAAACCGTCAATAGCCACATCATAGCGCTTCTCATCAGGTTCACCCATACGCTGTACCAAATGTACACCTTCCACACCGTTCTCTCCAAACAAGCCTACGGCATTATGTTCGAACAGTACTTCAATCTTGTCATGCTTCATCACACGCTCCTGCATAATCTTGGAAGCGCGGAGATAAGGTTTGCGGACAATCAGATAAACCTTGGCAGCCAGTCCGGCAAGGTAAACAGCTTCCTCGCAGGCAGTATCTCCACCCCCTACAACAGCTACCGTTTTCTTGCGGTAGAAGAAACCGTCACAAGTGGCACAAGCGCTGACACCCATTCCCGCATATTTCTTTTCATCCTCCAGCCCCAGATACTTCGCAGCGGCACCTGTAGCAATAATCAGCGTTTCAGCCTCAATCATCTTTTCGTCATCAATCGTAATCTTGTAAGGTGCTTCAGCAAGATTGGCTGCGGTAGCAACTCCATAACGCAAATCTGCGCCAAAACGTTCGGCTTGCTTCCGCAGGTCTTCCATTAATTCCGGACCTCCGATACCTTGGGGATAACCGGGGAAATTCTCCACATCAGTAGTGGTTGTCAACTGGCCACCGGGCTGCAATCCTGCATAAAGTACCGGTGAAAGATTGGCACGACCTGCATAAATAGCGGCAGTATAGCCGGCAGGACCCGAACCGATAATCAGACATTTTACTTTTTCTGTTTCCATCATTATATTATTTACTATTTGACTATTTACAATTTACTATTTAGCGCATGTCGATGACTTCAGCTGTGGGATAGGCTTTTTTGTCAAAGACAAAAAAACTATCCGGATAGGATTGTCCTGTCTGGTAGCTATCAATAAGGATAGTAGTCATATACTTACTCCCCCGTGGTGCCAAGTCCACTTGATGCAGACGATACGTATCCTTTGTCACAAACAGATAGACACTTTCAGGGTCTTTTCTCTTGTCGGCAGCAGTCATGGTGATGTAATAAACAGACTTGTCTTGCTTACCACCGACACTGCTCAACTTCAATCTGTATCCCTGCTTGTAGAGGGACAACCAAGCATACGGATTAAGAGTCTGCAATTCCTCCTGCGTAGGTTCCGATACATTCACCTCATCTGCCGAAGCCACATAGCTCCACTGCGTATGTCCGTCAAACCAAGTCTTCATTCCCTCGGTCTCAACCACAAACTTCTCACCTTCCAGATAGAGAACTCCCGCATAAGAGCCTTGTTGTTCGTTCACGGTAAACGCCAGCTTCACCCCTCCCGCTTTCCGAAAGGCTTCGGCTGTACGCTCCAATATATTCTTGGCATCCGGTTGTTGTGCCGACATCGGCACAGCAAACAACAGCAATAGCACACCAAGTAAAAGCTTATCAAGTTTCATCATTCTATAAATAACCATTCCTTATTGCAAATTGTTTAACCGCATTTCCAGGTCGCTCTCATCTATACAGAACACCTCACGCGCCTTACTACCTTGCGCCGGTCCCACAATCCCCGCTTTCTCCAACTGGTCCATGATGCGGCCGGCACGATTATAACCGATGGCAAACTTACGCTGAATGAGCGATGTGGAACCCTGCTGGTGAATAACAACGAGACGGGCTGCATCCTCGAACAAAGGATCGAGACGTCCCATATCCACATCCCCCAAATCACCTCCTGCATTTTCATCCACATATTCGGGCAGATAGAAAGCAGTGGGGTAACTCTGCTGGCGGGCGATAAACTTCGTAATCTCCGCCACTTCGGGCGTATCGATAAAGGCACACTGCACACGCACCGGGTCAGCTCCCTGCAGGAATAACATATCACCGCGGCCTATCAGCTGGTTGGCTCCCGGACGGTCGAGGATGGTACGCGAATCGACCATTGCCGATACACGGAAGGCGATACGCGCCGGGAAGTTGGCCTTAATCGTACCCGTAATGATGTTTGTTGTCGGTCGCTGTGTAGCGATAATCATATGTATACCCACGGCACGCGCCAACTGGGCGATACGTGCGATGGGCAATTCCACATCCTTACCGGCTGTCATAATCAAGTCACCGAACTCGTCGATAACGACTACGATGTAAGGCATGAACTTATGCCCCTTTTCCGGATTCAGACGACGGTTGATGAACTTCTCGTTATACTCCTTGATATTGCGCACATGGGCAGCTTTCAGCAAGTCATAGCGAGTATCCATCTCCACACAGATGGAGTTCAAAGTCTGCACCACCTTCGTGACGTCCGTAATGATGGCATCTTCCCCGTCGGGTAATTTCGCGAGGAAGTGATGCTCAATCACGGAGTAGATGCTGAATTCTACTTTTTTGGGGTCTACCAGCACAAACTTCAGCTCTGCCGGATGCTTCTTATATAATAAGGAGGTGATGATGGCATTCAACCCCACGGACTTACCCTGACCGGTAGCACCGGCAACGAGCACGTGCGGCATCTTGCACAAATCCACCATAAACACTTCATTCGTAATCGTCTTACCCAGTGCGATGGGCAAGTCGTAAGTAGACTCCTGGAACTTCTTGCTGCCGATAATGCTCTGACCGGATACAATCTTCGGATTGGAGTTGGGCACTTCGATACCAATCGTACCCTTTCCCGGAATGGGAGCGATGATACGGATGCCGAGCGCCGAAAGGCTGAGGGCAATATCATCTTCCAGACCGCGTATCTTCGAAATGCGGACGCCCTGCTCGGGAGTGATTTCATACAGCGTCACCGTAGGACCTACCGTCGCCTTAATGGTACTGATTTCTATACCGAAACTACGCAGAGTATTGATAATCTTATCCTTGTTCGCGTTCTGCTCTACCATGTCAATGGTCGGACCATTGTCATCGTAATGCTTCATCAAGTCTATTGTGGGGTAATGATAGTTTTCCAAATCCAGACGGGGATTGTACGGCTCCTTCTCCGTTCCCACATACTCCTCCTCTTCGACCTTCTCAACCTGGAATGCCGGCTCCTTCTCTACCGGCTGTTCCCGAAAAGGGGGCACCGGCTCCGGTGCAGGAGTCTCAAAAGTCATGGTAACATCCTCATCCGCAGACTTGGCTGGCTTTACCTTTCCATCACTTCCACCCAAGTCAAGGGTGATTTCATTCAGCGGTTCGTCCTCTTCTTCCTCTGTGGCAACCTCCTCCTCCTTTTCAAGAACCTTTTCCGGTTCCGCAGCTTCCGGTGTCGGAGCAGTAGTCTTTTCCTTTGCACCCCAAGAGGTCTTGAACTCTTCCGGCGTTTCACCCTGCACGCTTTCCGCCTTCTCCTTACGCTTCAAGAAGCTGAGACTGAACAATCTGCGCAACCAGATGACAGTCCGTGCACTCAGATAGATGAGGAAGCAGATGGCAGTTACCAACAATAGCAGCCATACTCCCGGCACACCGACTTGAGACACAAGCCAGTTGCTGACATTGTATCCGTGCATACCGCCCAGATAGAGGAAAGAGTCCTTGTACTGGTCTACAAACACAAAACCGAAAAATACCGAGAACCACACCAGCATCAACGAACAGCCGATGAACCACTTCCACAAGCGCACCACACGCACCCGCATCAGCTTCAATCCCGCCACAGCCAGGAACACGAGAATCAAGAAAGACGATACGCCGAAACAATCATTTATCAGATAGCTGGCCAACTGCGCACCGCGGCTACCGGCGTAGTTCTTCACCCCATTATTGGTGGAAATCAGCTCCTGCGCACTGCCTCCGTCAATGATGCTCTGGTCTGCCGCTCCCGTGAAAAAGAACGACGAAAAGGCGAGCAACAAATAAACCGAAAAGATTACCAGTACCAAGCCGATAACGAAATGAACAGTTTCACTTCTAAATAACGCTGCCACTTTCCCAAAAAACGAGAGTGACAGCTCCGTATCTTTAGCTGTTGAATTTTTCTTTGCCATATTTTTTAAATAACTATTGAGAATTGATTGCAAAAATAATAAAAACTATCCTTCTGCCGCGTTGTTTTCATTCTTTAATTTCTCGTCTGCCGATTATAGGTATTCCTAATCTACAACTGTAGTTTTATCGCATGTTTTACTTACATGCTTGCATGAAATGACATAGCGCACTAATTTACAACAGATTGCGCCATGCAAGCAGACCTCATGCAAGCATGCAGGCAGATTTTGCCTACATGACGCAATCCATGCAAGCCCTATACGCATCAACCTACTCTTTTTCCTTCAAAAAATAAATCGGCTGTTTCTGCAACCCTTTGTTCACCAACACATTCTCCTCACAAAGACGACGAATCTGCCGCGTCGCAGTCGTGCGGGTCATGCCGCAAATCGACTGTACAACACTGCGGGTGATGAACTCATTCTTACGTAGATAGTTCACCACTTTTTGCTTCACCTCATCATCCGTCAGCCTCTTTTTCGTGAGATTCCGCAATTTCAGCGGCTTTACCTTCAATACTCCTATCTCACTGCGCAGCGCCTTGTCCGGTCTGAAAGTGATGTTTTTCAACTTTACCTTAGTACTTTTCCGCTTTGTCTCCAGTGTCACCGGTTCCGTGCAGGTCAGCGTAGGAACAAAGTAACCGATGCCGTCCAAATGAACCTGCCTGCCCTCCCCCAGCTCGCGTCCCACAAAATGCGACAAAGCATCGAGTACCGCCAGTACATCCGTCTCGGTCAGCGAGCAGTATTCTTGTATATGCCTGCGCAGCTCATCGGTCGTCGTGGAGCCGTTCAGTTTAATCCGGGGATGCAGGGTCAGTTCTTCCCCTTGTTTATCCTTCGTTTTCGGGTTTTCGTACCAATCAAATAAAATTGCCATATTCTTTCCTCCATTTTTAGATTCATTTCTGTTGCTGTCTGCAGGTTTCGCTCATACAAAGTACCGGCTTTCATTAGGCAGAGCATGGGTCTTCCTTACGCAAAGAAGCGTTCTTCCTTCTGCTGAAAGCTTATCAAAAAAAGATGCGCACAGCTGTGGTTTACCTTCTTCATATTTGTGATACACCTTCTTCACAACTATGAGAAAGACATTCCACGACTGTGCGCAACTACAAACTACAGAGGCAAAGATAATGAAAAGCAGGGGGCTTGGCAAAGGAATGCTAATCTTTTTCAGATTGAAGCATGTAATAATGCGGTAATAATAGCGCTATTTGCCCAGTTCCATAATTGCAATAATTAATCTTCATCATCATCGTCATAATCTTCATCGTAGTCATCATCGTCACCATCCCATCTACACCCACAAGCATCACAAGCATAATCATTAATACCACTTGAATCAGGATAGACCAAATGCGAGCCACACTCAGGGCAACGCAACTTGTTGTTATCATCATCGTCATCCGCAATTTCATCACATGGCCATTCTCTTCCACAATCCGGACAAACATAATTCACGCCATCGAAATAGGCATTCTCATTCAAACAAAAAATACATTCCATAACTATCTTATTTTTAATTATTACTTTTATTCATTATTCTTTTTGCATATAAGCAGCATTTAATCAGCACAACTCCCACCAGCATAGAACAGACAATGCCAGTTGCAATGAAAAGAGGGCTTCTATCAGCGGAAGCAATGCCGTTTTTTGCCAACACCAAAAGTCCCGTCTGAAAACAAACGGCCGACAACAAGCAGAACAGCAGCACACTGCGTTTCCAATGTTTTGGCATCGGTTCATTTTTTTCTACCTCTTCTACCATTTCCTTCATTGCTTCTTCAATCCATATCTTCATCTTCATTGTCTTGAGGATTTATTTCATATTTGGGGTCTAAATCATATCTGTACGCAAGCAAAAAATCGGCCTTTTTATCTTTGGGTTTACAAAGAGAATACAATATGGCCCCTACTACCAATGAGGCAGCCGCAACAACTGCAATCCCTGCCAGCATACCACCTCCTATTATACCGCCAATTGCAGCCAATCCGGAGGTTATTCCTGCTGCCGACAACCCAGCAACAACACCTGAAGCCGAAATCAAGCTTATCATTCCTGCCACCGTACAAGCAGATCCTCCACTTGCCATTATTTTGGCAACCAAATCATCTTTGTCTTTTCTAGTCATCTTTTTGTAAGCATCAAAATCTTTACCTAATACAACGGTGAACATGATACAGAATTCTGCGTAGCACACGTCAGTAGGATAACTCTTGCCCTCGGCCAAACGTGTAATTGCGTACTTCGACATTGTCATAGCCACTGCAAGTTCATCAATAGAAATAGAAGAATTACTCATGAATGAACGCAAAAACGGAGCGAAACCGACTCCTTTCGGAAATTCTTGATTTTCCATAATCTTTTTTTTAAAGTTTATATTATGGCGCCCTCTGCCTATAAGAACAAAAAGCAACCGTTAGCATTAACGATTGCAAAAGTATGGGGGAAGAACCAGCTGTGAAATAGACGTCTACAAAAAAGACAATCAACCTCTTTATCCATTTCCACATTTATCTTTAAAGGTTTTCCATTTTTTCTCTGGTAAGCCTAATGTGTCATTTACGATTTTCCAAGCGTCCTTTGGCAGGTCTAATAGAGTTTGCAATATTTTCCATGAATTTATTATTATAGATGTAGCATCCTTCTTACTATCACACAATTTTCTTATTGTTTCCCCGAAAAATCCGCCGTTCATAGTCATCAAAATCTTGCTGATAGACGTGTAAGGAGGTGACACCACTCCTCTATTATGTTCTATATCACACTTAGAAGTATCTAATGTTCCCAAATAAAATTGCATATACCCCAAAAGAAGTCTAATCATGTAGATAAATTGTTTATTAGTTTTCTGCTGCAAATCTCGCTCCTTCACATCTGCATTTCGTACTATCCGCCACGCTGCCTCATAGTGTTTTTCTTTTCTCAGATATCCACTTTCAGTGGTCTTTTCCAGTAGTTTCTCAAACATTTCTTTATTTGTCTTCTCCTTTCCCTTTTTCGACATTTGGCCTATCTCTTCAAGCAGTTCCTGATACGCTTTTTTTGTAAAGTTAACATCAGCAGAGAAACGTATCTTATCCTCTTCCTGAGGCTCTTTCCGAGAGCCAGAACGTTTTCTCAGAGCCTCAACATCTTCATTTTCAAGATACCCCTCATATATACTTCTTATAAGACGAACCGCCCTTGCACCCACCTCCACAATATCCTCATCTTCATGAAGAGTAATCCAAAAGGGCCAATAAGTATGGTTGTTCGCATTATTTGTAGGCTTAAAGCGATGAGTGAAAGATTTCCCCGGAAATGTATTTTCAAGAACAGCAGTAACATAATAACGAATATCTTTCCATTCTTCATTGAACATTTTTTCCCCATCTTCATCATTCCCATCAAGAATCAGCCCCTTACATCCATAATAAATGCCGACAACCGGTTCATACACATCATATTCTATCAGAAATTCATACCCTCTGCATCCATCCTTACTGTACAATGTCCCCAGCTTGTACATCATGTGATGTGGAGCCTTGTTCCCATGAAAAGAAGCATCCGCTTTAAAATCCTCCACTTCATCCAGCAGCCTCATCTTCTTTTTATAAAACTCTGAAGCTTCGTCATTTAACCTTTTCCAATGCTCCCGGTTCCTCTCTCTGATTTTATCTTTCTCCATCTCAGAGACAACCTCCTGACAGTTCACATCACATTCGGCCCCATCAAAATCAATGCTAACACTGGAAAAGTATTCAAGGGCTGCCTGCACTTCTTTCTTTTTAGCATAGACCTGCCTCGCTATAAAGATGCAAGCCTCCCGCGTAAGGTGATAGTTTTCCACGCTCCTACGCGCACCAGAGCCTACCCCAACCATTTCAACCATCAGGTTAAAATGCTCATCCACATTTATACCATCCGCTTCGGCAGACCTCATGGCTTTTGCCAATGGAACGGAAAATTTCTGGTACGTACTATACCCCAAAGCAGCGCACAATTCCCTCGAAGTCCAGTATGACCGTCCTTGCCCATCAAACTTCCTTATTTTCTCAAAAGGTGATTTATCACTGATTTTCAATTCTTTATTCATAAAGACAGAAACAAATTACATGATATAAAAATCCTCATCTATAATGACGAACACTCAACAACACTAATATCAAGCATGAAGATAGCAATAAAAAAACATCCCGTCACATAATTGGAAACATTTTGTATACAGAGAGACGGGAGCAATGCCCTATATTTGCAACCGGTCAATCAATCACCGGCCATGAAAAACAGGTAGTTTATGAGAAATTTCATTGTATTATGCTTATTGGCATGTCTGGCATCATGTACAGACAAAAAAGAATTCCAGACAATAAGAGAACGAATCGATTTATCAGGAAATTGGAACAGTTCATTAGGGAACTGCACATTGCCCGGTACGACGGATGAAAACAAGTTGGGAGACGGCAGGCATCCCACCAATGTAACCTCCCAGTTGACACGGACTTATCCCTACTCCGGCATCGTAGAATATGAAAAAGATGTTGAAATTCCCGTACAGATGGAAGGGAAACGCCTGATACTCTTCATGGAACGTACAAAGCCCAGTACTCTCTGGATAGACGGGGACAGCGTCGGCACGTTGGGACATATCTATGCACCTCACTGCTATAGCCTGCCGGCCTTGGCACCCGGCAGCCACCATATAAAGATACGCATTGACAATTCTCCCAGCTCCGTACCAGCCGAAATCCAAAGCTCGCATGCCTGGACCGACGGCACACAAACCAACTGGAACGGCATTCTGGGCGATTTCTACATCGAAGCGACCCCACACACCTATCTCGAGCAGGTACAAGTCTACCCGTCTGTAAAGGAGAAAAAGGCCCGCATCCATGTAAACATATACAGCGATTCGGAGCAATCGGGCGTAGTGACCCTTTCTACCAAGACGTGGAACACCCAACAAGAACACCAGTTACCGGACATGGAAAAACAAGTCGGCTTGAGCAAAGGTGAAAATAAGATAGAACTGACGCTCGACATGGGCAACCGGATGCAGACATGGAGCGAATTCCACCCCACACTTTATGCACTGAACGTGACCCTTGCCACAAACGAGGGTAAAGACAATATAATAACAGATTTCGGTATGCGCGACTTTGCCACCGAAGGTACTCAGTTCACCATAAACGGCTTCAAGACCTTCTTGCGCGGCAAACACGACGCTTGCGTATTCCCACTTACCGGATATGCGCCGATGGATGTAAAGTCCTGGCGAAAAGTTTTTCAGACAGCCAAGAGTTATGGCATCAACTACTACCGTTGCCATTCCTACACCCCGCCCCGCGCCGCTTTTGCCGCTGCCGACATCGAGGGTATTTATTTCCAGGCCGAGTTGCCTTTATGGGGAAGCATTTCACCGGACAACCATCGCCTGAATGACTTCTTGCAGAACGAAGCCTATATGACCCTCGACTACATGGGCAATCACCCCTCATTCACCATGTTGGGACTGGGCAACGAGTTGGGTGGCGACGTTGACCTGATGCGCAATTGGCTGGACGGATTCAGAAAACATGACAACCGCCATCTCTATTCGTTCGGTTCCAACAACTTCCTGGGTTGGGGAGGTGCCATAGACGGTGAAGATTATCTGACAACCTGCCGGGTAGGAGGAGGCGAAGGCTATACAACGCACGTACGCAGTTCGTTTGCCTTTGTCGATGCCGAAAAGGGAGGTATCTTGAACAACACCCGTCCCAATACCCGTGCGGATTATACTGCTGCCATAGCGAAATCTCCCCGACCGGTCATCAGTCACGAAACCGGACAGTTCCAAATTTATCCCGACTACAAGGAGTTGGAGAAATACACCGGCGTATTGCATCCATATAACTTGGAAATATTCCGTGACCGGCTCAATGAAAACGGACTGCAGAACCAGATCGACGCATTCCATCAGGCTACCGGCCGTTTTGCCGTCGAATGCTACAAGGCTGACATTGAATACGGCCTGCGCACTGCCGGCCTGGGCGGATTCCAGATGCTCGACCTTCAAGACTTTCCCGGACAAGGCTCGGGACTGGTAGGCATTCTGGATGCTTTCATGGACAGCAAAGGCATTGTCACTCCCGAAACATTCCGCGGCTTTTGTGCTCCGGTGGTACCGCTGGCGCTTATGGACACCTACTGTTACAGCAACAAAGAAGAGCTGAACATAGGCCTCGCCCTGACAAATTACGAAGAGCAACCATGGTCTGATGCATTATGCTGGCGTCTGGAAAGCCTGAGTGACAGCGTAACTTTTGTTCGCGAAGGCAAAGTCCCCGCCCATGTAGAGCAAGGAAAAGTAATGCAGGTGGGCGAGTTGAAAAGCACCCTTACCGAA